>Ga0315336_1002055_pt1 | contig 33289 bp, 28 predicted proteins | sample ASW5metaG_FD_204512 | JGI IMG/M metagenome (GOLD analysis project Ga0315336, IMG submission 204512) | Ammonia-oxidizing marine archaeal communities from Monterey Bay, California, United States - ASW #5 | ecosystem: Environmental > Aquatic > Marine > Intertidal zone | place: USA: California...
AAGCATTGGGTCGGCAGCCAGCGCTCGTCTGCTGACCGCAGTGGCGAGATCAGCCAGAACCTTGCCTAAGGCCTCGACAACAGGGTTCATGGCAATGGTTTGCAGCCGCGGTGGATAGCCGCGACGCCGCCGATGAGATTGTGATAGCGCACCTGTTCGAACCCGGCATCTTCAAACATCTGCTTCAATGCCCGTTGGTTGGGATGCACGCGTATCGACTCCACAAGATACTTATAGGGCTCTGGGTCGCCGGCAACGGCTTGACCGGCGCCGGGCCATATCGCCTGAAACGCAGAAAACGCTGCCTGCAGGGCGCGGTTTTCAGGTTGAGAAAATTCTAAAACGATCAGCGCCGCACCCGGTCTGAGGACGCGCAGCAGCTCTCTCAAGGCCAGGTCTTTGTCCGTGAAATTGCGCAAACCGAAGCTTATGCAGGCGCAATCGAATTGGTCATCGGCGAACGGTAACGCTTCGGCTGGTGCGCGACAGAACTGCACCTGGGGCAGACCATGATCGATAAGCCGATCTCGTCCCACTGCCATCATGGGTTCGTTCAGATCGGTGAGAACGACGGTTCCGCTTTCGCCCACGGCGTCGGCGAACAGCACAGACATGTCGCCGGTGCCGCCAGCAAGGTCCAGCACACGGTGGCCCTCGCGTACCCCTGACATCTGAATCACCATGCGTTTGAACAGCCGGTGCGTGCCCAACGACATCAGATCGTTCATGACGTCGTAGCGCTCGGCTACCTTGCGAAACACGTCGCCGACGAGTTCGGTTTTTTGTTCAGGTGACACCTTGCGGCTACCGAAGTCGACCTGCTGCTGGTTGCTCATGGGCTTAATTCTTGCCGGGCGGCTGCCATTGTCCCACAGGTATCGAAGGTAGGCGTGAGGCATTGGCGGTCTTTAGCTCGGCCAAGTAGTCCTGCCAGTATGTATCCTGATTCTCGCCCAAATCACGCAGGAATTCCCACGAAAATATACCGCTGTCATGCCCGTCATCGAATGTGATGCGAATCGCGTAGTTGCCCACGGCTTCGAGCTGACGAACCCCCACGTGTTTCTTGCCGGTCTGCAGCTTGCGCTCGTTTGCTGAGTGCCCACGCACTTCCGCTGATGGGCTGTACACACGCAACAGCTCCGCGGGCAATTTGAAGCGCGCCTGATCCCACGCTACTTCCAGTGTGTGTGCAATCTTGTGATAGGTGATTTCCTGGGGCGGCTGCATGCAGCAAGCCTACAGGATAAAGCGGCTCAGATCAGTGTCGCTGACGAGGTCGGCCAGGTGCGCGTCCACATAGGTGGCGTCTACCACGACATGCGTAGCGGCACTGTCGCCTGCTTCATAGGACAACGTCTCCAACAGCCGCTCCATGACGGTATGCAATCTTCGTGCGCCGATGTTCTCCGTGCCTTCGTTCACCTGCCACGCGAGTTCCGCTATGCGTTCGATACCCGAGGGGTCAAATTCGAGATCGACGCTCTCAGTGCTCATCAGTGCCTGATATTGCTCGGTGAGACTTGCATCGGGCTCCACCAGGATGCGTTTGAAATCTTCCGGGGTCAGCGGCTTGAGCTCCACGCGAATGGGCAACCTGCCCTGCAGTTCCGGAATCAGGTCGCTAGGCTTGGCCAGATGAAATGCACCGGACGCGATAAACAGGATGTGGTCCGTGCGTACTACGCCGTACTTGGTGCTCACGGTGCATCCTTCGATGAGAGGCAGCAAGTCTCGTTGCACACCTTCTCTGGAAACATCCGCGCCCGCGTTCTCGGTGCGCTTGGCCACCTTATCCAGTTCGTCTAAGAACACGATGCCGGTCTGCTCGACGGTATCTACCGCCCGCGCCTTGATCTCATCGTCATTGATGAGGCCTGCGGCTTCTTCTTCCCGCACTTTGCGCAAGGCGTCTTTGATTTTCAGGCGCTGCGAGGATTTCCGCCCCCCGCCTAAGTTGCTGAACATGCTCTGCAACTGGTTGGTCATTTCTTCCATGCCAGGTGGCGCCATGATTTCTACGCCCACAGCTACTTGGGCCAGTTCGATGTCGATTTCCTTGTCGTCAAGTTCGCCTTCACGCAGTTTTTTGCGGAACATCTGGCGTGTGCTGGTGTTCTCGCCGGAGGTGCCGTCTTCGCCGAAGCCCACGGCTCGAGGCTCGGGTAACAGCGCGTCGAGGATGCGCTCTTCCGCGCGGTCCTCCGCCTGGCTCGTGACGGCAGACATTTCTTCTTCGCGCAGCATGTTCACCGCCACATCGGCCAGATCACGCACGATGGAATCGACGTCGCGTCCGACGTAGCCCACCTCGGTGAACTTGGTGGCTTCAATTTTGATGAATGGTGCGTTGGCCAGTTTTGCCAGGCGGCGCGCAATTTCTGTTTTGCCGACCCCGGTAGGCCCGATCATGAGAATATTTTTCGGGCTTATCTCTTCGCGCAGATCGGGTTCGATCTGCATGCGGCGCCAGCGGTTGCGCAGTGCGATAGCGACAGAGCGCTTGGCTTCGTCCTGGCCGATGATGTGTTTGTCGAGTTCGTGGACGATTTCACGAGGCGTCATGATGGATTGGGTCATATCGCTAGATTGCCAGAGTTTCGATGGTGTGTGATTGATTCGTGTAGATGCATATCTCGCCAGCGATGGCGAGCGCCTTACCCACTACGTCGGCCGGGGCGAGATCGGTATTTTCTACGAGTGCGGTCGCCGCCGCTCTGGCGTATGAACCGCCGGAGCCGATGGCGAGGATCCCTGCTTCGGGCTCTATCACATCACCCGTGCCGCTGATCAACAGGGTGGCCGACGTATCCGCCACGATCAACATCGCTTCCAGGCGACGCAGGGCGCGGTCAGAACGCCATTCCTTGGCCAGCTCAACCGCGGCGCGGGTCAGCTGGCCGCCAAACTTCTCCAGCACACCTTCGAACTTCTCGAAAAGGGTGAACGCGTCGGCAGTGGAGCCGGCAAAACCGGCAATGACTTTACCCTGATACAGCTTGCGTACCTTCACCGCGTTTCCTTTCATGACGGTGTCGCCGATGGAAACCTGGCCGTCGCCGCCCATGGCGACCTGGGTGGTGTCGCGGACGCTAACGATGGTGGTGCCGTGGAACTGTTCCATATAAGCCCTTGTGTTGTGTGAGTCGCTGATTGCGCCGAAAGGTACGCGGTGCCCGGTCAAATGCTGCCGCGAGCGCGCTTATGGTTAAAAGGTGTTACCGCTAATATTGGGGGCGGACCTTGCACAATTCAATTGCGGTTATTCATCCACATGGCGGTGAGACCCTGCTCGCGTAGTCTGGTCATGGCGCGCTCTGCCTCTACGCGGCGCGGAAATGGCCCCACCACGACTCGGTGCCAGACCTGCCCGCTGACGTCGCTGGAGGATGTTTGTGCAGGCAGGTTTTCCAACAACAGACGTGCACGCAGCTGTTCTGCGTCGGTGTGGTTGCGGAATGAAGCAGCTTGGATCCGGTAGCTTCGATTGGCGGTGTTTTGCAGTTCCTCTGGCACGGCGTATGGCTCTGGATCAGCTACCACCTGTGAGTTTTTCAGCAGATCTGGAAAATCGAATTCAAGCGCGGGCGCTGCACGTTCGTCAGTGGCGGTCGTGTTTTGCGTGACTTGTGGAACTTCGAACAGTTCGGGTCCGTAGGCGGTGAGAATTACGATGGCTGCGCCAACCAGAGCGCCTACCGCGAAGCTCGGCCCATGAAATATCACACGTTGTTTGGGGCTAACCCTTTTAGCCGGCTTACGTTTGCGTTTTGCCTTGGTGGGTGCGCGGCCGCGGCCGGCATAGTCTTTGGGCATGAAGCGATAAGATTACTGCGAGTCGGCGCGCATCATACCAGCACTGCGAGGTTTTGCTGGGGTTTGACACCTACAGGCTGTCGTAAGGGTCCACGTCGATGGACCAGCGCAAGCTGTGTGGAATTTTGGGTGGGTTAAGTTGCGCTAATGCCTGGTGCAGTTGCGCTCTGGTGGGCGCCAGCAGCATCAGCTGAAAGCGTGAACGGTTGGCGATGCGCGCCAGCGGCGCAGGCACGGGCCCCAGGAGCTCTATGCCGCCCAGTTGGGTTTTAAATTGGTTCAGCAGGCCCAGGGCGTCCTGGCCGTTGGGCGCTTCGGCGCGCAGCAGAGCCATGGGCTTGGCCGGCGGTAAGCCAACTTTGATGCGCTCGGCCAGTTCACTCGCGGCGAACCCGGGATAGCCCTGCTCGATCAGGCGTTGCAGATTCGGGTTTTCTGGTTGATAGGACTGTATCCAGACTTCGCCAGGACGTTCCGCGCGCCCGGCGCGCCCGGCCACCTGCACGATCAACTGCGCTGTCCGCTCCGGTGCGCGAAAGTCCGGGCTGAGGAATCCGGCGTCGGCGTTGAGCACTGCGACTAGGGTGACATTGGGAAAGTGGTGTCCCTTAGCCAGCATCTGCGTCCCTACCATGATGCATGGGTGGCCCTCGTTTACCTTGGCAAACTGTTCTTCCAAGCGCCGGGCGCTGCGGGTGGTGTCGCGGTCGATGCGATACACGGGTAAATCGGGAAACAGACGTGACAGGCCCTCTTCGGTGCGCTGGGTACCCACGCCGACGGGCAACAGGCTGTGCAGGCCGCACGCCTCGCACGTTTGTGGTACCTGAAAGCGCAATGCGCAGTGGTGGCACACCAGCTGGGACGGGGTGCGGTGCAACGTCAGGCGCGCGTCGCAGTCCGAACATTGTGCCTGCCACCCGCATGCCGCGCACAACAGTGTAGGCGCGAACCCGCGGCGGTTGAGGAATACCAGTACCTGACCCTGCGCTTGCAGGTGTGTGCGTATCACCCGTTCCAGCGGTACCGAGATGCCGTCGGTCTGTTGCTGTCCGCGCATGTCGATCAAATGGTAGCTGGGCATCTGCGCGCCGCCGGCCCGCAAGGGCAGTTCCAGCTTGCGGTAGCGTTCTCGTGATACGTTGTACAGCGACTCCAGCGACGGCGTCGCGCTACCCAGCACGATTGGAATATCGTTGGACTGAGCGCGTTTGGTAGCCAGATCTCGTGCCGAGTAGCGCAAGCTGTCCTGCTGTTTGTACGAACTGTCGTGCTCTTCATCCACCACGACCAGGCCCAGCTGACGAAAGGGTGTAAACACCGCCGAGCGCGTGCCGATGAGTATGGAAAGCTGGCCGGCGCTGCAGCGCAGCCAGGTCTGCAAACGGTCGTGGTCGGAAAGATTTGAGTGCAACATGCCGACACCGCTGAAGCGCCGCTGGAAGCGCCCCAGCGTCTGTGGCGTCAAGGCGATCTCCGGCACCAGCACCAGCACCTGTCCCCCCGCCTCCAGCACCGGCTCGATGGCGCGCAGGTACACCTCGGTTTTGCCGCTGCCGGTAACGCCTTCCAACAAGTACGCGTGAAATCCCTCGAGATCAGCGGTAATCGCGGCGATAGCGTCGCGCTGCGCAACAGTAGGCGCGGGCGGTGTTTCGCCGGGCTGAGCCAATACCGGCTCGCTACGGGCTACCATCCCGGTCTGCGCAAGTTTGCGTAGCGTTTGCCGCTTGAAGCCCGCGGCCACGAGGTCTTCCCCCGAACTGGGACCCTGGGTCTGCAGGTGCTCGAACAGTGCTTGCTGGGCATGCGCCCGTGGGTTGTCAAACGCGGTTGCAGCGGCCTCCCAATGGTCTGGTTCATCGATGCTGCAAGCGGCACCTTTGCGTGCCGCGGCCGGGATCATTGTGGCCAGCACCTCGCCCAAGGGGTGGTGGTAGTAGGTCGTCATCCAATGCGCCAGCGACATCAGCTCAGGCGGCACGACGGCTTGGGAATCGAGGATTTCGGTAACGTCCTTGAGACGTTCATGTGGCGATGCGACTTCTGTCGCCACACACACGCCAACCGTGGACGAACGGCCGAAGGGCACCCTGACACGTGCGCCTATTGCGGGCAGCTGCAGCTCGCCTGGGACCTGATAGTCATAAACTGCATGCAATGGGCGCGGCACAGCCACTTGGATGACGCGGGGATTCATGGGGCTATTGTGGCATCTCTGCTGCGCCGGCAATAGCAACGGTCCGATCGGGGCAGTTGTAACGGATTGCGATTCTGACCCGCTCTGGTAGACTTCGCCGCCCTGAATTCAACCCGTACGGAAAAGCCAGACATGAAGCCGGAAATACACCCTGAGTACAACATGGTCAAAGCCACCTGCAGCTGTGGCAATGTGATCGAGGTTGGCTCCACGCTGTCTGAGGACATACACTTGGATGTCTGCTCTGCCTGCCATCCATTCTATACGGGTAAGCAGAAGAGCATCGATTCCGGCGGGCGGGTTGAGCGTTTCCGTCAACGCTTCGGCAACCGCGGCGGTGCTGGTACCGATAACGGCTAACCTGCTGTGTTGGCGCGTCGCGCCGACGCCACTCTCCAGGCCTGGCTGCAAGCGCAGGCTTTCTTTTTGCCGCTGTTGGCACCTATTCTTATCCCTGTGGTCAAATATCTCAGGTCATACGGGATTTGGCGCGTAGGTATGTTAGACGTGCAACCAATCAGAAACATCTGCATTTGCCTGCTGGCAGCCGCCAGCATGTTGGCTGGGTTAAATGTGCAGGCTGGCCCTGGGGCTGAGACCTACAACGAATTCCTCGAAAAGGAGATCATCTATCCCGACGAAGCCTGGCAGGACTATGTCGAGCAGGTAGGTGAACGGATACTGGCCGTCACCCCGCATGCTGGCAAAAATTACACTTTCGTCGTGACCGATCAGTCTATGGTGAATGCGTTCGCAACACCTGACGCCTATATATTCGTGACGCGCGGCATTCTCGCTCATTTCAATTCGGAAGATGAGATGGCCGCGGTGGTGGGGCACGAAATCGGCCATGTGGTAGGGCGGCACAGCAAACGCAAGATGAGCCGTGCCCGTTTGGGTGAACTGCTCGGTTGGATCGGTACGTTTGCTACAGGCACGAGTGCGACCTACGGGCTCGCTAATACACTCACCCAGGCGAGCCTGGCTGGTTATGGGCGGGAATACGAACTTGAAGCAGACGAGTTTGGCGCCGAGTGGCTGGCCGCTGCAGGTTATAACCCACGCGCGTTGCTCGACAGCATCCAGATGCTACGCGACCATGAGAATTTTCAACGCACGGTAAACAATCAACCCGCGGTATATCACGGTATTCTGGGCTCGCATCCTGCTCACGAGAAGCGTCTGAACGAACTTGTGGCGCAATCTCAGCATGCGTTCCCGGAAGAGCTGGCATACCCCGAGCGAGACTTTTTCGACATGTTGGCGGGCTTGAGCTATGGCGATGATACCGCCGCCGGTGTGGTTAAAGACGGGGTTTACTATCACGGTGCATTGCGTCTGCTAGTGCGGTTCCCCGAGGGTTGGGACGTGCGCGCTACGCCCACAGAGGTATTCGGTCGGCCGCCTGCCGGTGGTGCAGACAGCCAGATAGGCGTTAAGCGGCAATCACCGCCAGATGAGGTGCAGACGCCGCTGGAGTATCTAACGGAAACACTGCGCCGCGATGACTTGGAAGACGGTGAAGAGATTCAGGTTGGACCGTATACCGGCTACATGGCCAGCATCAAAATCACGTCACAGAGCATGCAGAAACGCAAAATCGCTATTGTTTATAAAGACGGCGGTGTGTACTTGTTCAACGGCGAGCTTGGCGCCAATGGCGATGTTGAGGTTTTCGAGAAGCAGTTTCGCGAAACCTTGATGTCTTTCCGCGCCATGACGGCGGCTGACCTGCGCGTGATCAACAACCAAAAGCTCAAGATCGTGGTTGCCGAACCCGGTCAAACCTATGCGCAGTTGGCGCAGGGTATACCGCTGAAAGTTCATGGTGAGGAAACGTTGCGGGTCATTAACGGCCATCATCCGCGCGGCGAGCCCCGCGCAGGCGACTACGTCAAGATCATCGAATAATCAATCGCCAAACAGGTCGATGGCCTTTATGTCTTCCCCGGGCCGGCGTCCGGGCCGAGGGGGCTCCACCGTGATGGTCGGCTGTGGCGCGTATTCACGCAGGAAGTACTCGAATATGGCGTCGGTTTGGCCGGGGTTTGCCAGCTTGCCGGAGTCCGGGTCGATCTTCATGGTTACCACACCAGGTGGTTGCACGGGCTGAATCTCCTCATGACCGCTCAACGCTTTGCGCATGACGTCTATCCAGATCGGTAGGGGCGTGTTGGAGCCATAGGCCGTGGCGCCAAGTGGTGCGTGGTTGCCGAAGCCCACCCATACGCTGGTGACCACTTCCGGGCTGTATCCATTGAACCAGGTATCGGCAGCATCGTTGGTGGTTCCGGTCTTACCAGCGAGGTCGGTGCGTTGCAGCTCTCTACTGGCGCGTATGCCGGTGCCGCGCCGTATGACGTCCTGCAACATCGAGTGCATGACGAACACGTTACGTTCATCCAGTACGCGCGGCGCGGCGAGCGCCGATTCCAGAGACTCGACTTGCTCTAACAGAGCAACCAACGACGCGGGCTCTATTTCCTCGAGGGGAAGTTCCTCGCTGAGCTTCTGATTCTCGCAGTCAGCGCAGACGCGCGGGTGGTTAGCTTGAAACAGTTCCACACCTTCGGCGCTGGTAATGCGGGAGACAATGTGAGGGTCGATGAGATAGCCGCCATTGGCCAGCACCGCGTAGGCGCGCGCCATGTCGATTGGCGTCACCGCCATGGTGCCGCCGCCGATCGCCAGCTGGGTATTGCGCGGGAAATTACGCGTGTTGAAGCCGAACTTGCTCACATGCTCCAGGACGTTACCAGCACCAACCTTCAGCAGGACGCGCATCGACACCAGATTTATCGAGCGATAAAGGGCTACACGCAATCGGGTGGGACCGTTGTAGCTGTTGTCATCGTTGTCGGGACGATACTGAGATTCCAGATTTGCATCCTCGAACACCAACGGAGCGTCCAGAAACACGTCCGCAGGCGTAACGCCGGCATCCAGCGCCGCTGAATATACAAATGGCTTGAATCCGGATCCTGGCTGGCGCGCCGCTTGCAACGCATGGTTGTATTGGTTGCGGTAAAAGTCGAATCCTCCGACAAGGGCGCGCACGGAACCGGTCAACGGGTCGAGGGAAACCACCGCGCCCTGAATCTCCGGAACCTGAGCGAGCAACCACCGGTCCTGTTGGTAGCGCAGGCGCACGATGTCGCCGGCGGTGAGAATCTCCGCCATAGAGGTCGGTATGGGACCCCGCAGGTCGACCTCGATGTATTGCCGGGCCCACTCACTGTCGGCCAGCTCCAGGCTCACCAGGCTCCCATCGTCGCGTAGCGTCAGGGCACGCTCGTCGTTGACTGCGACGACCATGGCCGGTGGTAGTCCGCCGAAGGTAGGGATATCGCGCAGCGCGCCCATTATCTGATTCGTCAGTTCCTGGGAAAGCGGCATCTCCTGTTGTTCATCCAGGGGCTCGGATTTCAGCAGATCTACGGCATTGGCGTTCAGTGACGCCGCAAGCTCGGGCTCGGCCGCCGCTTCCGCGCCGCGATAGCCATGGCGGCGGTCGTAGGTCATAAGCCCTTTGCGCAATGCGCGGATGGCTTCGGCCTGCAAGCCGGCGTCGACGGTGGTATGTATTTCGTAGCCGGCGGTATACAGATCGGACAACATTTCCGAACCGAACTGACGAACCCATTCCGCGGCGTAGGGGCTGGGTACATCGAGGTCCCGCGCGAAAATCTTCGCCGTTATCGGCGCTGCAGTGGCTTGCTGGAACTCGTGTTCGGTTATCGAGCCTTGCGCGAACATGCGTGAAAGCACCAGATTCCGCCTTGCCAATGCGCGTTGTGGGCCGTTAACGGGATTGCCTGCGGTGGGCGCCTGGGGAATGCCAGCCAGCATAGCCAGCTGCGGGAGGGCCAACTGGTTAAGTGACTTGCCATAGTACGTCCGCGCAGCGGCTTCGGCGCCGTAGGCTCGCTTTCCGAACGGCACCAGATTGATATAAAGCTCGAGAATTTCGTCCTTGCTCAACTCGCGCTCGACTTTGAGCGCCAGCAACATTTCCTTGAATTTGCGAAGGAAACGGCGATCGAGCGTAAATGACACGTTGCGGGCGAGCTGCATGGTGATCGTGCTGGCGCCGCCGCCCAACTCGCCTTCCGTGACAAACGTGCCGATCAGACTCAACGCATCATTCGTCAGAGATATGAAATCAATTCCGCTATGTTCGTAAAAACGCTTGTCTTCGGTGTCTAGAAGGGCATTGATAAAATGTACGGGCACCTGGTCGAGAGTGATAGGAATGAGCCTGCGTTCGCCATATTCCGCTAACAGGGCGCCGTTTTCCGCATACACTCGTAACGGTGTCTCCAGCTTTACGTTCCTATAAGTCTCAGCCTTGGGAATTTGCGGATTCAGATACAGGAAGATGCCCGCGAGACTGAGGACTGCGGCACATAAAGTAGCGAGGCCGAGCCACATAATAGTGCGCAAGGCGGAGCTTGGTGTTTGTGTCAGGTATTCTGTCAAGTTGTCGGATTTTCGTGAAAAAGGGAATTCTAACTACATGTCGCTTACAAGGCAGGCACGAAATAACCTCATTAATGAGCTGGAGCGCACGCAAAATAGGCTAGGCGCTGATTGCTCTAAAGTCGAGTCTGTTATTTAATACTTCGCTGCATGTATAGGACGTAAGTGCCCGCGCCATCAAAGGAAATATACCGTGGCATTGTTTGGAAAAAAGTCAAATATTCTGATCGGACTCGATATCAGTTCAACCTCTGTGAAGCTCTTGGAGCTGTCCCAGGCGAACGACAACTATCGAGTCGAGTCGTACGCGGTCGAACCACTGCCACCCAACGCTGTTGTTGAGAAAAACATCAGTGATGTGGAAGGCGTTGGTGAAGCAATCAAGCGTGTGCTGAATCGCTCCAAGTCCGGGAGCAAATCTGCTGCCGTTGCGGTAGCGGGTTCGGCAGTAATTACCAAGACCATCGAGATGGATGCAGAGATGTCCGACGACGAGATGGAAAACCAGATTACCGTTGAAGCCGATCAATACATACCCTACCCGTTAGATGAAGTTGCGATCGACTTTGAGGTGCTCGGTTTATCAGATCGCAACCCGGAGCAGGTGGAAGTACTGCTGGCCGCATGTCGCAAAGAGAATGTCGAGATGCGCGAAGCTGCGCTGGACCTGGGCGGGCTGAAACCAGCCGTGGTCGACATAGAGGCCCACGCGATGAAGCGAGCCTTTGATCTGGTGAAGCCGCAGCTTGGGGGTAACTCCGAAGATCTGGTGGTCGCTATCATTGACGTCGGCGCTACCATGACTACTTTGTCGGTGCTGGCCGATGACAAGGCCATATATACGCGCGAACAGTTATTCGGCGGCAAACAGCTGACGGAAGAAATTCAACGCCGTTATAGTTTATCGTTCGAAGAGGCCGGACTTGCCAAGAAGCAAGGTGGACTTCCCGACGACTACGAAGAAGAGGTGCTACAGCCGTTCAAGGAAGCCGTGCTGCAGCAGGTCACCCGTTCGCTGCAATTCTTCTTTTCATCTTCGCAATACGACGACGTCGATTACATCGTGCTCGCCGGTGGTACTGCATCCATAGATGGCATGGCGGAGATGATCGAGTCTAAGCTGGGAACGCCCACCATCATCGCCAACCCGTTCGTTAACATGTCGCTTGCTTCCAGGGTGGACGCAGACGCACTTGCAAACGACACCCCCGCGTTGATGATCGCGTGTGGTTTGGCCATGAGGAGCTTCGCATAATGGCGAATATCAACTTACTTCCATGGCGCGACTGGGAGCGGGAACGCAAACAGAAAGAATTTCTCGCCCAGGTGGGAGCAGTGCTGCTAGTTGGTATCGTGCTCATTCTTGGCGCCGGCCAATACCTGGAGAATTCTATTGAGGGCCAGGAAGGTAGAAACGACTACCTGCACGGCAAGATCGCGCAGCTGGACGAAAAGATCGAAGAGATCAAGATGCTGCGTAAGCAACGTGAAGATTTGCTTGCGCGCATGCGCGTCATCAACGAACTGCAGGGCAACCGACCGGTGATCGTGCGCGTATTCGATGAAATCGTGCAAACGCTGTCTAAAGGTGTGCATTACCAGAAACTGCAAATGCAGGGCCAGGCGCTTTCTGTCGCCGGAGTGGCCGAATCCAATAACAGAATTTCTGCCCTGATGCGTAATCTTGATGGGTCCGACTGGTTTACGGCGCCGAATCTGAAAGGTTTGAAGGAAGACCCGACGAATTCCGACTACGGCGAACAGGCGTCAACGTTTGATCTGAGCTTCATGCAGACCAACCCGAATGCCAAGACAGAGGAGAATCTGTAATGGCCCTACAAGATTCGTTTGACCAGTTCAAAGCCATTGATTTTAACAACCTCGATGTAAACAACGTCGGTTCATGGCCTGCAATGGTCAAGATTCTAGTGATGATGGTGCTGTTTGTGCTGGTCATGGGCGTGGGTTATTACCTGCACATCACTGATAAGCAAACCGAACTCGGCCAGGTAGAAGTCCAGGAACTCGACTTGCGCGAAGAGTACGAAAACAAGGCCGCGTTGGCGGCCAACCTGGATGCATTGCGCATTCAGAAGCAGGAGATGGAAGAGGCGTTCGGTGCGCTGTTGAGGCAACTGCCCAGCGATACGGAAGTGCCAGGTTTGCTGGAAGACATTACGCGCACCGCGATCGACAATGAGCTCAATATCGAAAGCATCGATCTGCGGCCTGAACGCAAGACGGAGTTCTACATCGAACTGCCGATAGAAATCGTGGTTGAAGGTGGCTATCACAAGATCGGCACGTTCGTCAGTGGCGTTGCCAACCTTTCGCGCATCGTAACCCTGCACGACTTCGACATTTCACCTTTGGCGAATAATCAGCTTCTGCGTATGGAAATAACCGCCAAGACTTATCGTTATCTCGAGGAGGCGAACTAATGCCAGCGCTGAAGATATTGATGAGTGTACTGGTGTTTGCAGCGCTTTCTGCTTGCAGCCCGGATACAGACTACGCCGACCTGAACGAGTTTATGGACGAGGTAGATTCCCGTCCGCGCGGCCGCATAGAGCCTTTGCCGCCCATCGAAACGGTGCCGCCGTTTTCGTACCTGGCCAGCAACAAGCGTAGCCCGTTCGAACCCCCTGTGGTGTTGAAGCGCGTCGATCGTCAGAGCGGTCCGAAGGTGACGCCAAATATGAATCGGGTTAAGCAATTTTTGGAGCAGTTCCCCATTGGCCAGCTATCGATGGTTGGAACGCTGGCGCAAGGTCCGGTCGTTTATGGCCTGATCAAGGACAACGTAGGTGGGGTGCACAGGGTGCAGGCTGGCGACTTCATGGGTACAGATCACGGCAGAATCCAGATTGTTGGCGATGCCAGCATTGAATTGATCGAAATTGTTCCTGACGGAACCGGCGGATGGGTAGAGCGTTCCCGAACGGTATCGCTGGCGGGTGGAGCATAAAGGATGAAAATGATGATGACTAAAGCAAATCGATGGACGAAGCGTTTGATTTCGATAGGCGTACTTGGCGTCCTCGGTCTCGCGACTCAAGCCTGGGCAGTTACGATGGAGAGCATCGACTTTTCTTCCTTGCCCGGAGATAAAACTGAGATACGCATGCAGTTCGACGGCACACCGCCGGATCCTAAGGGCTACACCATCGAGCAACCGGCACGCATCGTGCTGGATTTGCCTGGGGTCACCAGTGGCCTCGAGGACAAGCATCACGACTTGGGCATTGGCAATGCTCGGCGCGTGTCGGTAGTCAGCACCAAGGACCGTACCCGCGCGATTGTTAACCTTACCCAGCTGGTGAGCTACGAAACGAGCGTTGAGGGAAATACACTCTACCTGCTCGTCGGCACCTCGGGTGCAACAGATGTAGCTTCATCTTCAAGCTCGAGCAGCGATGTAAGCGAGGCTCGGCCCACCTCTAGCGCCAATGGATCTTCGATCAGCAACGTGGATTTCCGCCGCGGTGAAGGCGGCGAAGGACGCGTAATTCTGACTCTGAGCAACCCGAAAGTGCCGGTCAATGTTTCCGGTGATGCAGGCCGTATTCGCGTCGAAGTTCGCAATACTGTGCTACCGAAGGCGTTGCAACGTCGTCTGGATGTGACGGACTTTGCTACCCCCGTACAAATCATAGACGCGTTGCAGGAAGGTGAGAATACGGTATTCACCATCGCTGCCACCGGCAATTATGACTACCTGGCTTATCAGGCTGACAACACGATGTCTATCGATGTGACGCCAGTGACCCAGGCCGAACTCGACCAGCGCGACGATGTATTCAAGTACACCGGCGAGAAACTGTCGCTTAACTTCCAGGATATTGAAGTACGCTCAGTGCTGCAGCTCATTGCGGACTTCACGGATCTGAACCTGGTGGCGAGCGATACGGTCAGCGGCCGGATTACCCTGCGTCTGAAGAATGTACCCTGGGATCAAGCCCTGGAACTCATTCTCAAAACTAAGGGTCTGGATCAGCGTCAGATCGGCAACGTATTGCTGGTAGCGCCTGCGGCTGAAATTGCAGCGCGCGAAAAGTTGGAACTGGAAAACCAGAAACAGATCTCCGAGCTCGCGCCCTTGCGCACAGACTTCGTGCAGATTCGTTACGCGTCCGCCTCTGAACTGTTCAATCTGTTCAACGCCGCTGGCACCAATGGCCAGACCATGCTCTCCGAGCGTGGCAGCGTGATTGTCGATGAGCGCACCAATGCGATCATCCTGACGGATACTGCCGATCGGCTGGAAGAATTCCGCCGCGTCATAGCGCAACTGGATATCCCAGTGCGTCAGGTGCTCATCGAAGCGCGTATTGTCACGGCTAACGCTACCTTTGCGGAGCAAATGGGTGTCGCCTGGGGTGGCGGTGCGATCGATCAGATGGGTGATACTGCGATCCGCGCGGGCGGTTCTCTGGATACTCTCGTTGAACTACAGAATATTCTGACGGACGGCAGCGGCGACATAACCACACCTGGCGATCTCGTTGTAGACCTTGGTGTACGCCAGGCTGGCGCCACCAGCATTGGCCTGGGGATCACCGGCAAGGATTACCTTGTTGATCTGGAACTCTCTGCACTGGCCACAGACGGGCATGCTGAAGTCGTTGCGCGGCCGAAGGTAATCACCGCCGACAAGAGCCCGGCGATAATTGAATCCGGTGTGGAGATCCCATATCAGGAGGCATCGAGCAGCGGTGCTACCTCGACGTCCTTCAAAGACGCTGTGCTTTCGTTGGAAGTCACGCCGCAGATCACGCCGGACGATCGCATCATCATGCAGTTGAACGTCAAGCAGGATACTGTGGGACAAGTGTTCAACGGCGTACCTTCGATCAATACCAACGAAATTCAAACGGAAGTGCTGGTCGACAACGGACAGACGGTAGTGCTGGGTGGAATTTTCCAGACGGATAAGAACATTTCAACGACCAAAACGCCGTTCCTCGGAGACATTCCGTACGTTGGCCGATTGTTCAAACGTACCGTCGAGCGTGACGATAAGCAGGAATTGCTCATTTTCATCACGCCGCGCATCATCGCGGACGCGTTGACCGATCGCTAAGCGGTAAGCCTATCGCGCGGTCGACGCGCATCGGTGTAAACTAAGCGGCGCCTAAAGGCGCCGTTTTTTTATGATTCGTCAAAACCTATTTCTCGTTGGTCTGATGGCTGTTGGCAAGAGCACAGTCGGAAGAATGTTGGCCGACACCCTGAAGATGCCGTTCTACGACTCGGATGCAGAGATCGAAGCGCGTGCCGGTGCGGAAGTATCGTGGATCTTCGATGTGGAAGGTGAAGCAGGATTTCGCGATCGTGAAGAACAGGTGATCGACGAACTTTCGCAGTTGCAGGGCATTGTGGTGGCCACTGGCGGTGGCGCCGTGAAAAGGGACGTCAATCGCGCGCACCTGGCGTCACGTGGGGTCGTGATTCATCTGGATTGTCCGCTCAGGAGATTGTTGGCGCGTACGCGCAACGATAAAAAGCGGCCGCTGCTGCAGGGCGATGATCGCACGGAGGTGTTGTCGAAATTGGTCTGTGAACGCGCGCCGCTCTACGCAGAGATAGCGGATTATCGATTTGTGTCGGATGAGCAAAGTGTAAAGGCGCTGGTGCAACAAATAGTTAAGAAATTGCGCGAAGATCAGGTCATCGAATGATGACCTCCCCATTCTAATCACGGCTTGAGAGAAGCATTGCAGACGGTATCTGTTTCACTGGGCGATCGATCCTATCCGATTTATATCGGAGACCAGCTATTGGCCGACGCGAGTATGCTGGGGGGGCTGTTGTCGCCGCATATTGCTGCGCATCAGGTTGCGGTCTTCACCAACCAGACGATTCGCGATCTTTACGGTGCCCAGGTTGAGGCAGCTTTGCCCGACTACGCTGTGGATTTTTTTGTTGTCGGCGATGGGGAGAAGTACAAGAATCTGGAAAGCTATAGTAGCGCTATGGATTTCCTTATGACCAAGCGCCACCATCGCTCAACCTGCCTTATTGCGCTTGGTGGTGGGGTGGTTGGCGACCTCACCGGGTTCGTGGCCGCGACCTTCCAGCGTGGCGTGAACTTCATCCAGATTCCGACCACGTTGCTGGCCCAGGTGGATTCCTCGGTAGGCGGTAAGACGGCGGTGAACCACCCGTCGGGTAAGAACATGATCGGCGCTTTCTATCAGCCACGTGCGGTGATTGCAGACAGCGCGGTGCTGGGCAGTTTGCCGGAACGGGAATATGTCGCCGGACTCGCTGAAGCCGTGAAATATGGCGTCATCGCGGACGCACAACTGTTCGACTGGATGGAGGCGAACGCTGACGGCCTACTGCGCCGCGACGTCCAGGCGTTGGCGCACGTCATCAAACGTTCGGTTGAGATCAAGGCAGATGTCGTTGCCCGGGATGAACGGGAAAGCGGGGTCCGCGCGATATTGAATTTCGGGCATACGTTCGGGCACGCAATTGAAAGTCTGGCGGGATATGGAACCTGGTTACACGGCGAAGCTGTGGCCATCGGTATGGTGATGGCTGCGCGCCTTTCTGAAGAAATGCGCATGCTGCCCCAGGGGCAAGCGCTGCGGATTGCAAAGTTGCTGCAGGCGTTGCAGCTACCGGTGAGTCTCGGCGGTGACTTGAATCCCGAGCAGATGATGAGCGCCATGGGTATGGATAAGAAGGCGAGCGACGGACGCTTGCGTTTTGTCGTGTGCAGCGCGATCGGCGAGGCGTCGGTGACCGAGGACCATTCGCCGCAAGCGCTCCAGAAAGTGCTGGCGGAATCCGGCTAAGCTACATGAGCCAGCGCACCTTCCTTGGACTGACCCACAATCCGTTTACCGCACCTCGGGAAGGATTCTTTCCTGGCGGAGATCGCAAGACCCATCTGGATCACCTGCGCCACTTAAGCCAATGGTCGCGCCGCATACTGGTGGTGACGGGTCCTTTCGGCATCGGTAAGTCCAGTTTGTTTCGAGAGCTGTCAGGTAGTCTGGAACCGAATACCAAGGCGGCGCGCCTGTCGGGCACGGTTGTGACCAGCGAACGCGAAGTGCTGGTGGGCATGCTGCAGGGCTTTGGCGTCGCAGCGGATATGGACGCCCATGCAGATGAACTGGCAGCGGGAATTGTCGAGCACGTGAACGAGCAGGCCACCAACAATCGCGTTTGTATGGTAATGCTCGACGATGCGCACCTGGTGGAGGTGCAGGCGATTCAACGCTTAGTGAAGCTGGTGACAGAGTCCGGATTGCGGCTGCTGATGTTTACCGAGGCAAGCCTGATCAGCGAACTGGACCGGGCGGCCCACAACAATGAGCTGGAATGGTTCGAGATTCGCCTCACGGGATTCCCTAAACCCGACGTGCGAGAGTATCTGGAGTGGCGTTTCCGGCAGGCGCACTATCGCGGGCTATTACCCTTCACAGACGAACAACTCGAAAAGATCGTTGCGCGTTCCGGCGGCAACCCGAGCGTCATCGACAACATGGCCGACAACTTGCTCGGCGATATGGAGAGCGGCGAGATTCGCAATCAGGGTGGCGGATTCCCCACCATGCACGCGGCGCTGACAGTTATGCTTGCGGTGTTAGTCGGGCTGATTTACCTGTACGTGCAGGAGGATTCGACCAACGTTGAAGATGTTGCCGCCGTCACCCCGGAGGTGGTCGCAACCCCTGCCGGGGAAGGTGGCAGCTCGCCGGACGCCTCGGTCAGTGAACGCTCTGAAGGTGTCGCGCCAAGCGCCGCTGCAGGCTTTCCCTCCGCAGCTGATTCGCCGGATGCAACAGCCCTGTCCGGTGCGCAGTCGATAGAGGAAACTGCGCCGTCAACGCTGCCAGAAGTCGTTGCACCGGAACCGTCGCAGACGGCACCGTTAGTAGTGTCCATTCCCGAATCGATTCCCGAATCCGAACCCGGGCGTGTGCCGGAGCCAGAACGTGTGCCCGCGCCGGAAGTACAACCAGAGCCTGAGCGTTTGCCGGAACCGGCGCCTGAACCCGAACCAACGCCAGAACCGGCACCCGTGCCTGAACCGGAACCAGCGCCCGCGCCTGTGCCCGAACCGGAACCCGAGCCAGTGGTGCTGCCGATTTCGGAACCTTTTCAGGATAGCGCGTGGATCTTGCGCCAGGACCCTGAGCGTTTCACGATGCAGTTGTTGACGCTATCCAGCCGCGAGCGCGCCGCGCAGTTCATTCAACGGCAACCGCATCCGGAAGAGTTCGCGATGTATAGAATACTGCGAGATGGCAACACGTTTTATGTGGTTATCTACGGGGTGTTTTCCGGGCCGGGCGCCGCCGAGTCCGCCAGCCGGAGTTTTGTTGGTGAACTTGCCGCAATAAAACCTTGGATCAGACCTTTGCGTCTGGTGCAGGATACCGTGCGGGCCACGCCCCAGCGTTGAAGCCGTGTTTCGGCTTCAGGGAAGCTGGGAGTTGCCCATCAGGTGTCGATCAATCTCGCGCGCAGCCTCTCGGCCCTCATTGATCGCTCGCACTACCAGGGATTGACCGCGACGACAGTCACCAGCGGCAAACACATTGTCGATGTTGGTTGTGTAGTGGCCATAGTCGGCTAGAAAGTTCGAACGCTCGTCATAGGCCAGATTAAGCGGATCACTCACACCGTGTTCGGGCCCGAGAAAGCCCATTGCCAGCAGAACCAGATCTGCAGGCCAATCTTTTTCCGTGCCCTCGATGTTGTGGAACTGGCCGCCCTTCATCTCCACTTCGATAGTGCGCACGCCGGTTACAGCGCCGGCGTCGTCACTGGTGAAGTGCAGGGAGGAAATGGAGTAAACCCGGGGATCCTGGCCCTGCAGGTGCGCGGCTTCTTCATGCCCATAATCAGTGCGGAAAATCCGCGGCCAGGTGGGCCATGGGTTGTTGTCCGCCCGTTCGTCGGGCGGTTGTGGAAACAGCTCGAAGTTCACCAGACTCTTACAGCCATGGCGCAGCGATGTACCGATACAATCCGTGCCGGTATCACCACCGCCGATCACGATCACATGCTTGTCTTTGGCAGAAATGTAGTCGCCATCTGCAAGCCTGGAGTCGAGCAGACTTCTGGTATTGGCCGTGAGGAAGTCCATGGCGAAATGAACACCTGAGAATTCCCTCCCAGGAATAGGTAGGTCGCGAGGCACCGTAGCGCCGGTGGTGAGTAGTACCACGTCGTGTTCGTCGCGCAATGCGTGGATCGATTTGCTGCCATCGCCGCCGTCACCGATCTCAGTACGCGTTACGAACTCAATGCCTTCTTCACGCATGAGATCTATGCGCCGATCCACGACTTCTTTCTTGGCCAGCTTCATGTTTGGGATGCCGTACATGAGTAGTCCGCCAATGCGGTCCGCGCGCTCGTAAACCGTGACCTGGTGGCCCGCGCTATTGAGCTGCGCAGCCGCCGCTAGACCCGCTGGACCGGATCCAACCACAGCCACCCGCTTGCCGGTGCGTTCTGTCGGAGCTCGCGGTGTTACCCAGCCCTCGGCGAAGCCGCGGTCGACAATGGCCATTTCGATGTTCTTGATGGTCACCGCAGGATCGGTGATGCCCAATACACACGACCCTTCACAAGGTGCGGGGCAAACGCGTCCGGTAAATTCGGGGAAGTTGTTGGTTTTATGCAGCCGGTCGAGAGCTTCGCGCCACTGATCGCGATACACCAGGTCGTTCCATTCCGGTATGAGGTTATGAATCGGGCAGCCGTCGTCCGCCTGACAGAATGGAACCCCGCAGTCCATGCATCGCGCGCCTTGTGTTGTCAGGCGCTCCACGTCGTGTTCGGTATAGATTTCGTTGAAATCGAGTAGCCGCACGGCTGGGTCCCTGTAGGGTGCAGCGTCGCGCGCGAAATCCATAAATCCAGTTACTTTACCCATGCTTCTTATTGCTTTGTTGACGTCGTAGTGGACTGTGTAGTCAGGCTATCCGGCGCTGACTTCTTGTGCGCGTGATTCGAGCACGCGTTTGTAGTCTGTAGGCATCACCTTCACGAACTCGGTCAACGCCTGGCTCCAATCCGCGAGCAACCTCGCCGCTACTTCGGATCCAGTCAACTCGTGATGGTTCTTGATGAGACGATGCAGCTCCTTGATGTCAGCGTCGTCCTGCATCGTTTCCAACTCGACCATTTCCATATTGCACTGAGTTTCGAACTGGTCGGTCGGGTCCCACACATAGGCGATGCCGCCGCTCATGCCGGCGGCGAAATTTCGGCCAGTAGGACCGATGATGACGGCTCGGCCGCCGGTCATGTATTCGCAGCCGTGATCGCCGACCCCCTCCACTACTGCGGACGCGCCGCTGTTGCGTACGCAGAACCGTTCGGCGGCCATGCCGCGAAAATAAGCTTCCCCGGAGGTGGCGCCGTATAGCGCGACATTGCCGATGAGGACGTTCTCTTCCGCCTTGAATGGGCTCGACGTGGGCGGGTAGATGACCAGGTGGCCGCCGGACAGACCTTTGCCCACATAATCATTGGCATCACCCTCTACCTCTAAGGTCACGCCCCGGGCCAGCCAGCAGCCCAGGCTCTGGCCTGCACTGCCATGGAATTTAAAGTGGATCGTGTCGTCCGGCAGCATCTGCGGGCCCACTTCACGGATGATCTTGTTTGACAGCATGGCGCCAACAACTCGATTGGTGTTCAGGATTGGTAACACCGCGTGCACTTGCTCGCCATTCCTGATGGCAGGTTCCGCCAGCTCCATCAGCTGATTGTCCAGGGCCTTCTCCAGGTCGTGGTCCTGTTCATGCATGGCGTAAGCGCCGAGGAACTCATCCGGGATGGTGGCCGGTTCGAGGATCTCCGACAGGTCCAGGCCCATGGTCTTCCAGTGGTGCACGGCCTGATCGGTCTGCAGCAGGTCGACCCGCCCTATCATCTCGTTGACGGTACGCACACCGATCTCGGCCATGATCAAGCGCAGCTCTTTGGCGACCATGAACAGATAATTCACTACGTGCTCCGGCGAGCCGGCGAACTTTTTGCGCAGTGCCGGATCCTGAGTTGCGATGCCTACCGGGCAGGTATTCAGGTGGCATTTGCGCATCATGATGCACCCCAGGGCAATGAGCGGCGCGGTCGCAAAGCCTACCTCTTCGGCGCCGAGCAGAAATGCGATGGCCACGTCACGGCCTGTCTTGATCTGGCCGTCGGTCTGCAGCACCACGCGCGAGCGCAGGTTGTTCAGTACCAGGGTCTGGTGCGTTTCGGCGATGCCAAGTTCCCAGGGTACGCCGGCGTGTTTGATCGAGGTGAGGGGTGATGCTCCGGTACCACCCGTATCGCCGGCGATCACGATGTGGTCTGCACGCGCTTTAGTGACGCCAGCGGCGACGGTACCGACACCGATTTCGGCACCGAGCTTCACGCTGATACGGGCATTCGGATTGCCGTTTTTCAGATCGTGGATCAGCTGTGCCATGTCTTCGATGGAATAGATATCGTGATGTGGTGGCGGACTGATCAAGCCGACTCCAGGCGTTGAGTGGCGCAGCCCCGCGATATAGTCGTCCACTTTGCTGCCCGGTAACTCACCGCCTTCTCCAGGCTTGGCACCCTGAATGATCTTAATCTGCAACTCATCTGCGTTGCTCAGATAGTTGATGGTTACGCCAAATCTGCCGCTGGCCACTTGCTTGATCGCGGATCGTTTGGAGTCACCGTTCTCCATGGGCAACCAGCGCGCGGGATCTTCTCCACCTTCGCCGGTATTGGATTTGCCGCCCAGACGGTTCATGGCTATCGCCAGAGATTCGTGAGCCTCTGCGCTGATTGAACCGAAGCTCATTGCCCCGGTCGCGAAGCGTTTGACGATCTCGGCTTCGGCCTCTACCTCCTCCAGCGGTACGCTCGTGGCGTTATCGGAAAACTTTAACAAGCCCCTCAACGAAGCGTTCCTGGTGTTCTCCTCATTCATGTGGTTGGAAAACTGCCAGTAGGCCTCTTCGCTGTTCTGGCGCACGGCATTCTGCAAGCTGGCGACAGCCTGGGGGTCCCACATGTGCGTATCACCGTGTCGGCGCCAGTGGAAATCACCCGGGTTGGGCAATACCTTGAGCGGTACAACGTTGCGAGATGGGAAACCCAGCGCGTGACGCTTTTCCATTTCTTCGGCTAGTACGTCAAAGCCGACGCCTTCGACACGGCTCGCGGTGCCGCGAAAGGCTTTATCCACAACCTCGCAAGCCAGCCCCACGGCTTCGAAGATCTGTGCGCCCTTGTATGACTGCAGGGTGGATATCCCCATCTTGGCCATAACTTTCAGCATGCCCTTGGCGACTGCTTTCTTGTAGGCGTCGACGACGTCCTGGTCGCTCGAGACATGCGCCACGCTGCCCATCAAACCCTGGGCGCGCGCGTCCCACAGAGCTTCGAACGCGAGATATGGATTGATCGCATCGACGCCATAGCCGGCCAGAAGACAATGATGGTGCACTTCCCGCGCTTCGCCGGTTTCCAGCACTAAACCGATGCGCGTGCGCGCGTGATCAGCCACCAGGTGATGGTGCACGCTGCCCACCGCTAACATTGAAGAAATGGGTACCCGGGACTGACCGGCCTCGCGGTCCGACAGTATCACCAGGCTGTAGCCGTCGTCGATAGCTGCGCGGGCTTCTGCGTTAATGCGGTCAAGCGCGTCTATCAGACCTTCTTTACCGGTACCCGCAGCGTAAGTGATGTCGATGGTTTTGCTACGCCAGCCGCGATGATCCATGTGCTTGAGCGAGGCGAGCTCGGAGTTGGTCAGTATCGGGTGCGGCACGCGCAGCCGGTGGGCGTGCTGGGCGGTACTTTCCAGCAGATTCTTTTCCGGACCGATGTAGCAATTCAGCGCCATGATCACTTCTTCGCGTATGGAATCGATGGCCGGATTGGTCACCTGGGCGAAGCGCTGTTTGAAGTAGTCATACAGCATGCGCGGCTTGTCGGACATGACCGCTAGCGCTGCGTCATTACCCATGGACCCCAACGGGTCTCGCAGCTCGCTGACCATTGGTTGCAGCATGAACTGCATGGTTTCCTGGGTGTAACCAAAGGCCTGCATGCGTTGCGTGAGAGTGTCGTGAGCCAGGGCTTCGCCAACCACGACCGGAATTTCGGACAGGTCCAGACGCTGTTCCTCCAGCCACTGTTGATATGGGCGGCGGTTGGCCAGATCGGTCTTGAGCTCCTCGTCTGGGATCATGCGTCCCTGTTCAAAATCGATGAGGAATATCTTGCCGGGTTGCAGGCGGCCTTTGGCAACCACGTGTTCGGCTTCTACCGGCACCACGCCAACTTCGGATGCCATGATGCACTTGTCGTCGTCGGTAATGTAGTAGCGCGACGGTCGTAGACCATTTCGATCGAGAACGGCGCCAATGTAGGTGCCATCGGTAAAGGCGATGGATGCCGGGCCGTCCCAGGGTTCCATGAAGCTCGAGTGATACTCGTAGAACGCTTTTTTGTCCTCGGACATAGTCTGATGTTGTTGCCATGCCTCCGGGATCATCATGAGCACCGCTTCCTGCAGCTTGCGCCCGGACATCAACAAGAATTCCAATACGTTGTCGAAATTGCCGGAATCGGAACAATCCGGCTCACAAACCGGAAACAGTTTGTTCAGGTCATCGCCAAACAGCTCGGACTTCGCCACCCCCTGGCGGGCGTTCATCGAGTTGACGTTGCCCAGCAGAGTGTTGATCTCACCGTTGTGGCTCATGAATCGGTTGGGCTGCGCGCGGTCCCAGGATGGAAACGTATTGGTGCTGAAGCGAGAGTGCACCATCGCCAGGTGACTCTCGTACGCTTCGTTCTGCAAATCCCGAAAAAACAGAAAAAGCTGGTTTGGCGTAAGCATGCCTTTGTAGATAATCACCTTGGATGACAAAGAGCACACGTACAGCATTTTACGTTCGCTGAGCGAGACATCGCTGCGTAGCAGTTGGGTGGTGTGTTTGCGAATGAGATACAGCTTGCGCTCGAAGTCGTCGCCGCTGATCCCGTTCGCACCTATGAATAGCTGCTCGAAATGAGGCATGGCGGCTTTCGCAGCATTGCCCAGGTCCGCGTTTTCGCTGTCTGTAGGCAGCACCCGCCAGCCCAGAAACGTCTGCCCTGCGGCGGCGATTTGTTGTTCAAACTCAGCTTTACAACGCTCTCTTTGCGCTTCGTCGGTTGGCATGAAGACGTTGCCTACGCCATATGCGCCAGGCTGCGGCAGCTCGATGCCCAGTTCCTCTTCGGCGATTTCTGCCAGCAGGCGTTGCGGCAGGGCGGTCAGAATCCCGGCGCCATCGCCGGTGTTTTTCTCGTAACCCACGCCGCCGCGGTGTTCCATGCAGCAGTTCATGTGGGCTGCATCTGAAACGATCTGGTGGCTCGCACGCCCCTTGATGTCACAGATGAAGCCGACGCCGCAGCTGTCTTTTTCGTTAGCCGGGTCGTATAAGCCGCTCTTGCTGGGAAACCCGCCATTTGTAATTTTGTTCATATTTCTTCTCTTGCCGACCGCACCCACATTCACCTGTCCCGTTCACCCTCACTCAGGCTAGATACTTTCCTAATTCGTATCCAGAACCCTTTCCATCAGGGCGACGGAGCCCGTGGGCTCATTCTCATGAGCTTGCCTGGGACCGTGGAAATGCTGCTTGCGTGAGTTAAGTTATTGATTTTATAGATTAAAGCGCAAGCGAACGGTGTGCGTAAGTTTCGCTGGACGAAACATCTCAAAAAAGCGGGCGTGAATCAAGTCGTGTGGAGTTCGGTCTTAGCTGCCGATGCGGTACCAATAGCGATAAATCTCATCGAATCCCAGGCTTTTGTACAGGGCAGCGGCCGGCAAATTGTCCTCCACCATTTGCAGATAAGCGCGGGTCGCCCCCTTGCCAGCGGCCCAGGCCAGCAGTCCGTCCACGATGCGCGAGCCGAAGCCTGCCTGGCGCGCATCTGCGTGGGTAAAAATGTCGAACAATCCCACCAGGTCCTGCTCGACCACGGCCAATCCGCATGCGACAGCCCGGTTGTCCACCATCAGCGCGCCGAAACCGCATTCGCCAGCGATGGATTGCAGTATCACCGAGTGCAGTGAGCGTGCGGGCTCCGGCATGCCGGTGAGTTCGCAATACACGCTCAGCCATTCTTCCAGTCCCACGATCCGCAGCTCGGCTAACAACGGTTGCGCGATGAGGGCCTTGGTGAGTACCAGGCTCGTTTCATCAAGACGATAGCCGCGCTCGGCCAGGGCGTTGTCCAGGTTGTTGGCACGTTGCGGCTGGGACATGTGGAAGATCGAAGTGAGGCGGAATACCGTCTGCAACTGTTCACGCGCGTAAAGGTTCTCGCAATAGCGAATTTTTTCCGTCAGTGGTTGGGCGCCAGGGTCGTCAACGCCGGTTTGCAGTGATGGGTACAGCGGCACGATGCTGTTTGATCGTTTGGTGAAACCCCGCGCGAAGCGCAGTATCCAACCGTCGAGAAATATTTGTTGCAAGGCGGGCCAGGCGTTCAGCGACGCCTCTTCGATACGGCGTGCCAGCCTCGTATCGGTGGTCGAATCCTGCGTATTGAGGTATCGCTGATTCATGATCTGGTCAAACCTGTTCGAGGGTGCATTATAGCAATACAATACGCGGCGCTTTGCACAGCCTTGAAAGAAACGTGATAGGAACAAGAAAATGAAACAACCCGTACGAGTCACTATTACCGGTGCAGCCGGCCAGATTGGTTATGCGCTGCTTTTTCGAGTTGCGTCTGGCGCCATGCTGGGCGACGACCAGCCTGTCATACTTCAGCTACTCGAGATTCCCCCGGCCCTGGATGCCTTGCACGGCGTCGCCATGGAGCTGGAAGATTGTGCATTTCCATTGTTGAGCGGCATGGTGCTTACAGACGATCCCAATGTGGCATTCCAGGACACCGACTTCGCTCTACTGGTGGGCTCCAGGCCGCGTGGTCCAGGCATGGAGCGCAAGGACCTGCTCGAAGCCAATGCAGCGATATTTTCCGTGCAAGGCAAGGCTTTGAATGACCACGCGTCCCGGGACGTAAAGGTGCTCGTGGTGGGCAACCCCGCCAATACAAATTGCCTAATCGCCCAGCGCAATGCGCCTGATCTGGATGCGCGAAATTTCACCGCGATGACCCGCCTCGATCACAACCGCGCTATGGCGCAGTTGGCGGGCAAGGCCGGCAAACACGTGAGCGACGTAAACGGGTTGTGTATCTGGGGAAATCATTCTGCCACCCAGTATCCAGACATACATAGAGCCACAGTTGCTGGCAATGACGCCATGGGCCTGGTCGACATGGACTGGTACACCGGTGACTTCATCCCCACCGTGCAACAGCGGGGGGCGGCGATTATTGATGCCCGGGGCGCATCCAGTGCGGCATCGGCAGCCAATGCAGCCATCGACCATATGCATGACTGGGCCTTAGGTAGCGAGGGCATCGTCAGCATGGGTGTCTACTCGGACGGTAGCTACGGTATCGCTGAAGGCTTGATCTACTCGTTCCCGGTGCAATGTTCCGGCGGCGACTGGCAGATAGTGCAGGGCGTTGAGGTAAATGATTTCAGCCGCGAGAAGATGGATGCTACTGGCACAGAGCTGAGCGAGGAGCGGGACGCCGTGGCGCATCTGCTACCGTAGAAAAATGCGGCTCAGAGTTTAACTGTTAGATAGGGGAAGGCATGTCGGACATCAAACCGTTTCGAATCGAAGTAAGCGACGATGCGTTGGCGGATCTGCGTCGCCGGCTGGAACATGCCAGGTTTCCGGAGCGTGAAACTCCGGATGATTGGAGTCAGGGTGTGCCGCTGGCCTACGCCGAGGAGCTGACCAGCTACTGGCTGAATAGCTACGATTGGCGTGCGCGCGAAGCCTATTTCAACCGGCACCCTCAATTCAAAACCAATATCGAAGGATTGGATATTCACTTTGTGCATGCGACCAGCCCGCACCAGGAAGCCCGACCGTTGCTCATCACCCATGGGTGGCCTGGCTCCGTGGTGGAGTTCCACAAAGTGATTGATCCGTTGGTTGATCCGCTCGCGCATGGCGGCCGCGCCGAAGATGCCTTCCATGTGGTGTGCCCTTCCCTGCCTGGCTACGGATTTTCGGACAAACCTGGTGAGACTGGATGGGGGGTGGAAAAAATCGCCGCCGTCTGGGATGTGCTGATGCGGCGCGTGGGCTATGACAACTACCTGGCTCAGGGTGGCGATTGGGGCTCGGCAGTGACCACCGCTATTGGTATCCAGAATCTGGGGGCCTGCGTGGGTATACACGTCAACATGCCCAATGCGCGGGCGCCCAAGGCGGCGCTGGCAGACCCGGACGAGGCGGACAAACGTGCCCTGGCCGGTGCGCAGTACTATCAACAATGGGGTGCTGGGTACTCCAAGCAGCAAAGTACGCGGCCCCAGACGCTGGGTTATGCACTGGCCGATTCTGCGCTCGGCCAGGCAATGTGGGTGATAGAGAAATTCTACGAGTGGACCGATTGCGACGGCCACCCGGAAAACGTGTTGAGCAAAGACGAGTTGCTCGACAACGTGATGTACTACTGGCTGCAAGGCAATGGCGCATCCTCGGGCAGGCTCTACTGGGAAAGCTTCAACCAGGCGTTCGGCGACGGTCAGGACAATACGGTCAAATTGCCCACGGGCTGCAGCATTTTCCCCAAAGAGATTGTGCCTACGCCGCGCCGCTGGGCGGAAACCCGCTACAAAAACATCGTGTACTGGAACGAACTGGATAAAGGCGGGCATTTCGCCGCATTCGAGCAGCCGGAGCTGTTTGTAGAAGAGCTGCGCGCGTGTTTCGCGCTCATGCGTTAGGCTTTACAGGCCGACGCTGAATTCGGTATAGCCTTCTTCGCCCGCCAGGCGTTCCAACTCGGCCACTCCGAACGGCACCGTGCTAACGAATGGAAACAGGTCCGAGCTGCGATAGTCGTTCTGGTCCAACCAGGTAGCGCAGATCTGCACCTTGACCACGTTGTAAGCGGCAAGCTTCGCGGCCTGATCCACGAGACTTTTGTTGTCGCCGTAGTTGCTGCGCAGGAAGCGGCGTGCTTCCTCGCCATGCAACATCAGGATGATCGGCGGCAGGTCGGTTAAGTTGTTTGTGATGGAAGCGTCGAGGGTGTCGAGGACCAGCTGAATCTCTTCGACGTTTTTCGCCGCGATATCGATGAACTGATTGGCTGCGATAGCGTGGGAAGACCACATCAGGACTGCCGTACAGCACAAGGACGCCAGGGTTCGCAGCGTAGTTTGCACGATCACTTTCCTTTGAAAACGGGGGTACGTTTTTCGGCGAAAGCGCGACCGCCTTCTGCGCCATCTTCGCTGTTGCGTACGGTTAACAGTTGCTCTCGGGCTATGGCTGCAGCTTCTGCCGGGCTTCTAGTCATGGTTTGAAGGGAAAACCGTTTTACGGTTTCCAGCACCAGGGGTGCGGAGTTGACCAGCACACTCGCCCAGGCCCGAGCCGCGTTGAGTTCCTCTCCGACTTCAACTACACGGTTGACCATGCCGTATGTCATGGCCTTGTCTGCGTCGATATCTTCTCCCAGCATCATGAATTCCATGGCGAACTTGTGTGGGATGCGTGCCACGGCACTTACGATTAAGCCGCCGGTAAAGCCGAGCTGGGCTTCCGGATACTTGAAGGTGGTATTGGCCGAGGCTACCACCAGATCGCACATCTGCACGATGCAATAGGCCCCGCCAATACACCAGCCGTGTACCGCGGCGATCACCGGTTTGCTGACGTCTACGCCGACGTTGGGAACCCCTTGCCACATTTCCTTGGGCGGATCTTTGACATCCGCGCCAACGGAAAATGCGCGGTCGCCAGCGGCATGCACGATTGCGACCCGGTCATCGGATGCTTCGAAGCGTTGCCACGCGTTCTGTAAACCGATGATCACGTCTTCGTTGAGGGCGTTCAAGCGATCGGCTCGATTGATAGTTATGGTAGCAACCGCGTCCTGCGAATCGTATGTAACAAGGTCGCTCATATTTCGTTGTCCAACCATTTGTTGAACTTCGCGTCGCGCTTCTCGTTGAAAGCAGCGACCCCGTCGCGAGCGTCCGGGTGGTGGTCGCTGATGGCTGTCTTGGCGGCGATTTCGTCCAGGCTCTGCGTCCAGCTGAGTTCGGCGGCGTTGTACACAGAGCGCTTCAGCAGACGCATGGAAACCTGTGGTCCGTTTGCCAGCTCCGTTGCGAATTCCATGGCGGCTGATTCGAGATCGGCAGCAGGAACGACTTCGTGGACCAACCCGAGTTGCAGCGCTTCGTCTGCATCAACGATTTTTTTGCGCATGAGAAAGTCCATGGTCCGGGCGACGCCCATGGCTTCAACCAGGAGATACTGGCCGCCCTCGTCGGGCAATAAACCGAAGCGCAAAGTAGCACTTCCCATTCTTGCGGTGTCGGCCGCGATACGAAAATCGCAGGATAGAGCAAGAGAGAAACCGGTCTGTATGGCGATGCCGTTTAAGGCGCATACCGTGAGTTTGTCCAGGTTGCGCACGGCGGTGTTGAGCGCCTGGGAGATAGTTCGCAGGCCGTTGTAAGTGCCGAGCTCGTTGTCGTGGCCCGCGGGAATGTCATCGACCAATGGCTCGCCGCCCAGCTCCGCGCCGCGGTATGCGCGCAAATCATCGCCGGCACAAAATGCCCTGCCGGTGCCGGTGAAAACGAGCACGCGCACGTTGTTATCCATCTGCGCCTGGGTGACAGCTTCGATCAGGTCGCGCTTGATGGCTGTAGTCATGCCGTTCAGGCGCTCCGGCGAATTGAACTGAAACCAGGCGATGCCTGGCTCGCGAATCTCAAGATCAAATCCGGTGAATGTTCCCGTTCTCATGCGTCTTCTCCCCAGCTGCAGGCGCTCAATGGCCCATGATGTCTTTCCACGTTTGCATGTTGTCTATACGCAGGTAAACGTTGGTGTTCTTTGTTTCGCCCATGGTCGCGTTTGGAACGTGCCCGTAATTGTGGCCGGGCAGCAGTAACGTGTCGTCCGGTAGGTCGCTCAGTTTGCGCAAGCTGTGATACATGTCTTCAGTATTCGACCCTGGCAGATCGACGCGACCACATCCATTGATAAATAAGGTGTCGCCGGAGACCAACGTGTTCTTGATGCGGAAACACTGGCTACCTGGCGTATGGCCGGGTGTATGCAGAAATTCGACTTCGATGTTGCCCAACATCAGGGTATCACCCGAGTCCACTTTGACGATGTCAGAGTCTGATAGCTCGGTGACTTTCTTAATGCCGTCGGCTTCTTCTTTGTGGGCGTAGACCTTGACTGGGTTGACTTCCATCAGCTGCGCCACGCCTTCGACCTGGTTGCCGCTGAACGAACCGCCGATATGGTCCGGATGGTAGTGGGTCGCCAGCGCGGCTTTGAGGGTGTAGTCCTTTTCGGCGAGATGCTTCACCAGGGAATCGATGTCCCAGGCAGGATCGACAATCGCAACTTCGCGCGTTTCCCGGCTGCCGATGATGTAGGTGTAATTCTGCATCGGGCCGATCTCGATCTGCTCGATAATGAGCTCCGTTGGCTCCTGCCAGGAGTTTTCAGCCACATGTGGCTCCGGTCGTTTCGATAACTTTCTACAGTAGCCTAAACAGAGTGATTTCGCACTTTGAGCCGAGCCGCATGACCGGTCCCCAGGTCCCCGTACCTGGGGAAACGTACAAGCGCATGTCGTCTATCTCGTACATCCGGTAAAGACGTGGGAAAACCTTTTTCACCAGGAAGTTGAATGGAAAGATCTGGCCGCGATGAGTGTGGCCGGTGAGCATCAGGTCGGCTCCCCAATCTGCTGCGTCTTGCGCGCCGTCGGGGCGATGGTAGAGCAGGACTTTGTAGGTGTCCTCGGCAGGTGTGAATCTGGCGAGCTCACGCCCCACCTGGTCTTTGCGCTCAGCGTCGTCAATGCCCACGAACTGCAGATCGTTCTTCACCACGCTTGCGTTGCGCAACACCTCGATGCCGAGGTTGCGCAGCCGCTCGCAGATGGCTTCCAGATCGACATAGCGCTCGTGATTGCCAATGCAGAACAGCGTCGGGGAACTGAGTTCGCCCAGTGGCGCCAGACTTTTTTCGTCGATGCCGTGCATATCAATCAGATCGCCAGTGATCAGCGTGTAGTCGGGCTGCAGATCATTGACCCGGGCTACGATTGGCCGCAGAAAGCCGGGCTGGCGTGAGCCGATGTGCACATCGGAGATCTGTGCTAAGCGTTTGCCCTGGGCAGATGAAGGCGCGCTGATATCCACGGTGCGCACATGCAATCGCAGGGCATTAATGAAACTGTAGACGCTCAATGTCAGGGCCAGGGCAGCGACCGTCTGGCCGATCGTCTGGCTCGGGAGCAAGCCCGTCAGCAGCACCAGTTCGGTAGGTACCAGCAGGCTGAACAGCACGAAACACACACCCAACCACGTCATGACCACCGCAGTCACGGCTCGCGACCAGGCGTGTTGGGCGCGCTCGTGGATCAGCCGCAGACTAAAGGGCAGTGCGAACAACGCCAGCGCCAACCACACCGACGGCGCCCACCCCGGCAATAACAAGCTGGCCAGGCGCAGAGGCGGATACACCAAGACAAGACCGGCGATGGCCATAACGACAATGAGGAAGGCGGCTCGCCGGGATATGTATTTCATAGATCTGGCGCCGCCACCAGCGCGGTGCCAGCTCCGCCCAGCGCAACGCCCGCGAGGGCGGAAAAAGGTATGAAGCAAGCCTGTTCTGGCTCGAGCTCTAAGTCCCCAACCTGTGCGCGCCCGGTGACGCACATGCAAATCGCATAGGGGATGTGAGGTGGCAGTGTTGCTGGTCCAGCCACGCTGAGGTCCATGCGCCACACGTTGAAGTCGCTGAAGCTGGCGATGCGCTCGACGCCGTCGGCCACGGCCTCGAAACTTTCCGGCTGGGGCGGTTCGAGGTGCATGTTTTCGATGGCGTGCTCGCTGTCCCAATGCGGCTGGGTCACCACCTTCTGGGCGAACGAAATGATGAACCGCTCGTAGGACGCGCTCTGGAATTCCACCACCCGCACGCCGTGCAACAGTGAATGTGGGGTCCAGGTGGGTACGCGCACGACGTCTGCTATGCGCAGCTCGCGCATGTTGGTGAATGAGTTCATTTGCTGGCGAGCACTTTGCTCGTCTGCTGGGTCAACCCCGGCGCCCTGCTCGTCAATCTGGCGCCGCACCTGTTCGTAGTGTTTGACCGCCTGCAGATATTCAGCTCGAAAAGCTTCGTCCCGGGAGTATTGCTTGCGTTTGACCTGATTCATGCCAAAGCGTATGCCGCCGACGCCGTCTGGCCAAGCGCCCTGATCGATGTGCGTGACCACGTAGACTTCCTGTTTGTGCTCGTGGACTTCGAAATACAGGTCGCCAACCACGGCTTGAGGCTTGGGGTCGAGGACCTTCAGCAACAGCACCGGCGTGCTCTGCGTGAGCGCCGCTGGGTCGGCTGCCAGGTAGCTCGAAAGGTTGAGTTGCTGGTCGCCGATCAGCACCTGACTTTCGCCGCGAACCTCCATTCCCGTATACCAGATCTCCTTACCCCAGGGCTTGGCGATGTCCACCGGCATGAGCCGTACAGGCTCATTTGGATTGATGTTGGGCAGATCTGACAAATGTCCGAATCCGAGAAGTATTGTGCAGGGAGCTGGATTATAGTCGTTATTCGATGATCCAATCCCGGGCGTAGATCTTGCTTCAGGAAAGACAGGAAAGACAGGAAA
>Ga0315336_1002056_pt1 | contig 33288 bp, 30 predicted proteins | sample ASW5metaG_FD_204512 | JGI IMG/M metagenome (GOLD analysis project Ga0315336, IMG submission 204512) | Ammonia-oxidizing marine archaeal communities from Monterey Bay, California, United States - ASW #5 | ecosystem: Environmental > Aquatic > Marine > Intertidal zone | place: USA: California...
GTTCTGGAGACACGGTAAAACCATGCCAACGCTCGCAGAATTATCACGTTAACTGCACACCCCTGCATTCAATCGGTTATAGTCTGAGCTGAAATTCGATAAAAGAACCGTCATTTTATTTCCTGCACTGGCCCCTGTGCCATTCGGTCCCAGCACAACATAAGGCATAACTCGTGGATAATTACAACAGGAGCCAATCCCAGAAGGATAGATCAGATGTAACTGTAAGAGTTACGGGCCTTGTTAGCACAGCACATTTCTTCAGCCACTTTTACTTTATGGTACTTCCGCCATTATTTCCGCTGTTGCGAGAAAGCCTTGACACTACCTACACCCAGCTTGGTGTATTAATTATTATTTTTAACGTCGTAAGTGCATCTTTGCAGTTGCCCACAGGGATAGTTGTAGACCGCCTAGATCCGCCTCGCTTGCTCATTGGGGCGGTAGCACTGCAAGGAATTGCTCTTCTTTGTATTGGACTCGCGCCATATTACTGGGTCATGGTTATTGCTATGGCTGCTGCAGGTGCAGCTAATGCTGTTTATCACCCCGCTGATTACGCTATTTTAAACAGAGCTGTCTCAGAGAAAGGCATGGGACGGGCGTTCAGTGTTCACACAGTTTCGGGATTTAGCGGCAGCGCTGTAGCACCGGCGACCATCGTTCTTCTTTCGCAGCTTGGAGGATGGCAACTTGCGGTAATAGCTGCAGGCGTATTGGGCCTTTCCATAGCTCTTTTCCTCCTTCTACAATTGCATGTGCTGGAAAAACACTCGGAGACAACCCCCAAATCCACAACCAAAGAACTTCAAGTAAGCGATTGGCGCAAAGTTGCCAAACTTTTATTCTCTCCGCCTATTCTCCTTGCGTTTGTGTTTTGGGTATTTATTGCGCTAGCCCATAGTGGAGTTGCGTATTTCTCTGTTTCCGCCCTGGACCGGTTGTTCAATATATCTTTGACCGTGTCTAATGGCGCCCTAACCGGATTTCTGTTAGGTAGCAGTGTAGGTATATTGCTAGGTGGTGTCATCGGCGACAAAACCCATCGCCATGTATTAGTCATCGTTCTCGGGTGCACGGTTTCTGGATTGCTCATCATATCCATCGGCACGATCAATATGCCAATTATGGTCTTAGCCATTACTATGACAATCGCGGGTATTGCTTCTGGCGTTATAGCGCCATCGCGCGATCTTCTTGTGAGATCCTTAACTCCGGAAGGATCGATGGGTACAGTCTTCGGCTTTGTGTCTACGGGCCTCAATGTCGGTGGAATTATAGGTCCCTTGATATTCGGCTGGTTGCTCGACAATGGGCGAGCAGGGGATGTATTTCTTGTAGCCGGAGGTTTTATGTTAGCCATCACCTTAACTGTTGGCGGAATGCAAGTGGCTAAGAATTCACAACTATATGCAAGGAAAACATTTGAAGAACCTCCAGCAACATAATGATGCGCGGGCGCTAGGCATAGAATTTGACATGGAAAACGCGGCAAAACACATCAAATGACACCTGTTAATTACCCAAACTTACCATCCTAGGTTTTAGATTTGCGAAACAACCGTTTCTTTAGATAGGTTCCCATGGGACCACCATTAACTGTTCGTCTTTTTCGTTAATGGTCGCCGTTACACCGTAGGCGAGAGACAAGTTGCGAGGGGTTAATATTTCCTTTGGCCTACCATCACCGATCAGCCTACCCCCCTTCAGAAGCACAAGTCTATCGCAGAAGCGGGCGGCCAGTGTTAAGTCATGGAGAACAACTACTACTGTACGGCCTGATTTTGCCAAGTCCTGGAACACTCTCATAACCTGAAGAGCATGACCTGGATCTAGGCTACCTACAGGTTCATCAGCCAGTAATACCGCGGGATCAGACGCCAACGCACGCGCCAGTAGAACTCGCCCAAGTTCGCCAACTGACAACGTAGTCACTGTCCGCTGGGCAAGAGATGTCACATCAGCAAACGACATCGCGTCAGAAATAGCAGATCGATCTTCACATCCGTGCTGGGACCAGGGGCCGAGATGAGGCAACCGACCCAAGGCGATAAGACGTTCAACCTGCAAAGGCCAATGAACTCTTTGGCCCTGCGCAAGATATGAGACATGGCGGGCAAGGGAGGCCTTAGACCATGCTTGGACATCCTTATTTCCAATAGATACCGACCCTTCCACTAGCGACACCAAACCAATTAGGGAACGGAGTAGAGTGGTTTTTCCAGCCCCATTAGGACCGATGAGACCGATCAGCTTTCCCGGCAAGAATTGTACAGATATATCGGTCAGCACCGATACATCGTTGAAATTAACCCGAAGGTTTTTTGAAGTTACCGCCAAGCTTGAATCAATCATGGGTGGTTCCGGCGCAGAACATATAGTAAGTGCAAGAAAAATGGAGCTCCTATAAGAGCAGTGACCACACCTACCTTAAGTTCCACTCCCGTGGACAACAAACGCACCAATACGTCCGCAGCGAGCATCAAGGTTGCTCCACCAATTGCACTTGGAAGTAATAAACGGCTAGGCTGATACCCAACCCAGGGTCGTAGTAAATGTGGCACCACCAACCCAACAAAACTAACAACGCCGGTTACCGCAACTGCTGCTCCGACTGCTAATGCGGTGCCAACGATCGCCCGAAGCTTAGTAGAGGTCAAATTAATGCCAAGAGACATTGTAGTATCTTCGCCTAAGGTCAACGCATCCAGAGACCTCGCTGTAGAAAGCAACAGCAGCCAACCTAATATCATCGCTGGCATTGCAAGGATGACGTGATCTTGGGAACGGTCGGCAAAGGAGCCCAGTATCCAAAACACAATTTCCAACGCGGCGTAAGGACTTGGTGCAAAATTCAGTGCCAAAGATGTTAAAGCTGCTGATAGAGCGTTGATGGCAACGCCGGCCAGAATGAGAGTTAATGGCTCCTGATGCCGCCCTCCCAGTAGGAGAAGTATAACAGTAGCAAGTAGCGCTCCAGCCATACCTCCAACCGGCACGCCTAGCGAAAAACCACCAGAAATTCCAAAATAGAACACCGCAACCGAACCCAGCGCGGCTGAACTAGACACACCCAGAAGACCAGGCTCTGCAAGGGGATTACGCAGCAAACCCTGCAGCACCGCTCCGGATAACCCTAGCGTCGCTCCGACTGTTAGAGCAAGGATTGTTCTGGGAATCCGAATTTCTGTGAGAATCAGCCAAGCAGTTTCGGGGTCAGAGGCGAAGATCTGCAAGAGTCCCGGCACATTAGTTAGACCGGACCGACCCACTACCAGAGAAAAGCTCCCAAGAACTAGTGCCAAAGCAGTTAGAACTCCGCATAACACCCTAGGACTGATGTCGCAATAAGGCTTTGTTCCTGCATTTATGGCCGATGAAGAAATAGTCATAACGTGGTCTCAATCAATCGTCTTCGGGCACTCATAAATTGTTCGGCTAGGTCAACAATTTGAGGAGTCCCGCACACGGAGAAGCTACTTCGTATGGAAATTGTGGGCCGCGCGCTTAAATAGGTGCGAATTGCTCTATGCTGTGCAGCCTGAGACGCCAGAGAAAACGATTCAGGGCGGTAGGTAAGTCGAATAATTATGTCCGGTTTAGAAACCAGAACGGCCTCGAGCGATGCTTGACCAAATTCCCCTACCCCGAGATTCGTCGCTAGATTATTGAATCCAACAATACTCATGATGTCATCAACGAGACTGGGAGCACCCATTGAAAAACCGTTGGCGTCATAAACTAACGCGGTGGGTCGAACTCGTCCGGCAGACCAATCCGCAAGCGCCGTCAGCCGTAAGTCCATGTCCCTGAGCATTGCTATTGCACGATCTTCAACCCCCAATATTTTTCCAACGCGAATAAACGTAGTGTGCACGTCCTGGATAGCTTTTGGATTATCAACTTCCAGCACCGGATATCCAAGTTGGCGCAAAACCGTCTTCGCAAATCCGGTGGTGTGTCTTCCCGTTAGAACAAGATCTGGGTTAAGGGCAATAATTTCTTCTGCTTCCCCATAATTCATATGTAAACCTTCAGTCATATGGGCAAGAGGTGATTCTTCTGGATCAGCCGCTAAGAAACTTACCGACAGAAGGCGTGAACGGTCTACCAAAAGAAGGGCCATTTGATCAGTGCATAAATTCATGGAAACAATACGGTCAGCTGGTTGTACATCCGCGCTCGATACCACTAGTGAACTCAATAAACTAAGAAGAGAAAACAATAATAACCTTGTCAAACGCATCATATATCCTATCCACCGAATCTGATTCTGAGTCCTGCATATGCCGCGATTCCCGGGGCATTAAATCCTAAAACCTCCTGATATTTTTCATCAAATAGGTTCTCAATTCGCCCGAAAATCTCTGCTTCTTCATTTAGATCAAATGACAAAACAAAGTTTGCCAACAAAAACCCATCAAGCTTACTTCGGTCCTCTGGCGTTCGAAAAAACAGTTCCACATCATCCATCTTTCCGTTGTAATCAAGACCAGCACTAACCCTGGTTCTGGCTTTCTTCCAGTGGTAAGAAACATCGAAACTACCAATGTGCTTGGGACGCCTCACTTCTTGTAATCCATTAGCTTCTTTGGCATTTGTCTGTGTGTACGAGGCCGTAATTGTGAGGCGGTTTTCTGGCTTGTATCGAGCTGAAAATTCATACCCCTTTCGGGGGCTGATGCCTAAGCGGTTCCGAGCAGTGAAAGGAAATACAGAAAAGTCGGTATAGATTTCATCCTGGAGATCGGTCTCAAAATACGTCATCGACATTGTCAGACTAACCTCTCGAAATAACTGATCTATACCAATGTCCCATCCCTTAGAAATTTCAGGACTGAGATCCGGGTTGCCCACGAAAGTCGATGGATCAAAACCAAACATTTCAAAAAAACTAGGCGCGGCCACACCAGTTCCATAACTTCCCCTAAGTTTAGTTCCCGATCCGTGACCCTGCCAGGCCGCAGTGATCCGATATGTAGCTTTGTCTTGAAATAAATCATTCCTATCAAAACGAAGTGCCGCAGACACAAACAACTGCCTAGCTATGTTGATGCGATATTCTGCGGCATAGCCCCAGAAGTCAGTGGTCTGCCGGTGTGCAGCGGAATCGCCTGATACTGGAAGGTTTTCAAAATCTTGATATTCGTACTCGGCCAGCCCAGTCAGGGAATGAGTAAGATTTCTAGCGGTTGATTCAATTACTACGGTAGACTCATATTCAAGATCAATCTTTTGGCCACTATTCCCGAATTGTAAATTTTTATCCTCGATAGTGTCGTTTGAAGAGTCTGTAATAGAGATGGAGGCTAAGTGCCTCCACTTACCTTGAAATAACGATACACTGCTGTGTACTCGACCGTATATCCGTTTTGTGTTGCGCTGAGAATCGGAGTCAACAACCAAGCCTTGTGTGGGAGATAGAAAATCGAAGTCTTGGGTATCCTGATGCGACGAAGCTTCTACGTAACGTCCCACAAAAGTAAATTCTAATTGTTCCGAAACATTTAATTTGCTGGTGAGATGTAAAGATAGGTTTTCATAACCATCAGGTTCCACGCCCTCTGGAGAAACTGATATTCCGCGACTATTCAGACGAGCAGCCGAAGCGTTATAGCTGACAGCCACATTCCCTCCACTAAGGCCCGCCGTTGCTAGAGAGGTGCCAAATGAACCCACCTCCAATGAACCGGACAAAAATGCTGCATCCACCCCTCTTCGAGTCTGGATACTGATTACGCCGCCTATCGACTCGCTGCCATGAAGAACGCTCTGTGGTCCCCGCAACACTTCGACTCTCTCAATATTAACACCGAGAAGATTAGAAAAATCGAACTCGGAGTTATTAAACGGATCACCAGTTTCAATACCATCAATCAAAACCAACGTATGATTAGCCTCTGCACCCCGTAAGCGAACCTGGGTTTGCCCGCCTATAGGGCCATTGCGGCTGACCGAAACACCCGGTAAATCCCTCAGCATATCTGATATAAATAAGGGTCGTCGACGAGCGAGGTCGTCATAATTCAAAACGTCAACAGCGCTGCCAACCTGGTAGAACGGTAATGCGGTCAGTGACGCCGTGACAATTATTTCATCCGTTTCTGTTCTTCTTTCCTCCTGGGCGTTAACAGATTTATGCGCCATAAACGCAACGGCGACCAACAAGGTCGCGAGCTTTCTTGCCATAACAATATTCCAGCCTTTGTTTCTGACCTCAATAAACGCTGATCGAGGCCAGCTAGATTCTGCCACTGGAGTTGGGGAGTATGATCGACGTCACCTTCCACTCCATCACGGGTACAACATACTCACGCCACCGCGATCGGAATGCCGCCCCGTAAGTTCGCCCGACAAACGGAAAAGTGACGCTGCGATGGCAGGTCTCCTGGCTTGCGGATCCTTGCCTTAACCGCCGGCCTTCCCAGGAGTTAGCTCCCAGTGGCACGCCGAGGCGGCAGGCTAACCGCTCACAGTTGCGGGGACAGCTCCGGAATAATACCGGATTCCCTCTTCGGCCGTAACGCATATAGCGCCCTAGGCACCATCACTTACATAAAGGTGAGGGACATAGGCCCGGCCTGTCAAGGCCTAACGTCCTAGAAGTGGAGATCCGACATTATAATCACTCAAGAAGTGCTTCGGAGGCCAAAGGGTGTTAGTTCCTTCCTCAGCGTCTTACTGTTGTTACGACTACATTAGCACCCAGCTTTCCGGTAGAGTTGGATCAAGTATAAATACAATATTTCAAACAAAGAGCTTGTTTTTCATGAAAGCATTACAGCAAGTTGCTCATGGGGATCCCGCCGAGGTTGTTATATTAATCGATATGCCAGATCCCCAACCCGGACCTGATGAAATAGTAGTAGAAATAGAAGCTGCAGGACTGCACCTCGCCGAAATAAAGAGATTTCGCGGTGACCGTGGGTTCCACTGCACTGACCTACCCCGCATTCCTGGTTACGAAGGGGTTGGGATTGTAGTCAAGAAGGGGACCGCAGTCACACGATTCGATATCGGCGATCGAGTTTTCCCGGGTTTGGGCAAAGGAACATTTTGTCAGCAGGTATGTCTTTCCGCAGCCGAAGCTATTCCTGCGCCCCAAGGAAATGCCCAACAACTAGCGCTGATGACTGTCAATGGAACAACCGCCCTGATCCTCCTTGAAGATTTTGTTGATCTAAAATCTGGCGATTGGCTCGTGCAAAACGGTGCAAATTCCAACTGTGGTCGCAATGTTATCGTTCTTGCGAAGGAAAGGGGTATCAAAACGTGCAATGTTGTCCGCCGTGCTGCGCTTTTTGATGAGCTCTACGAACTAGGCGCAGACATTTGCATTAAGGATTGTGACGACCCAGACGAGTTTGCCGCTAACGTAAAGGCAGGTACGGAAGGTGCCAACATTTATCTAGGCATTGATCTTGTAGCCGACAAGGGTACCATGCGCATAGCTCGCAGCCTTGCGCGGGGTGGCACAGTAGTAAACTATGGCTTCATTACTGGAATGCCATGTCAGATCGAGTTCTATGACTTATTCTTTAATGATATCAGCCTGGTCGGCATGAGTATGGGAAAGGGTTTGGCACGGCGGAACTCTGATGAAATAAGAAAGGTATATGAAAAACTAGCTGCGGACATTGCAGAGGGCAAGCTCAAAGCCGCGATTGCTGGCACCTATTCGTTGAAACGGGCTCGTGAAGCCTTCGCCCACGCAGTCCGCACTGGGGAAGATCGTAAAGGAAAAATTGTTATCCTACCCAACTCATAAAGTAGGTTAAGAAAAAACTAGCACATGTATCGCTTGTAACTTCCGAAGGTTACTCACCGTGGAGCCTACCAACGCAAGACTGGATGCCGTGGAGACAGATCAATAAAACCAGTTTAGCGAGTTGCTAGCGTGGGTTTTGCCTTACCGTAAACGTGTTTCATTTTATTTATCAATGTAGTTTGGAGCCGAACGGGTGTGAAGCGACTCCGAGCCTCAGATAATCGGAACGACTGTACTGCGAAGATAAGATAGACTTAACTAAGAATAGAGATGCGAGCCACTTCACTACCAAGACCTTGATTATTCTTTTGCAACGTCTGCGACAGAGTCAGGCTACTACTATTATAGCTAATAAGAGGTATGTACACGATGAAGGGATTAATCCAAGAGAGTTATGGGCCTCCAAAGAAAGTGGTCAAGCTCGTCGAAATGCCTGAGCCGACACCTGACAAAGACGGCGTCGTTGTCGAAGTCGAAGCCGCTCCGGTACATCTTGCAGATCTTAAATTTATCAACGGCGAAGAAGGTTTTCGTTGGTTTGACATGCCGCGCTATCCTGGTCACGAAGGCATCGGTATCGTTGTTGCAAAAGGAAGCACTGTCACCCAATTTGATGTGGGCGACCGAGTGTTTTTGCCCCTTGCTTGCGGATCTTATCGTCAGCGCGTAGCAGTGCCAGCATCCCCATGCATACCTGCCCCTGCGGGAGATGCGCAGCAGCTCTGTTTAACCAGTCTTAATGGCATGACCGCTTATATTCTCTTGGAAGATTTTTGCCCCTCGGAGCCTGGGTCCTGGGTTGTCCAGAACGGCGCCAACTCTTCTTGCGGGCGTTACTTAATCTCCATGGCCAAAGCAAAAGGCATACGAACAGTTAACATCGTCCGCCGCAACGAGTTGATAGATGAGCTTAAAGACATCGGTGCTGACATCGTTTTGGTAGATTCAGGAGATCCTGACCATATGGCCGCCCAGGTCAAAGCGGCGACTGGTGAAGCAAAAATGAGCGTAGGCATCGATTGTGTTGCCTCAACTGCTACCGCCACTATAGCACGTTGTCTTGCACAAAACGGGACAGTCGTAAGCTATGGTTTTATGACAGGAGAAAACTGTCAAATCGCCTTTCAGGATTTATTTAATAAAGGTATTCGGTTAGTGGGTATGAATATGCACACAAACCGCAGCGAAGCGGAATACCGCAAAGTTCATACACAACTCGCCCAATGGATAGCAAAAGGCACCATGAGTGCCACAATTGCTGCCGCATACAACCTGAGCCAGAGCCAGGACGCATTTGCCCATGAACTCAAAACCGGCACAGAACGGATGGGCAAAATCGTTATATTACCGAACGGGTAAATACACACCGCCTTTTCTTACGGTTGCTGCGCGATGCATGCCCACTGCCCAGTTAGGTGAACACTTCAACCATAAGAAAGTCTATGATAGCCTACGGAGTACATATAGCGGGAAATGTCCTAAACCTGCACATAAATTGGTGAAAAGCAAAACTTACTCTTCGGACCCGACCATCTCATAAACTTCAACCATTTGTCCTGTCGGCGCACGCATAAGCATCTGCATAGACCGGCCCGTTCGGGAAGGCCCATATGGCTTGATGATTTCAACGCCATGTTTAATAGCGCGGTCATATACATCGCCTATGTCCTTACCCATGTGCACAAGCACTATTCCACCATAAGCCGTTCCGATCTCGGGCAGATCAATGGAGGGAAAATCAGGATCGTCCTCAACCATTAACAAAGCCAGCATTGCCCCGTTTTGTGAAGTGAACACTGCAAAATAGTTCGTTGCATCCTCGCTCCATCCAAGGGGACTAGAAAATCCAGTCCGCGGCTCTGGTTCACCAGCATATGAGAATCCCATAACGTCTCTCCAAAAAGTAATTGACGGCTCCAAGTCGGCTAACCGCGCAAGCACCGTAGTGCGGATTAATATGGCGTAACCCTCTTCTTGTGCGGAAATATTATGTATCGGAAAAATGAAGGCCAAAACCGCTGCAACAAGTTTTTTCATGGATAAAATTCCTTTAGTCTTGCCTGATGTGTTTGACTCCAGCATATAAGGAGACGTGAGCAATACAAACACGCTATAAATAAAGTATGGCTAAGATGGTTGACACTCAAATCATACCCACAGCAACCCACTGGGGTGCGTATCAGGCCAAAGTAAAGTGTGGTTCGATTGTCAGTATGACACCGGTCCCGGACGACCCTGATCCATCCCCCATCGGCCAAGGAATGCCGCAAGCCATCACCGATGATTTGCGTATCGGTAAGCCAATGGTGCGCAAGGGATGGCTCGAGCACGGACCGCATATGGACTCAACTGACACCAGGATGCGCGGCAGCGAACCATTCATCGAAATTGATTGGAATACTGCGCTGGAACTCTTGGCTACTGAACTCATCAGAGTGAAAGAAAATTTTGGTAATTCGGCAATTTATGCCGGATCCTATGGCTGGGCATCGGCCGGTCGTTTTCACCATGCTCAAAGTCAATTGCGGCGCTTCCTTAACATGTTTGGCGGTTCTACGTATTCCAAGAACACATATAGCTCGGGAGCAGCAGAAGTGATTGTCCCCCACGTGGCAGGGCCTTTCGACGAACTGTGCTACCAAGCCAATACCACTTGGGGAACCATCGCTGCACACACCGAACTGCTCGTAGCATTCGGTGGTATTGCTTTAAAGAACGCACAGGTGCACGGGGGAAGTGTAGGTCGCCATGTTGCCCGTGACGCCCTACAAAATTGCAAGAATGCGGGTGTTTCGTTCATAAACCTAAGTCCATTGCAAGGTGATTTAGATGCCTTCCTAGACGCTAAGTGGATATCTATACATCCAAACACTGATGTGGCGGTAATGCTGGGGCTCGCACATACCCTAGTGAGCGAAAACCTGCATAACGAGGAGTTTCTGAAACAGTATTGCGTCGGTACGGACAAGTTTATTTCCTACTTAATGGGAGAAACCGATGGAACTGTAAAAGATGCAGCTTGGGCAGAAAATATCTCCGGTCTCAACAGGGAGGAGATTAGGAATCTTGCCCGACGCATGGCTACTAAGCGAACTTTAGTAACTGCAAGCTGGTCGCTGCAACGGGCTGACCATGGCGAGCAACCCTATTGGATGTTGATCACGCTGGCGGCACTAGTCGGTCAGATCGGGCTGCCTGGTGGTGGCTTTGGTTTTGCTTACGCGGGTGCCGCAGGAGTAGGAACTCCGGGTACGCCCCTGCACCCCCCAACGGTCCCTAAGCCGCCCAATCCAGTGCATACCTTCATCCCCGTAGCACGAATTTCAGATCTGTTGCTGCATCCTGGCGACACGGTAAACTATGATGGTCACATCCTAACCTATCCAGACATCAAGCTAATCTATTGGTGTGGGGGCAACGTGTTTCATCACCACCAGGATCTTGGTCGTCTAGTAAAGGCCTGGCGGCGGCCTGAAACTGTTGTCGTCCACGAACCGTGGTGGAATTCCATGGCACGGCATGCTGACATTGTTCTGCCGGTAACCACGACAGTCGAGCGAAATGACCTTACCGGGACGGCACTCGATACCCATCTCTTGGCCATGCACAAAGCGATTGAGCCATTTGGTGAAGCGCTCAATGACCATGACATATTCGCAGGTTTAGCCCAGCACCTAGGCTTTAATAAGGAGTTCACCCAGGAACGCTCCGAAAATGAGTGGATTAAATGGTTATATGAAGAAATATGCGAACGCGCATCAGATCTAGGCATCAACACACCCGACTTCGATACTTTCTGGAAGAATGGATCCCTGCGGTTACCGGAAAACCCCGAACGCATTGCCTTTTCGGATTTCCGCTTCGATCCTATAAAACACCCACTGCAAACTCCATCAGGAAAAATCGAACTCTTTTCACAAGAGATCGAGGGTTTTGGCTACCCTGACTGCCCTGGACATGCTTCTTGGTTGGAACCCAGAGAGTGGCTTGGCTCTTCGCTAAGCAACGCCAAGTCTCTACACCTAATCTCAAACCAGCCTAAAACCCGTCTACATAGCCAATATGATAATGGCGGCTACAGCCGAGAATCGAAAGTCTCGGACCGGGAGCCAGTCCAGATAAATTCAGATGATGCTTCTGCTCGTGGTATTGTAGACGGCGACGTCGTTCGCTTGTTTAATTTGCGAGGATCTTGTCTTGCTGGAGCGGTTGTGACAGATGATATACGATCAGGAGTAGTACAGTTGTCCACTGGTGCTTGGTTCGACCCGGAAACACCGGGTGATCCGGAGGCAATGTGTGTCCACGGCAACGCTAATGCCCTTACCTCGGATCAAGGCACGTCTAATCTAGCTCAGGCCTGCAGCGCCCAGTCCTGTCTCGTCGAAGTTGAAAAATTTGAAGGCGATCCTCCTCCCGTGAAGGTGTTTAAACCACCTCTCGTAATCAAACGCTAATACACTTGAATCTTTAGGTCGCATTTTTAGCGAAATTATGTGGATAGCCGCTGTTTGATTTGATGAAGTTTTCTTGTCCGCCACCTGTGTAAAACCAACACTAGAGCCCAAATTATTGTCGTTGCTAAGGCTAGCAAGAGACCCCAACCAACCCCCCAAGCAAGCACAGCAAAATGAAGCACTGGCAAAGCAAAATACATGCCAAGCACCGCTCGCAGGGCGCTAGCCATCGTAACCGATGCGGTAACACCGCCGAGGCGCATATGAAGAACGACCGCTAGGCTAGAGAAAGTAATTGGAAAAGTTGCTGCAAAGCCAGTACCTACTGGACCCATGGCCTCGCTTGCGGTCACCACAGCGGCAACAAAACAACCTACGACTAGAGACCGCAGCGGCAAATCAAACCAGTGGCGTTTGACCACGGGCACTGTCACCTCCAAGGTCAAGGCCGCTCTGGTCAGTCGTAAACAGAGCATTAGTACGCCCAAATTCATAACAGCCGCTGGTAGAAACGTCCATTCCACTAGTCCGATAGGGATGGCAAATACGATCCATACGACCAGGGCACCTCCAAGCGCTATAAAAGCGCTCGTGCGCATTGCTAGGTTGACCAGCGCCACCACAAACGGCGCACCAGCGCTCATGCTAGCAAAACTATTGAGCGCACTCGAAGCTATAAAGTCCGCTTCCGCCTCTAAAGCCAGCATGGCATATGCCGGTCCAGCGGATACGGGAAAAGCGGCAAACAAGGCACCCCAGAAGGGTCCGCTGCGTTCGGCAATATACGTCGCTGCCACAACAATAGTTGCTGTCGCGGCCACTTTAACGATGAAATAGAACCAGAAAGGATCCACAGTACTAGCTACAAAATCATATTAAATTAGGTGAACTCATCTATATAATTACCTTTTCGTACATGCGGTAAGTCTTATAAATGCGGCCTCCTATATCTGAAAGTGAGTGTATCGTCGGCGTATTGTCTTCCAATACCCAGCTCATTTCAGATACCGGCATATTAAGTTTTAGCGAAGAATCCCTAATAGCCCCAATCACCAACAGTGCCAATACCGAACCAAGAGATTTATTCCGAAACCGCGGCAACACTCCCATGAAAGGCACCCGCGTGCGAGATGACCAACTTCGCCTGGTCATCAAACGCCACATCAATCGCAGCCAGCCAGCTGGCCATAACCTCCCCCCGAGATCCGCTATCATTTCGTTCAGATCTGGCAATGCCACAGCAATTGCCGCTGGCTTACCTTCGTAGTATGCAAACCAAACTAACTCTGGAATCAGCAGCGGTTTCATCTCGCGAGCCATATGAGTGAAGTCTGCATCTGTCAGCGGGATAAAACCCCAATTATCGGCCCAAGCCGCGTTAAAAATGTCAAAAAATGTTCGGATCTCCGCATCATATCGATGAGGATCTAGATGCCGGATCTCATATTTCTCATTAGTTCTAAGACTCTTGCGCAACCGCGCCAGTTGTGGTGGCAGCGCGGTATCCATCGGTACTAAGAAGGCAAACATATCAGTCACCTTTATAAAACCTGCATCCTCAACAAGTTTCTGATAGTAGGGCTGAGCATGACCCATCATCATCTTGGCTGGGCTCATAAAGCCATCCACGAGTAAACCGGACTCCTCGTTAATGTTCAGGGAAAAAGGTCCGACCACCTTTTTCATACCCTTGTTCTGCAACCAGGAAAGCGCCTCTTCAAACAAAGCATCCGCTACGGATTTATCGTCAATACACTCGAAAAACCCAAAGAAGCCAGCAGAGTCTTGGTGGAGCTCAAGATGTTTATGATCTATCTGGGCTGAAATCCGACCTGCCAAAATCCCGTCCTTTTCAGCAACCCACTGGCATGCTTCACCGTGGGTAAACCAGGGATTCTTGGCCGGATTTAGCTGGTCGATCACCATCATACGCAACGGTGCCACCCAAGCTGGATCGTGGCCCTGACAAACCGCAGCCACATCTAGGAATCGTTGCAGGTCGCCCTTAGATCGGACTTCCCGTACAGTAATGGGTGATTCGTTTTGTCCCATGAATTTCAGTAGGCACGTGGGTACAGCGTAATCACTCCAACTAAGCAGTTAGACGAGCACATAATTATCAGAATGACGCTTTGCGCCATCAGGCATATTTGTCTGTTTAAAGAAACTCTTCGATCTAGGGTTAGACGCTCGCATGATATTACTGATTCATTCTGGTCAATGAAATGTGCCGAACTGTAAAACACTGCACCTAAACGGAAACCATCTCGCGACGACGTTGGGACGGATTGGCCGGTGGTGGCCAGTTTGGCGTCAACTCGGCCACGTAGGGGTACGTTCTTGCTACATCCTCGTCGTAGCCTAAATTGAATACCGTTGCACTGCGTGGACGATCCTTGATGGCGTCGTATAACGTCCCAGAAAGCCTGTCCCATAGGAAATTTGTAATACCGTAGTTACCGGTTTCGTTGTGATAGTGGTGTGCCATGTGAAGTCGCTTCACTCGCTTAACCCAATTCCATGTAGGAGCATATCCGAGGTGTTGGACACAATGGATAAATTCATAAAAGCAGGTTTGGAGCAAACCCGCAGCCAAGGCCATTGCCATACCAGTCCAGCCCGCTAAGGCATACCCAACAGGCATAGTAGCCAATGCTACCGTCGGCAGTGTTGTATACAGAGCACCAAATAGAATCTTTAGGTTGTTGGGATCAGAATGGTGGTCGTAGTGGATACGCTTCCAGACAGGCGCCGTAACTCTTGATCTCCACATCCACTGGCTGTGAAGAACAAACCGATGCAAGAGATACCATACAGCCGGATATATTAGCAGAGTGGCCAAAACGGATAGGCCTAAGCTCATCGACGTCACTTGCCCGTGGGCAAAAGCCCAAACAACATAAGTGCCTGTCACTGCAGCCAACGCCAAATAACAGACGATCGCATAGTATTGGAAATAAGCAATCGCGAGCTCCCGGAGATTCATACGATCAAGGTAATAATCCCGATCGGACCAGAATCCAGTTTTAATTGTCATCTAAGGTATCCCTTTTAGACCTGCATTTAGCAGGCCTGCCACAAAATGATTCCAGTACTACAACTACGAATGCTGCCTATAACCTATTAAGCCCCTGTATGTTCCAAGTTTATCACAATCCACAAACCAATTGTGGCGAAAAGCAAAAGTGGCAGCCAAGCAGCTGCGAATGGCGGTAACGCGCCGAACTGGCCCATTGCTAGCAGGATGTTATCTGTAACAATAAATAGAAAACCGAGCGAAATCCCCCACACTATAACCATGACGGTACTACCTGACCTATGGTGGGCAAAAGCGGCAATCGCCGCCAACAAAGGCATCAGGGCTAGCACTACTGGGCCTGCAATTTTGCGCTGAAGCCATGTGCTATAGTAGTACTCGGGCCGACTCCCCATAGCTAACTCTTGGGAATAGTGTTCAAGTTCATCAAAAGTTAGCTCATTAGGTGGATTGGCCAACTTATGAAAGTCATCGGGCTTTAGTTTTGTAACCCACTTGGGCCCCTCTGCAATATCTCCACTACCTCCTACTCGCTGTACTTCAAATAGGGTGTAGCTATCTTCTTCCCAGATAGCGAGTCGAACGTTCACAATGTTGACAATTTGACCACTTCTATTTTTTTCAAACACCCGCACATCGTTTAGCACCGAACCATTGCGCATCACGTGACCAACTCTAATTACGTTCTCATCCTCAATCACCCAGTTGCCCTTACCAGAAAGGATTACACCGTCGGACTTATATCCTGTGTTTTTCCAATCCTCCAATTCGGAGTTAAAACGTACCACTACATAATCTGAAAATAGGAATAATAGAACGGCAAGAACCGTGCCCACTGCTATCAATCCACCGATAAGGCTAAGGACCGAACGTCCAGCAGACCGCATAACCACGATCTCACTGTTTCTTGCCAAGACGACTAGGGCCGTCAGCGCGCCAAGTAAGCCTGCGAGGGGCGCAACAGTTTCAATGAGAGATGGTATGCGAAGGAAAATATAACGCAAGAGAGATGCAACGGGAGGCCCTCCGCCCTCAAGAACTGCATCGGCGTTAGCGAGTACGTCTAGCATTTGCAAGAAAGCTACCAACCCAAGCAGAAGTGCCATAAAACGCAAAAGAAAAGCTTTGATCAAATACCTAGACAGCAACATTTATCAGGCCCACCAGTTCCGCGCCGCCTTCACTATATTATCGACAAATGAAGACCATTGTGATTCCATTTTCTGCAACGGTGTGGGGCCGGCACGAACCTCCGTCCTGATGAACAGATAAGTCGTTGCTATGATAAAAAGAAAAAAAGGCACCCATAACGCTGGCTCAGCTCTAATTCCACCCAAGGATGCATAGGCTTCGCTGAATTCCAAGATTTTGTGGTAAACCACTAACACTAGAAGTCCGATCACCAAGCCAAAAGACTTACTTGTGCGCCGCGTCATAATACCGAGTGGAGCAGCCAATAACGGCAAAAACAATATAGATAAGGAAAAAACAATGCGACCGTGCAATTCCGCTGCTACTGCATCTGGTCCAATCTGAAGCTCAGGTCTAGCCGCTATCACTGCTGAAGCGTTCTGACCAAACTGATCTCGATCAAGATTCTCTATATAGCCTCGCCAAAGTTCACTAATAGTCAACTCACGTTCATCACCGCCTCGCATTCGAAACCGGACCAAGTCCTCCAGATTCAATGGCCAATCGAACACATCAAAAGTCAATGACCCGCGATAACTTTCACCCGGTGCCCACTCCGACCGAGCGCCATCATACAAACGCAGGCTGGATTGACCGTCGGGGCCACCGGTAATAAGTTCACCGCGCTTTGCGGTAAAGGTAATAATTTTGCCATCTTCTTCCTGTTTATGTGCAAACACTCCATACAGTTCTCTTCCTGCCCCGCGGGATTGCTCAACCCTGAGGGTGTATCCATTAGGCAGATCCATGAACACACCTTCGCCAATACCTGATTCAATTACGCCACTCGTTACGTTAAATAAAATAGCCCGGTATGCATAACGACTGAAAGGTTGCAAATATCCAACTAGTATCAAGTTGAACACCACCATCAACAGAGCTAACAGGACAGCGGGCCGGATGAAGCTAGACAACCCTATGCCCGTAGACTGTATAGCATCTAGCTCCGCCTGCACCGATAGTCTACGGAATGCTAGTAACACGCCTAGAAAGAGTGCCGCCGGCAACGCCAGGCCGATATAGTGAGGGATCAGATTGAACAGCATTTGGAAAACAACGAGGGTCGACACACCATTGCCAACAGCTATATCAAGTAATCGCAGCAATCTTTCCAATATTAGAATAACCGCTGCAACCAATAGTGTGACAAGCAGTGTCGGAAATATCAGTTTCAGTAAATATTTATCGAGCGCCCTAAGCATCGATCCTACTCTTTAACATATTTTCGAGTACGTTTCGCCGCAACAAATTATTGGAGGCTTATGTATAAGTAAGAGATCAGCCCCCACCAAATTATAGATACGCCTTTTTAGTCAACAACAAGATGTAGCGAATAGTATAGGTCGTCAAATCAAAGCTTTTGCAACAATATTAACTACTTCGAGCATACCAATTGCGAAGGAAACAGTCCATTGGCCAACGGCTCTATCGCCATAGTCAGCAACCAGCTGAGCACCCGCAACAAGAAAAATGATGGCTGGATTCGGCCTCATCTTTCCGATTACCATAGAGTAATGCACTACCCTGTGGAGTCGGCTGAAGAAATTCCTGTCACTCTAGAACGCTGCGCAGAACGGGGTGCAGATACCATAGTAATTGATGGTGGCGATGGCACTGCCGGTGCTGTATTCTCGGCATTGCTCAATCTCAAACCATACAGCACTCTTCCTGCACTTGCTCTCCTTCCGTCAGGAAAGACAAATATGAGTGCCGCAGCACTGTCACTTACTGGCAATAGACATACCGCATTACAAGCCCTGTTCCAGCATCACCGCGACGGCACCCTTGTGCAGCACGTGCATGAAAGCCCGGTATTGAAGTTGGTTCAAAGCCCGGACAGTCAGCCTATTTTCGGGACTTTCTTTGGAACTGCAGATATTGTCGAAGGCATTCTATATTGCCGTAGTGCCATCTATCCCCTCAACATGCCTGATTCTTTATCGCATACCGCGGCCATAGCTGTACTCTTCTGGCGCACCTTAATAGGCAAACTGGGCAAACACAGTGCCTACAAGATTAGGTGGAACGACGAGCCTGATGAAAAGGACGGCTTCTTCAAGCTCGTGACGGTAACTACCCTTCCAGAACTTTTGTTGGGCGTAACACCAGTTCCAGCTAACAACGACGAACCGATGCATTTCTTCAGCCTAAACACCGGTGCAGAAGCTGTATTCCGCTTCATACCCGGGTTATTAAAAGGAAAACTAGGTTCTAACAAACCTATAAGAGGACAGGCCTCGCGCCGCGCAAGATCCCTAAGTCTGACTTTTGATGGGGCTTATACGCTTGACGGGGAACTTTACAAAACAACTAACAAACAAACATTGCAAATATCAGCCAACCAAGTGCTAAAGTTCGTGAAATGGCAGATCGCATGACGCCACTGACACAAATCATAGCTACCGAAGTTGACAGAGAATCGTTTCCTAGTGCGTTGGCAATGGCCAATCACCTTAAACAGCACCACGGCGATGCTGTGGAGGCCATCATCTTCTACGGATCCTGCCTACGCCAACGGAAGGACAATGACCTCTTGATGGACTTTTACGTCATAGTCTCAGCTTACCAGGAAATCCACAAAAACAACTTGTCAGCGTTAATGAACTGGCTGCTTCCACCAAATGTTTACTATCACGAATTACCGTTCGAAAACCGAATTATACGGGCTAAGGTTGCCGTTATTAGCCTAAGCCAATTTGTTGGAGGCAACACGCCTAAGTCATTCTCACCACTTTTCTGGGCACGTTTTTCTCAACCAACTGCCATTCTGTACACGCGCAGCAGCAATACTCGGAGGCACATCATTTCATCGTTGGCTGATGCAGTTAGAACCCTTCTCGACAAAACAAAACCGTTACTAAAACGCCATGCATCTTGGCGAGGCTATTGGATAAGAGCGTTTACAGAAACCTATCGCAGCGAACTTCGGCCGGAAGCTCCCGATCGACCAGCAAGTCTCGTAGATGCAGACTTTGCCCGCTACAAAACGGTGGCAGAAGCGGCACTTATTGGTGACAGCTCCGTAATTACCGACTCAGATGGAAACCTTACCATATGTGTTTCAGAATCCACGCGCCGTGCTTCGCTAATCGCTTGGGCCTTTAGACGGTTACAAGGCAAGATTTTAAATTTTCTAAGACTAATCAAAGCCGGCTTCACATTCAGTGGTGGTCTTGATTATCTCGTCTGGAAAATAGAGCGTCATTCCGGCGTAAAGGTGACAATAACTGACGCCCAGCGAGCTAATCCAATTCGTTCCGGTTTACGCTTATATCTGAAAACAAGAAAGCGTGGTGCTTTCCATTAGATTTTCTTGCAAAAAAAATGTAGCCATTCAAGAAATGTCAGCTAGCAACGGCACGTCGAGGCGTTTGGGACGCTGGCACAAGATCTAACCTGGATGCAACTTGCGAGAAAGCAGTCACAATATTATCAATCTGTTCACGTGTATGAGATGCACATAGACTACAACGTAAAAGCGTAAAATTATGTGGTGTTGCCGGTGGTAGCGCCAAATTGACATAAACACCTACTTCCAACAAACCACGCCAAAACGCCACACCAGTTTCCTGGTCTGGTGCAACCACAGCAATGACAGGGCTTACTTCACCACCAATCTCCAGTCCGAGTGCACTCAAACCTCGATGAAGAGTCTGCGCATTGCGCATCAACCGAGTGCGCAATGCTCCACCATTGTGTATCAGGTCTAATGATACCTTAGCCGACGCCACAACCGATGGCGGCAAAGATGCCGTGAAAATGTATGGCCTGCAGACCAACCGCATCAAATCAAACTGATCATGGTCGGAAACACAAAATCCACCTACGGTGCCAACGCTTTTTGAGAAAGTCCCTACAACAAAATCGACGTCGTCCTCAACCCCATCCGCTTCAGGCAAGCCCCTGCCATATCGCCCCAATACACCAAGAGAGTGGGCCTCATCACTTAACAGATATGCGTCGTGCTTCTTCTTGACTTCAACAATCTCCTTCAGCGGCGCCCTATCGCCGAGCATGCTGTATATGCCCTCGATCACTACAAGCTTGTTACCAGGCTTATTGGCAAGGCGAGCCAACCGCTTATCCAGGTCCGCAGCATCATTGTGTTTGAACCGAATAATCTGTGCTTGTCCCATACGCACGCCGTCGTAGATACTAGCGTGACAGTCAGCATCCATAAGGATGTAATCCTCGGGACCAACCAGTGTTGATAGAATACTTAGGTTAGCTAGGTAACCAGTCGAGAACACAATAGCATGTTTCTTGTTAAGAAATTTGCACAACGCCGCTTCCAGATCACTGTGCCCAGCGTAAGTGCCGTTTGCTACACGACTGCCAGTGGTTCCCGTACCTTCCGCCTCCAGTGCTTCGTGAGCAGCTTTAAGGGCTTCTGGTGCAAAGGTCAGGCCAAGATAATTATTGGTACCAGCAAGGATAGTCGCTCGCCCGTCGATGATCGCTTCTGTCTGCGATATGACAGCGTCCATACGTACCTGAAAAGGGTCAGGTCCCCCGTCCCCAAATAGTAATTCACGCTGCTCTTGAACTTGTGCAAACCGCTCGAACAGATCAGCCATGTTCGTCCTTTATAATTTCTCTTATGGCTGTAGCCAACTGCCCAACATTTTCAATGTCTGGCAAAATGTTGAGGGGAACGGATATGTCTAAACGGTCCTCAACACCAGCTACAAATTCCATAACAATGAGTGAGTCAAAATTCAGGTCTTCTGCAAACCTCGTGGACTCACTCAGCTCCACCCCTGCATTATTGAATGACCCCAGAACCCCCAGAATCGCCGCGAGAACGTCCCCTGACGGGTCGCCACCATCCTTATCAGGCATTAATCGAGACCACCCTTCCTAGCAGCGCAAACCAAGCAGAAACTCAGTCTGGCGCACCCACTCCTTATTCAAGTCATTGTTCTAAAGGGATTTAAAGGGGTTTTACAAGTAACTTTACAGGTAACTTTTCAACATATTTTGTGAACAGTACCAATTTACTGTGTCTTTAAAGCCATTATCGATAGACCATTCTGGGGTCCACCCCGGAACACCAGGCCCTCGTGCGACCCAGTCAGAATGCAAGATTTCGGGGACTTTTCCTAGATTAAGCATAGTAGGATGGCGGAGAAGTAGACCTGAAAAACTGCCGGCCAGACCTGCTACCCAGACGAGACCATTAGGTAATTTAACTATTTTCGGAGATTTTCCTACCGCAGCGCCAGCGGCAGCCGCAACATCCTGCCAGGTATACCCTTCTTGGCACACATCTCTAAGCTCAACTGGCTTCAGTGAGGTCTCTGTCAACTGAAAAGACTTAACAACCGCCGCCGCTACGTCATCAACATGGACCAAAGAAAGGCGCGCAGCGGCAACCGCTGGTATTAGAACAAGCCCCGCGGCCGCCATTCTAAAAATCACCAGCGTTTCGACATCACCGGGCCCATAAACCGCCGGTGGGCGGAGAACGACTGGACTGAGGTCTTTTACAAGATTATATAAAGCCTGCTCCCCCGCACGTTTACTAGCACCGTAAGCCGAGAGTCTCGGTTCCCTCGCTGCCAGAGAGGACAAGTATACAAAACGCAGACCCTTACGCTCTCGCGCTGCAGCTTCGGCAAGTGCTCGGGTACCATCGCGGTTCACAGAAAGAAGCGTAAGGCGAGATAGCGATTTAATTACGCCAGCGCAGTGAACAACACAATCCACGCCCTCAACCAATCGACGAAGCGCTCTATTGTCACCAAGACTCCCGTTCACCCAAGTTATGTCAGCACCGTCGATTGTCTTTGGATCACTTTGACGACTTAGCGCCTGCACTTTGTATTTCTGCTGGATTGCACACCGTAATACATGACTACCAATAAACCCGGTAGCGCCGGTCAATGCAATCGTCTTTACTTCTCTCATAATGCTATCTCTTGACTAAAATCACTCCAGCAAATCGAGCTGGGTGATGTCGCCTGCCTCGTAATTAGCTTTAGCCTTGCTGCGAGCAAGTTTGCCGGACGATGTCTTGGGAAGACTGCGGGGCGGCACCATTATTACATCACACAGAAGTCCTACGGTATCGTGAACTTGTGAGCGTATGCTCTCCGAAAAAATTCGACGCTGGTCGAGTGTACCTATGCGGCATTGTACGAGTATAGTCGGGTGTTCGGCACCTTCGTCATCGGTTAGCGTTATAGCTGCACTATCACCCGATCTCACCCCATCCATATGCTCCACCGTCCATTCAATGTCCTGCGGCCAGAAATTGCGCCCATTTACAATCATCATGTCCTTGGCCCTACCGACAATCACCAGTTCATCTTTGATGAAATATCCGAGATCGCCAGTATCCAACCAGCTATCAATTATTACTAGATCAGTAGCGTCCGGATCATCGTAATATCCCTGCATAACGCTGGGTCCCCAAACAAACAAACGACCTATTTCACGATCGTTCAAAGCATTTCCGTTCTCATCCCTGATTTCAGCTTTATGTTTTGGTAAAACCTTTCCGCATTTGACAAAACTGCGGCCCACAGCAGATCCATCATCCGGGACCACCGTTGCCCGGTGCTCTTCTGCTAAGACCTTTTTGGAAATATAATCCTGCTGCATGCCTGTTCCGGGAACAGAAAAACTGACGCCCACAACTGATTCTGCAAGTCCATAACTCGCGCAAAATGCATTTTCGGAGAATCCGAAAGGCTCGAATGTCTTCGCAAATTGCAGCATTACTCGTGGATTTATCATTTCACCTCCGATCCCTGCGACACGCCAACGTGATAAATCAATGTCGAGAGTCCGAGAGTCTATTGTTGCTGCTCGCCTCGCGCATAGCTCGTAGCCAAAACTAGGCGCGAAAGATACTGTACCTTGGTTTTGGCTAAGAATCTTCAGCCACGTGAGGGGTCGACGAGCGAAGTCTTCCGTGGGTAAGTAGTCTACAGACGTCTGACTAGTCATGGTCCCAAGCATAAAACTGACTAGGCCCATATCGTGATAGAAGGGCAACCATGACGCACATCGTTCACCAGCGGCAATTCCAACAGCGCGATTCATGCCTACACAATTAGCCATGAGATTTCGGTTGGCGATAGCAACACCTGTTGGAAAGCGGGTGCTGCCAGAGCTGTATTGAACATAACACAAATCATCAGCCTCACCTGGGCGCAGACCTGCCCTAGAAGAAGGGAGAGCAATAATGTCATCTCTTGTTCCACACAACAGCAATCTACTCATATCGATCTCTTCCTTCACAATCTTGATTAGGTCGACTGGACCAATCAAAATTCGTGAACCTGATAACTTTATCTGTGCAGAAATTTGTTCGATATAGGCCTCACGCCTTCCAAAAGCTGTAGGAACAGGCAACGGTACGGGAACAAGACCAGCGTATTGACAGGCAAAAAATAGAACTGGAAAGTCAGGAGTGGTCGAAGCCAAGATGGCAATACGGTCCCCGGATTCAAGTCCCATACCTATCAATCTCTGAGCATGGTCTTTTGCAAAACTACACAAATCCGCATATGTCAGAACGTCCGTGAGCTCTCCTCTCGAAGAGTAGAAATTGCATCCTGTAGCCCCTCTGGCTGCATAGTCCAGAGCATCCGTAACAGTACCAAAGTCTGCAAGACGTTTCCGTAGATTTGTGTTGTCGGTAGGAGTTGATGAGTTCATCTAGGCTGACTAGTCAGTTGTCGGAAAGTATGGAACAGAACCCATGTCACAGTTTTTGAGGCGTTGGTCAATTCAACCTTTGCAACATTCAGTTTCAAGTACAGCTATCGCCCGTGAGACCTCAACCAAGGGGAAGACCGGGTACTTCGGCAGTTTATACCATGATAATAGTTTTATCGGGGGACGAAATAAGAATAGTTATAAATGCTGAACTACCACGTCTGATGTGTACGGAACACATCATAGTTTGCACATTTCACGACTAAGTCTCGGGCATTGATTCGTTTGATGTACACACCCAGCCTGTCTATGACGTGCACTTGGGGTGGATGGAAATTCACGACCTAAAGAATATACTCAACAAAACGTGCGAAACCAACAAACGACCGTCCGGATCCTGCCCCCATAGTCTGGGCATTTACTTTTTCTTCACATCTATGGTTATGTGAAACTTAATTACTCAATCTAGACCACTACTTGCGAGCCTCAAGCCACAAGAAACACCTGGAGAATGCAAATGGAAATTGACCGTGGATTTGTTCGAATTGAAGAGGGGTTAGTGCATTTTCGTGCGTGTGGTGAGAGCAGAAACAGCGGACCTCTGCCTTTGTATATGATACACGCATCACCATCATCATCCATTAATCTGGTGCCACTGATGTCCGAATTAGGAAGGAGTCGCAAGGTGTATGCCCCCGACACTCTTGGATTTGGCGATTCAACGCCGCCGAGACAGAACGTTCCTAACGCCGACGACTATGCCGACAGTGTGGCAAGGATAATGGACCAGCTGAAGCTTGATGAGGTTGACATGTACGGCAGCCACACTGGCGCACATATTGCCTGCGAGTTTGCCATCGCCCACCCAGACAGAGTAAGGCGATTAGCTTTTGATGGAATCGGTATTTTCTCACCAGAAGACAAAAAAGATTTCTTGGAGAACTATGCACCGGAAATACATCCGGATGAATTCGGTCGGCAGTTTACTTGGGCGTGGCATTTTGTTCGTGATCAAGTCATCCACTTTCCATACTTCCGCCGCACGCCAGATTTCCGCCGGCCTGACGAAACCATGCCAAGCCCGGAAGCACTCCATACGGTGGTCGTGGAAGTTTTGAAGGGACTAACAACTTATCACAAGGGATACCGGGCGGCTTTCCGACACCCCGACCGTGAGCGTTTGCCTCTACTCACCGTTCGGACGATGTGCGCGGCCAGCGAGGATGATCCGCTGAAAACTGGAGTCGATGAAGCGGCTTCTCTAGTGCCCGATTCCACAAAAGCGATCTTACCAAATGAAAAAACCCTTGAAAATCTAAGAACTAAAGCTCAGGCCTTTGCTGACTTTTTTGATTCTGAAAACTAGAGCCATACTCATATGCTGAGCTAGAGAAGTTTCAATAATAGCAGCAAAGCTATATCGTAGCCTATACTTTGGGGCGGTAGAATGTTGTTACAATACGACTACAAGCTGGGACCCCGTATGGACATGACCAAAGTTGTGGTATTGGGAACCACACGCAACGTCAACGTTTTACCCGATTCTATTATTGAAATCGGCTGATTATCAAAAGCGGCGGGAATGCTGCTACTCAGCCAATCCTCCGAATTCGTCCATTCCGGCATGGCAAGTCGGACCAAACTGAGAAGCGCATTGAGGTTCCTTAGTACAACAAGATCGTTTTCCTCGGGTAGAGCAGCCATCATTACTGCGCCCACAAGCCCGTCGCTCGGGCCGACCAATTCTACCAATATCAACCCATCCATCGAGCGTCCCACAAAACGCGAAAGTCCGTCGGAAAAAGGAACAAACTCGAAACGAAGGTTATACGGGGACTTCTGAAAAATGTTCGTTATAGTATCGCTCCGCACATTAAGGTTGCCGGTTTTGCTCCAAGGAATAGCTTTAGAAAGTTGATCTTCGTGGACAGTCACTCGTCCATCCGAGAAGAAATACATGTAACCAGCAAGAGCTAGTATTAAGACGTAGATAGCGTATCTGCTACGTTTAGGCATTCACAATAACCGGACCTTACTCAGAACTTTGTTTAACTTGGACCTCATTCGTAATACCCCTATTTGCTCAAACGCCCATTAAATAAATGTAGGAAGCTATTCTACTCCTTGAAGATTATTGATGATATGCTTGGTACAAAGATTAAAATCGAGATCAAGAGGGGCCTAGCAGCATGACGATGAAAGAAGAACAGAGAAAGCAATTTGCAAATTTCCAAAAAGATCCAAATCATAAAATAGATTTCCTAACGCATGGCAAAACAGTCCGTGTTCTGTGGCACGGTCACGTAATTGCCGAGAGTAACCGAGCCTTGCAGCTTTTGGAAACGGGTCATGACCCAGTGTTTTATTTTCCCCGCGACGATGTTTCTATGAATATACTCGAGCCCACAGAGCATGCTACACATTGCCCGTATAAAGGGGATGCAAATTATTGGACCATCCGAATCGACAACAACGAGGCAGTAAATGCCGTGTGGTCCTATGAGGATCCTCTTACCGAAGTATCTGAGGTCAAAGACCATATTGCCTTTTATTATGACTTTATGGACGCTAATTTTGGTATCACCTTAGAAACTTAATCATTAACAGCACCTGAACCGTAATCATTGCAGACGATAAAAAAAGGAGAAACAAATGTCCAAATATAGTTTGAAAGCATTTTCAGTGGCGGCGGCTGTCGCCGGTGCGGCAACCATGGCAGCAGCTATGGTTCCCAGTGGCGCCAATGCGGCACATCATGAAGAAAAATGCTATGGCGTGTCCAAGGTAGGCGAGAACGCTTGTGCTAGCGCGTCGGGCAGTCATTCCTGTGCCGGTCAAGCCACCATCGACTTTGACGGTGGGGAATGGAAAAAGGTGGATAGTGGTTCTTGCGTACAAATGGGTGGCAAGCTCGAACCATTTGAGGGTGCCAACGAAGCGACCAAAACTGAAGGCTGATCTTACATAATACTGTGAGTTCCGGAGGTGGGTACCACACTACCCCAATGCCAGCTTTCGGCGGGCATTCCTGGAAGCGTGCCCATACCATCAGAGGCTGGCGTGGGGTTGCGGCATCCCCATCTTGAGGCTTTTGTCAGAGGCGAGCCCGATATTGCATGGCTAGAGGTCCACAGTGAAAATTTCATAGCCGACGGCGGACCTCGAGTAGCCGCCCTTGAGGACATCCGCCAACACTATCCAATCAGCTGCCATGGTGTGGGTCTGTCCCTTGGATCCGCCGAAGGAATCGATGCCGATCACCTCGACCGACTTAGAACATTGTTCAAGCGCATACAGCCTGCCCTAGTCTCAGAGCACATTTCGTGGAGTATCAATAACGGCACCTATTTAAATGACCTGTTACCGATTCCGTACACAGGAGAAACCCTTCGCGTTCTCAGTCAAAATGTGGCGCAAGTGCAAGATTATCTGGGATGCCGCCTGCTGGTCGAAAATCCGTCCACGTACCTGACATTCAACGACTCCGACTTCGACGAACCAGACTTCATTACCCAGCTAATTACCGAAACAGGCTGCGGCCTGCTACTAGATATCAATAACATCTACGTAAGTTCAATCAACAATGGTTTCGACCCTATCGAATACATTAATAAAGTACCGTCAGAAGCTGTCATGGAAATCCACCTGGCAGGCCATTCGAGTGAAGGTGAAGGTGATGAGTGCGTGTTAATCGACACGCACAACAATTTAATCGCATCGGAAGTTTGGTCCTTATACGAATTAGCGTTGGACCTCCTAGGTCCCCGGCCAGTACTTGTCGAATGGGATGCCGACATTCCTGAAATTAATGTCTTAGTCAGTGAAGCAAATAAGGCTCAAAAGCTTCTCTCCACACGGATTCAGATGTGAAAGACCCAGATGTTACAAGAGCTACAATCTAGTTTCCGTAAGGCAGTTTTGACCGGCGATTTTTCTTGCATGCGATTGCTTGTTCGCTCTGAGCGCGGCAACATCGATAGACGCTTAAATGTCCACCGCAACAACATCCTTGCCAGTCTATCCGATGTCTTAGCCGCAACATATCCGGTTGTCCGACGTGTTGTGGGCCCTAGATTCTTTGGCAATCTAGCAAGAATATTTGCGGAAACAACACCTCCGCGACTGCCACAGCTATCAGCCTATGGCGGTGAACTAGCCTCATTTCTCTCGACTTTTGAGCAGGTTCAGCAACTACCCTATCTACCTGACGTTGCTCGTCTCGAATGGGCGCGCACAGAGGCCTACTTTGCTGCCGATTCAGCACCGTTAGATCCGAATAAACTTGCTGCCGTGGATCCTGGAGACACCATTAATCTGTGTTTCGTTCTCCATCCAGCAACTAGACTTGTTACGTCACAGCAAGCCATCTATCGCATTTGGAAAGTTAATCATCCATCCGTCAATAACGTCCCAAAAATAGATTTAGACGTCAAGGAGTCCGTGTTAGTTACCAGACCGCACTACGAGGTTAACACACACAGGATCAACGGCGGCGACTATGCTTTTGTTTCTGCTCTATCAAACAGACTGTCACTAGGGCAGGCTGCTGACATAGCGATGGCCGCAGACGAATCATTTGATTTGCAATCAACTCTAGAGGCCCATTTAAAAAATGGAACGTTCAAGGAAATTTGTTGAAAACGGAAGATGAACCGCGTCACTTTTCACACTAGAACATGATAAAATAATCTTCTGAATATAGGCACAGCTGATCGGGCGGACACTATGAAGATAACTTGCCAGAGATAGTCGTCAGACTTAGTTTCTTTTCTTCGAATCGTTTTCTTAATTCGCTCTTGAGCACCTTGCCAGTGGCACCAAGGGGAAGTTTGTCAACAAACTCAACACAGTCCGGCAGCCACCATTTAGGAACTTTAGAAATAAGATATTCGTTGATGTCATCTAGGGTCGGTCTGTTGTCTTCATCCGTGACGCAAATCAACAAAGGTCTCTCCTGCCACTTTGGGTGGGCAATGCCTATCACCGCAGCATGCGTGATGTCTGGATGGCCCATCGCCGCATTCTCTAGAATAACGGAACTTATCCATTCTCCTCCTGACTTAATCACATCTTTTGCTCTGTCAGTTATGTGCATGTAACCATCAATATCCAAAGTCGCTACATCACCCGTATCGAACCACCCGTCCTCAGTCAGTGCCGGTTGTTCACCTTTATAGTACTCCTTGATTATCCAGGGCCCACGCACTTGAAGATGACCAGAAGTAACACCATCGTTATCTAGAACACGGCCATCATCATCTACGATTCGCATATCAACACCGAAAACGACGCGCCCCTGCTTAAGTTTTTGAGCCATCTTCTGGTCACGTGGCAAATTCTCAAATTTTGGCTTTAAGGTGTTCACTACCCCGAGTGGTGTTGTCTCGGTCATGCCCCAAGCATGACTAACATCGACCCCGTAGCAGAGTTCAAATTCATCAATCATCGCCTCCGATACAGCTGCACCACCTACAAGGACTCGCCTTAGAGCGCGTGGCTTGCGTCCCATCTCCTTCATATAGCTCAAAAGGCCCATCCACACTGTCGGCACACCTAGAGTAAAAGTAACTTCCTCGTCATCCATTAGTTTAAAAAGGCTTGCACCATCCATTCTAGCGCCAGGCAGAACTAATTTTGCACCTGCCACTGGCGCAGCGTAAGGGGCACCCCAGGCATTAACGTGAAACATTGGCACTACCTGAAGCAAGGTGTCTTTGACGGTTACTGGGAGTGATCCGGACATGCACATAGCATATGTATGCAATACAATAGCTCTATGGCTATAAAGGACACCTTTGGGATTTCCGGTGGTACCCGAGGTGTAGCACATGGACGATGCCGTATTTTCATCGAACTCGGGCCAATCAAATGTTTCGGGGGAAGGCGCAATAAGATCTTCATAACAACCAAGAGTACCGCTGCAAGACCCAGACATATTAGAACTATCGGTCATAACTATGAGCCCAGAAATACTTGGAATACGGTCTACCAATTCCATTACATCATCGGTAAATCCGACATCAAAAAACAACAGCTTGTCCTCTGCATGATTTATAATATAGCGCTTTTGTTCGGCGTTTAGGCGTGGGTTGATAGTGTGGCAGATCGCACCGATACCGGCCACGGCGTAATAGACTTCGAAATGCCGCCACGTGTTCCATGCAAGTGTTGCAACACGATCCCCCGGTTGCACACCAAGCGCTAGTAACGCATTGGCCAGTTTTTTTATACGGACGTACGAATCTCCATATGTGTAGCGGTGGATAGGACCTTCTACACTGCGTGAAACGATCTCCGTATCGCTGTGAAATTGGGCCGCAAATTCCATCACTGACTTAATCAATAGCGGCCGGTCCATCATTAGACCGTACATTGGCTTACCTCGTCGCAAACAACAACTATCTGTAAATGTTGGGCAATGGTAACGGGTTGTGACAGCCGCATCTACTATTCGATTACCTAGTAAGCTGAAGAATCATCAACGCGGGAGAGATAGGGCCGTACGGAAAGAAACCTGCTTTAATGCAAAACTGGATTGGATGCTGGCAATGGCTGGAACCCGAGTTAAGTGATCCTTTAAGAATCTTTCGTAAGAAGCGAGGTCTGCAGTAACGACCCTTAGCAAGTAATCACTATTGCCAGTCATAAGATAACACTCCATAACTTCTGGCAAGGAACTAATCTGTGCTTCGAATTCCTCCAGAGCCATCTCCGTCTGCTCCTTTAGCGCAACACTTACAAAAACGCTGACCGGCAATCCCACCTGCGCCTGATCGACGAGGGTCATGTACCCCTGGATCACCCCTTCTTCTTCTAATCGCCTTAGCCTTCTTAGACAGGGCGATTGGGATAGTCCCACCCGTTCGGCAAGATCGACATTACTAATTCTGGCATTCTCCTGAATATGGTGGAGAATACGTATATCTACCTCTTTAAGTTTATTTTTTGGCATTTTATAGCTTTTTTTCCGAAAAAATGATTTGATTATTGCTAAATATTATAAGGAAAAGTAGTAAATCGCAAGGACCTGCCTCAACTATCAGGTGTAAGGTGCTTCTCGGGCATACGATAACAAACCACGCTAGTCACAATGACTTCAAAACGCACTATCGCTTATCTAGAAGACCTAGAACAAAAATTTTTGTGGCTGTCCACCTGGATGATACACAACGCTAACCACCTCCGTGGCAATAGCGATGGGGTCAAGGTCGGCGGTCATCAGGCATCGTCCGCATCTATGGTTACCGTCATGACCGCGTTGTTCCTCGACGTGCTGCGACCGGAAGACCGAGTAGCGGTAAAGCCGCATGCCGCCCCCGTTTACCATGCAATACAGTACCTTTTTGGTAACCAAACTCTGGACCAGCTTCAAAACTACCGGGCCTTTGGCGGTGCCCAACCCTATCCGTCACGAATGAAGGATACAGTTCCGGTAGATTTTTCTACCGCTTCCGTTGGCCTTGGTGTTGCGGAGACACTGTTTGGGTCCTTGGTACAAGATTATCTGCGTCTGCACGGCTTGGTAGATGATGCCACACCGAAGGGGCGCATGATCGCTATGGTCGGAGATGCGGAGCTTGATGAAGGAAATATTTTTGAAGCCTTGTTAGAGGGATGGAAACACGAGATTAAGAACTGCTGGTGGATTATCGACTACAACCGCCAGAGTCTCGATGGTGTGGTTAATGATCGTCTGTTTAACCGAATCATACAATTTTTCGAAGCGGTGAAATGGAACGTAGTAATTCTAAAGTACGGCCTAAAACTGCAAAAAGCCTTCAAGACCCCTATCGGCCCTGCACTGCAGAAATGGATTGATGACTGTCCAAACCAACTATACTCGGCATTAACGTTCCAAGGTGGAGCGGCGTGGCGAGAACGCCTGGAGGATGACTTAAGGGGTGAGCGCGGCCTCTCGAATCTGTTGGACTCTCACGATGAAAAAAATCTCCACACCCTAATGACTAACCTAGGCGGCCATGACATGCGGGCTATCCTTGAAGCCTTGCATGCTGCCAATAATGATGACCGACCTCATTGCTTCATTGCGTACACAATCAAAGGCTACGGGCTTCCGCTCGCCGGTCATAAAGATAATCACGCGGGCATTCTTAACCAAGACCAGATAAATCAATACCGCAAGCAACTGAGAATTTCAGGGGGCCGTGAATGGGACAAATTTGCCGGCCTAGACCATTCGAAGAAAGATCTCGAAGCATTCCTGAAGAAGGCCCCATATAGCCAGCGTATCGCGGAAGCTACCACCACGCCTGCAGTGCCTGTGCACGACCTGCCTGCCCCCACTAATAAAATCATGTCCACTCAGGAAGCCTTCGGACGCATAATGACCGACCTAGGTCGCGGCAAAACTCCGTTGGCCGCTCGTGTTGTTACTACCTCTCCTGATGTAACAGTATCAACTAACCTTGGCGGCTGGGTTAATCAGCGTAGCCCGTTCCACCTCACCAGACGAGAAGACACTTTTCGGCAAATGCACGTCCCATCGCCACAAAAATGGACACAGGATCCCAAAGGACAGCATATAGAATTAGGCATCGCTGAGAATAACCTGTTCCTTCTTCTAGGTGCCCTCGGTCTTTCTGATGCCTTGTTTGGCGTCCGCCTATTGCCAGTTGGTACTCTGTATGATCCGTTTATAGCCCGAGGGCTCGATGCCATGACCTACGCATGCTACCAGGACTCCCGCTTCATGCTCGTAGCTACTCCATCGGGAATTTCGCTGGGTCCAGAGGGAGGAGCCCACCAATCTACGTTCACACCACTGATTGGTATAGGTCACCCCAATCTTGCGTCATATGAGCCAGCTTACGCGGATGAGTTAGCCGCTATCATGACTTGGGGATTTGACTACATGCAGCAACCCGCTGGCAGTTCTGTATATTTCCGACTTGCTACCAGGCCGATAGCACAGCCAGACCGAGAACTAACCACGGACCAGAAAACTGACGTGTTATCGGGGGGCTACTGGATCAAAGAACCGGCGCCCGGATCGGAGTTTGCTCTAGTCTATTGCGGTGTTGTAGCGCCAGAAGCAATAGCTGCGTTCAATCTATTAGTTGATGACATGCCGGATGCTGGACTACTGGCCGTAACATCGCCGGATCGCCTCAGTGCCGGTTGGTGCGATGCGACGCGTGCGCGCAAGG
>Ga0315336_1002057_pt1 | contig 33274 bp, 32 predicted proteins | sample ASW5metaG_FD_204512 | JGI IMG/M metagenome (GOLD analysis project Ga0315336, IMG submission 204512) | Ammonia-oxidizing marine archaeal communities from Monterey Bay, California, United States - ASW #5 | ecosystem: Environmental > Aquatic > Marine > Intertidal zone | place: USA: California...
CCGCCCGCCCGGCCGGTCGGCGCCCAAACAACCCGAGTCCAATCATTCAGAGCAACGCGGCGCGCCCAAGGTAGGATCGGCGACGGCCGAGGACGAGATCCCATGACGACATCATGACCACCTCGCGGGAACGGGTGTTGGAATCCGTGCGAAAGGCGCTCGGCCGGCGCGCGCCGCTTGAAGCCGCCGCCCGGGAGGCACTGGAGGCGCGGCTCGCCGCGCACGGCCGGGGCACGATCCCGGCGCGGGGCCAGAAATCGGCCCGCGACACGGTCCGCCTGTTCATCCAGATGGCGCGCGAAGCGGCGGCCACCGTCGAAGAGATCAAGACCCTGCGTGCGGTCCCCGGTGCGGTGGCCGATTTCCTGAGCACGCACAACCTGCCGGCCTCCGTCGTTGTCGCCCCCGACCCTGCAATCGCCGACGTGGCCTGGGACACCCGCGCCATGCTGGAGATCCGCCACGGTGCGGCGGAAGGCTCAGACCAGGTCAGCGTCACCGGCGCCTTTGCCGGCGTGGCGGAGACCGGCACGCTTGTGCTGCGCTCCGGCCCCGAGACCCCCACGACGCTCAATTTCCTGCCCGACAACCACATCGTCGTTCTGGGCGTCGATCAGATCGTCGGCGACTATGAGGAGGTCTGGACGCTTTTGCGCGAGGCAGCGGGGAGCGGGCCGGTCCTTCCACGCTCAGTCAACTGGATCACCGGCCCGTCGCGCAGCGCCGATATCGAGCAGACGCTGCTCATGGGTGCGCACGGCCCCCGCCGCCTGCACATCCTGTTGTTCCGCGGATGAGCGGGGCCAAGAAGGTCGGCAAGGACAACAAACGGGGCAAATCTGATCCGTCGGAGGATCCGGCACAAGAGGATGTGCTCCTTTGGAAGCGGGTCGCGGAGTCGACCAAACCGCTACCCGGCCGCAAAGTCGCAGAGCCGCCTGCTGGCACGGTGCCAAAGAAAAAATCCCCCAAGCCAGCTCCTGCGCCGCCGGCTGGCCCACCGCCTGAGCGGGCGCCGGCGCCCAAAGCCGCACCGGAGCTTCGTCCAGGCGAGGCACGCGGCCTCGACAAACGCACCGCGGAGCGCCTGCGCCGGGGCCAGTTGCCCCTGGAGGCGCGCATCGACCTGCACGGCCAAACCCAGGACGAGGCGCATCGTGCGCTCATCGCCTTCATTGGTGCGTCGCATGCGGCCGGCCGACGTTGCGTTCTCGTCATTACCGGAAAGGGTGGCCCGCGGGGCCCGAAAGCCGAGCGCGAGAGCATCATGCCCGAACGCGAGCGCGGCATTCTGCGCCGCGCCGTGCCGCGCTGGCTGAACGAACCCGATCTGCGCCCGCTCGTCCTCGGCTTCGCCCAGGCCCAGCCGCCCCATGGCGGCGCCGGTGCGCTCTATGTGCTCCTGAAGCGGCAACGGTAGGGTTTTTTCCGCGATCCTTTGTAAGGTGCGCCTGTCGGCGCTTACCCCTCACCCTAACCCTCTCCCCCAAGGGGAGAGGGAACTACGGGGGCGTGCTCCCATCACCCTCGCCCCTTGGGGAGAGGGAGGGTGAGGGGTGAAAGACGCCAGCACTTCAACGCTGCAAAGCGTCGGAAGGTTCCGACACCGCTACTCCGTACGCACGTCGAAGCGCCAGACCTTGTCGGGCATCATGGTTTTGCGGTCGATGGTGACTGTGTGGCGCGTGGCGGCGCCCTCGGTTGCGCCCTTGACCAGCACCGTGATCGTCCGGTCCTTGGAGAATATGACCTCGGTGGGCACGGGCTTGCCGAAACTCTGGAAGATCACGGTCTGGCGCGGGAAGGTCGGCCCCAACTCGCGCACTGAAATCCGATATGTGAGCTCGCGGGTCACGCCGCACTTGCCGCGCACTGCGGAGACCAGCAGTCGCCGGTCGGGCGAGGCCACCTGGAAGACCGGTTGGCGGCCGCACAGCGCCCCGACGCCCACGCCCAACAGCACCGTCGTGCCCACGGCCACCAGGACACCGAGGATCACCAAGACCATCGGCACGACAAGCGCCCAGCGCCGGCGCAACACCATGCCCGCGGTCAGTGCGAGCCCGAACAAAGCTGCCGCTGCGAGATAGCCGCCGTAATCTTGCATCAACGCATCGAGCTGCGGGTTCAGCACGTAATGCGGTTCGGACCAGACGTTCCAGCTCCCGACCCCGCCGATGATAACGACCGCCAGCCCGATCCCGGCGACGAACCACGAAACGGCGCCGCGCCCCTTGCGCGGCTTTTTCTCTTTTTCGGGCTTCTCTTTCTTGGCGGCTTCTTTTTTCGGCTTTCGTTTTTTCGCCGTTTTCTCTTCGGCGGGCGTTTTTGCCGCCTTTTCAGGTTCGGTGCCAGTCTCGGTTTTGGGCTCGGGCTTAGTCTCGGGTTTGGGCTCGGGCTTGCTCTCGATCTTGGTCGATGCCTTGAGCTCAAGCTCCGTGTTGGATTTCAGCTCCATCGGCTCATCGGAATGGGGCGGTGTTGGTAAGGGAGGCGCCGCACGCGCGGCCCTTGCCGGCGTCACGGTGACCGATTTTTCGGCTTTCGCGGGCGCCCGTGGGCCGTCTTTAGGTGGGTTGTCAGCGTTGCTCATCGTGGCTTGCACGTCTCGCGCATATCGGGCCGGAAAGCAAGGGCAACCGGACGGGAATGTGCTTGAATCCGCAAATGAAACGAGCGTGGCCCGAAATAGCTCCGGCGGATCGATATTGGCCGATGAGACTTATGGCCGGTGAGGCTTAGAGAATGAACTTGGAGAGATCGCTGTCCTTGGCCAGCGCGCCGACCTTATCGCGGACGTAAGTTTCGTCGATTATCACCGTTTCGCCGCCCCGGTCGGTGGCCGTAAAGCTGACCTCCTCCAGCAGGCGTTCCATCACAGTGTGGAGGCGCCGCGCGCCGATATTCTCCACGTTCTGATTGATCTCCGCGGCCAGCGTGGCGATCTCCTCGATGCCGTCCTCGGTGAAATCGAGCGTCACCTCCTCGGTGCCCATGAGGGCCACGTACTGGATCGGCAACGAGTTCTCCGGCTCGCGTAGGATGCGGGCGAAATCGTCTCGCGTGAGCGCCTTCAGCTCGACGCGGATCGGCAGCCGGCCCTGCAATTCCGGCAGCAGGTCGGACGGTTTGGCGAGATGGAAGGCGCCGGAGGCGATGAACAGAATATGGTCCGATTTGACCGCACCGTGCTTGGTCGCGACCGTCGTGCCTTCGATCAGCGGCAGCAGGTCGCGCTGCACACCCTCGCGGGAGACATCGCCGCCCACACGGTCGGAACGCGCCGTGATCTTGTCGATCTCGTCGAGGAAAACGATGCCGTTCTGCTCCACCGTCTCGATCGCTTCGGCGACCACCTTCTCCTCGTCGAGCAGCTTGTCGCTCTCCTCCGCCACCAGCACGGTGTGGGATTCCGCGACGCTGAGCTTGCGCGGCTTGGTGCGACCGCCGAGCGCCTTGCCGAGCATGTCGTTCAAATTGAGCATACCCATTTGGGCGCCCGGCATGCCGGGGATTTCGAAGGTCGGCAGCCCGCCGCCGCTATCGGCAACCTCGACCTCGATTTCTTTGTCGTCGAGCTCGCCGGTGCGCAGCATGCGGCGGAACTTCTCGCGCGTCTCGCGGCCGGCGCTCTCGCCGACCAGGGCGTCGATCACACGCTCCTCGGCTGCCATTTCGGCCTCCGCGGTCACGCTCTTGCGCATGCGCTCGCGGACCATGGCGATGGCGATCTCCACCAGGTCGCGCACGATCTGCTCGACATCGCGGCCGACATAGCCGACTTCGGTGAACTTGGTCGCCTCGACCTTCAGAAACGGCGCCTGGGCGAGCCGGGCCAGGCGGCGCGCGATCTCGGTCTTGCCGCAGCCGGTGGGCCCGATCATCAGGATGTTCTTGGGCAGCACCTCTTCGCGCAGCGCATCGTCGAGCTGCTGGCGTCGCCAGCGGTTGCGCAAGGCAATCGCCACGGCGCGCTTGGCGTCGTCTTGGCCGACGATGAAGCGGTCGAGCTCGGAGACGATCTCGCGGGGGCTGAAGGCTGCGGCGGCGAAGGGGCTCATAACGATGTGCTCATGACGATGCGCTCATATCGTTTCGCTCATATCGCTTCGATTGTGACGTTGTCGTTGGTGTAGATGCAGATTTCGCCGGCGATCGCCATGGCCTGCTCGGCGATTTTCTTGGCGTCCTGCTTGGTGCCGCGCATCAGCGCTCGCGCCGCGGCCAATGCATAAGGCCCGCCGGAGCCGATGCCGATCAGCCCGTCTTCGGGCTCCAACACGTCGCCGGTGCCCGAGAGAATCAGCGATGTATCCGCGTCGGCGACCGCCATCATGGCTTCCAGACGGCGCAGGTAGCGGTCGGTGCGCCAGTCCTTGGCAAGTTCCACGCAGGCGCGGGTAAGTTGGCCCGGATGGCTCTCCAGCTTGGCCTCCAGCCGCTCAAAGAGCGTGAAGGCGTCCGCCGTGGCGCCGGCGAAGCCGACGATCACTTTGCCGTCGCCCAAACGCCGCACCTTCTTGGCGTTCGACTTCATGACCGTGTTGCCAAAGGTGACCTGGCCGTCGCCGGCGATCACCACCTTTCCGGCGCGGCGAACCGAAAGGATCGTCGTGCCGTGCATCGTTGTGAGATCCGTATCGCTCATAGCCAAGCCATATGGCGGCTTTGCCCCTAGGAATCAACGCCTTGAACTTAACGCGGGGTGGACCAACCTAGCTGCAATGGCGGCGGCAGCCGGCCCGCGCGTAGCGCTAGCGGCCCGCAAGGCGACCTGCTACAAGACCGCCCCAACGGAAGGCCCGGTGTCATGAACAAGCCCGTTACCTCGAAACGCCCAGGAAGCAAAGCAAGGCCCGCAAGGCGCGCCGCCGCCGCCAAGGCCGTCGGGCGGACCGCCACGGTGGAGCGCAAGACCAAGGAAACCGCGATCAGCGCCACGGTGAACCTCGATGGTGCCGGCGTCTCGAAGATCGCTACGGGGCTTGGTTTCCTTGACCACATGCTGGAACAGCTGTCCCGCCACAGCCTCATCGACATCACGCTTTCGGCCAAGGGCGACCTCCATATCGATGGTCACCACACCACCGAGGACAGCGCCATCGTGCTCGGCGAGGCGGTTTCCAAGGCGCTCGGCGACCGCGCCGGCATCATGCGCTACGGCTCCGCGCTGATCCCGATGGATGAGACGCTCTCGCGGGTTGCGCTCGACGCGTCCAACCGGCCCTATCTCATCTGGAAGGTGGCCTTCACCCGGGCCAAGCTCGGCGACATGGATACCGAACTCTTCCGGGAATGGTATCAGGCTTTCGCGCAGGCGGCGGGTCTGACGCTGCACGTGGAGAACCTCTATGGGCTCAACAACCACCACATCATCGAGTCTTGCTACAAGGCGCTGGCGCGCTCGCTGCGCCAAGCGGTCGAGATCGACCCGCGCAAAGCCGATGCCATCCCCTCCACCAAGGGTGTGCTCGGCGGCTCGCTCTGATGCGCTCAGGCGGCTGGTTCCAATCGGTTAGGCATTTCACCACAGAGGCACAGAGGCACAGAGAAAACGAGCTGCGAAGCAGCGTTGTGGGTCTCTCCGTGCCTCTGTGACTCTGTGGTTCCTACACGGTCGGACCGAAGAGTCGATATCCGATCTTGAGTCATGCCATCCGCCGCGCCATCTGGTAAGACAATCGCCCTGACGACCCAGATCGATTTCAGAGGTTTTCCGCCATCGGTCGGCCTTCAGCGCCGGACCGCCGGCCATTTCAGCCATGACCGTCGCCATTATCGATTACGGATCGGGCAATCTGCGCTCCGCCGCCAAGGCCTTCGAGCATGCGGCGGGCGAAACCGGCTTTGCGGGCGGTATCTCGGTCACGGCCGATGCGAACCTGCTCGACCGCGCCAGCCATATCGTGTTGCCCGGGGTAGGCGCCTTTGGTGATTGCAAGCGCGGGCTGACTTCGGTGCCAGGCATGATCGAGGCGCTGGAGCGCAATGTGCGCGGCGCCGGCAAGCCCTTCCTCGGCATCTGCGTCGGTATGCAGCTTATGGCCACGCGCGGCCTGGAACATGGCCAACACCAAGGCTTCGGTTGGATCGCCGGCGAGGTGCGGCGCCTGCAACCGGCCGACCCGGAGCTCAAGATCCCGCATATGGGTTGGAATGACCTGGAGGTGCGGGCCGGTGCGACGGGCAGCGGGATCGGCTCTGCGGGGCTGGCGACCGGCGCGGAGGTTTATTTCGTGCACAGCTACCACCTGGTATGCGAAAACAGCGCTGAGTTGATTGCGACTGCCGACTATGGCGGGCCGGTGACGGCGATGGTTGGACGCGACAATCTGCTCGGCACCCAATTTCATCCCGAGAAGAGCCAGGCGGCCGGTCTGGCCCTGATCGCAAACTTCCTGAAATGGCGACCTTGAGGGGAATTCATGCTCGACGGCATCGAGATTCTGAACGAGTTCAAGGGCAATGACCTGACCGATCTCTGCGAAGCAACCGAGGCCGCGATCGAGGCGGGCGGCGGCTTCGGCTGGATCAATCCACCGCAGCGCGAAGTGCTGGAAAGCTACTGGACCGGCATGCTCCTGGTGCCCCAGCGGATCGTCTTCGTGGCCCGGCTCGATGATGTCATCTGTGGCTCCGGCCAACTCGTGCGGCCGGGCGGCAATAACGAGGCCCAGGCCTTCCAGGCCCAGCTGCAGCACGCCTTCATCGCACCGTGGGCGCGCGGCCACGGTCTGGCCCGCGGGCTGACCCTGGCCATCGAAGACGAAGCACGACGCGCGGGTTTCACCGTGCTCACCCTCGATGTGCGCGAAACCCAGGATGCGGCGATCAAGCTCTACGAATCGCTGGGCTATGATCGCTGGGGTTTGAACCCTTACTACGCCCGCGTGCACGGCGAATACGTGCGCGGCCTTCACTACCTGAAGCCGCTTGATGCTGGCGTTACGACGGGCAAGGCGCCCTCGCGCGCTGAGGATCGGGCTAAGGACGAGGTCTCTTGATCCTATTCCCCGCCATCGACCTCAAGGACGGTCAGTGCGTGCGTTTGCGTCGGGGCGCGATGGAGGAAGCCACGGTCTTCAACGACGATCCCGCGGCGCAGGCACGCGACTTCCAGAGTCAGGGCTTTGAATGGCTGCACCTGGTCGACCTGAACGGCGCCATCGAAGGCCGCCCGGTCAACGCCCCGGCGGTCGAAGCGATTCTCGACGCTGTCGATCTGCCGACGCAGCTCGGCGGCGGAATACGCGATATGGCCACGATCGAGGGCTGGCTGGAGCGCGGCATCCGGCGCGTTATCCTCGGCACGGCGGCGCTCACCGATCCAGGGCTGGTCCGCGACGCTTGCCGGCGTTTTCCAGGCCGCATCGTTGTCGGCATCGATGCCCGCGGCGGCCGCGTGGCCACCGAGGGCTGGGTCAAGACTTCCGAAACCACGGCGGTTGAACTGGCCCAAGCCTTCGCCGATGCTGGCGTGGCTGCGATCGTCTACACCGATATCGACCGCGACGGGCTGCTTTCCGGGGTCAATGTCGAAGCGACGGCAGACTTGGCCGCAGCGGTACCGGTGCCGGTGATCGCGTCAGGCGGCGTTGCCTCGCTCGACGATCTGCGGGCGCTCAAATCCGCACCTCCGACCCTGGAGGGCGTGATCTGCGGCCGCGCGCTCTATGATGGCCGGATCGAGGCCAAGTCAGCCCTCGCGCTACTGGCCGAGGCGGCGTGATGATGTTCTTCACCGTCGTGTGCGCCGGCACGTCATTCCCGCGAAAGCGGGAATCCATCTGTCCTGCGACTGCCGCCGTGTCGCCAAACATGGACCCCCGCTTTCGCGGGGGTGACGGGGGAACGCGGGGGAGCGAGCGTGAATCTCGGCTCGACCCATGCTGAAAGTTCGCGTTATTCCTTGCCTCGACGTCAAGGATGGCCGTGTCGTCAAGGGCGTGAATTTTGTCGATCTTGTCGATGCCGGTGATCCGGTCGAGCAGGCTCGGCTCTACGACCGGGAAGGCGCCGACGAGCTTTGCTTCCTCGACATCACCGCCAGCCACGAGAATCGCGACACCATCTTCGACGTGGTGCGGCACACGGCCGAACAATGCTTCATGCCGCTCACGGTTGGCGGCGGTGTTCGCACCACCGACGATATTCGCAAGCTGCTATTGGCCGGCGCCGACAAGGTCGCGATCAATACCGCCGCGATCAAGAACCCCGACTTCGTGCGTGAGGCGGCGGAGAAATTCGGCAGCCAATGCATCGTTGTCGCCATCGACGCCAAGCGGGCGGAAAGCGGCCGTTTTGAGATCTTCACCCATGGCGGCCGCGAGGCCACGGGGATCGAGGCGGTCGGCTGGGCCCGGCGTATGACAGACTACGGCGCCGGCGAGATTCTGCTGACCTCCATGGATCGGGATGGGACCAAGATAGGCTTCGATCTGCCGCTGACCTCGGCGATCGCCGATGCAATATCGATCCCGGTGGTGGCGTCCGGCGGCGTCGGCACGCTCGATCATCTCGTCGAAGGCGTGCGCAAGGGACATGCTTCGGCCGTGCTCGCCGCCTCGATCTTCCACTTCGGCACCTATTCGATCGGCGAGGCCAAGGCGCATATGGCGGCTGCCGGCGTGCCGGTCAGGATGCATGGCTGGACGACGCTCTGAGCTCGGCTTGTTTTGGCGTCTCCGCGGTCTTGCCTGACGCAGGATTGTCGGGGGTGGGCAGTAGCGGCGAAATCAACAGCCAGCCAATTCCTTGGGCGCGTTTGTGCTCCCGCCAGTGCTCCAAACCGAGCGTCATGCCGACATGCCCGCCCTGCGGGTGATCGACGTATGTTCGAAAGAGCCGGTCCCAGCAGGTGAAGAGCGCCCCGTAATTGCTGTCGGTTTCGGCTTGGCGGGCGGAATGGTGAATACGGTGCACGTCGGGCGTGACGAAGATCCAGCGCACGGCGCGCTCCAGCCGCGCCGGCAACCGCAGGTTCGAATGGGTCGCCACCGCTGTAAAGGCATCGACGATCTCGTAGGCCATGATCACCCAGACCGGCAGGCCCAGCAATGTGACCACCGCCACCGCGGGCACGACCTGGATGACGAACTCCAGCGGGTGAAAGCGCACGGTGGTGGTGATGTCCATCGCCGTATCTAGATGATGGACCCGATGGACCCGCCACAGGACCGGGATCTTGTGCATGGCGGCATGGACGCCGTAGCCGACCAGCGAGCGGCCGGAGAACCCCAAGACCAGCACTGCCCACCATGGCCAGTCGACCTGGTTCAGCAAGCCGACACCCTCGCCAGCGGCCCAGGCGGCCGCGCTCAGCACCGTGATCGGCAAGGCACCCAGCGCTAGGATGTTGAGCGCTGTCAGGCCGAAATTGGCCGGCCAGCGGCGTTTGCGTTCTGGGAGGGTCCGCGCCGGTTTTGCGGCTTCGAGCCCGCCCATTAGAACGAGCGCCCCGAAAAACGCGGCGTACTGCATCGCCTCACCGTATTCTACCAAAAGAGCCTGCATGGACATGATAGCCTCATATGACAATATGATTGTCGAAATGACAATATAATTGTCATAAAGGATGTTGTCAAACCGGACTGCTATGCGGCGTCCTGTTGCCATGACACGGGCGGGCAAATCTGGTAGGCACGGGGGCGAGTTCCTAGAGGGGATTGGCCATGGCCAAGGACGAAACAGAGCACGTCCTCGACCGTCTCTACGAAGTTGTGAAAAGCCGCCGCGGCGACGATCCGGGCAAGTCCAATACCGCGCGCCTGTTCGACCGGGGCGTGGAGAAAATTGCCCAGAAAGTTGGCGAGGAGGCTGTCGAGACGGTGATCGAGGCGATCAACGGCAAGCGAAAGGCCGTTGTTTCGGAGAGCGCGGACCTGCTCTATCACCTGCTGGTGCTGTGGGCGATTCGTGATATCGAGATCAACGACGTTTGGGCGGAGCTGGCCCGCCGCGAGGGCATCTCCGGTATCGCCGAAAAGGCGTCACGCGGAAAGGGCGGCGCCGAAGACGGCTGATCGCCCGGAACAACCCACCCTTACGAAACAGGAATTGGTCGAGCGGCATGGCATACGACAAAGACAATATCTTCGCGCGCATCCTGCGCGGCGAGATCCCGTGCAACAAGGTCCACGAGGACGAGCACACGCTTGCCTTTCACGATATCAACCCGCAGACCCCGGTGCATGTGCTGGTGATCCCGAAGGGCGAGTACACCGGCATGGACGATTTCTCGGCCAAGGCGAGCGACGCCGAAATCAGCGCTTTCGTGCGCGCGGTCGGCAAGGTGGCGAGGGATTTGGGGGTGGTTGAGAGTGGGTACCGCTTTCTCGCAAACAACGGAGCCGATGCGCATCAGGAGGTACCCCACCTCCATGTCCACATCTTCGGCGGCAAGTTTCTCGGCCGCATGATCAAGCCGGCAGACAAGTAAAAGTTCGGAGTATCGGTTGCGGAGTTTCCGGCGTCAGCGCGGGCGCAGGCGGACCGTGACCCGCTTGGGCGCCGAACAGTAGAAATAGCGGCCCGAGCCCATCACGTCGGCGTGGCGAAAATCAAACCGGCTATACGTCAATTTGGCGACCTGGACACCGGCCCGTGCCATGACCGAAGTGATCTCGCCAAAAGAGCCGCGCCGAACCAGGCTGCGGATGCGACCGCCGATCACGGACAGTACAAGCTCCGCGTCGGAGGGACGGTACTCGCGCGCGTTGGCGCCCAGATTGGTCATCCCCGCGACCCAACGCCCTGGCCGCTTTTTCACTCGTGCCCGCGTTTTGAGGAAGGCACGCACGAGCGCCGGCAGGGCCTTGACCTTGCGCGGCGGCAAACGCCGAAGCTGTGTCGCAATGCGCGGCCGGTAGTCCAGCATTGTGTCCGGACTCATTTTTGGCGTGTATCGGAGCGACTGAAACTCGACCAGCGGCTTGAACTCAACAGCCACTGCGTCGCCGCTCCTGCCCACCCATGCCGGCGACACCACCAAAACAGCGGTTGCCGCAATGCCAAAAGCCGCTGTCGCCAGCGCCGTTCGAATCTTCATTTGATTGACCTGCCCGCCCGGGATTTGAATGGAAGGAATATCCCGCACCATTAGGGCGAAATCGTGGCGTTTGCGGGGTGGTCGCGTCAAGTCTCAGGGCTTCTGAGGCGATAATTACCTCGCCAAGTGAGGATTCCAGGTCACGGTTTTGCCGGCCCGGGCGTTTCCACATCACCCGCGGGTCCAACCAATCGGCCGCCGTGTTCCGGACCTTTCTCTGATCCGCAAATCAAGTGAGCGCGTCGACCTCCGCATCTCCCAGATTGCCGGGCACGATTGTCATCGGAACGCGGAGACGCTTATAGAATTTGCCCGTCAGCGCCTGGATCAGCGGGCCGGGTCCGCCTTTGCCGGAGCCTGTGGCGAGCACAAGGATGGAGATGCCGGGCTCTTCCTCGAGCAGATTCAGCAAGGCGTCGCGCCGGTCGCCCTCCCGGATCAGCAATACGGGCATCGAGCCGGTGAGCTCGCTGACGATGTCGGAATATTTGCTGAGTGTCTCCTCCGCGACCATTCGGCGCTCTTTCTCCATGAGGTCCTCAACCGCCATCCAGTGGCCGAAATCGGCCGGCTCGATGACGTAAAACAGCGCCACGCGTCCGCCCGTCGCTTTGGCACGCAGGCAGGCGAAACGGAGCGCGACCCGCATTTCCTCCGATTCGTCGACCACGACCAGGAAGTTGCGGTCGGCGGCCGGCTGCGTCTTCGATTTGGCAGTCGCCATGGCGTCCTCAATTCCTGCGGAAGATCTGACCCGCTCCCCATCCCGCGAAAGCCGCAATTGCGACCGCGATCAGTCCATAGAATGCCGCGTGGCGGTGCGCGAAGTCGAACACTTCCGCTTCCACGCCCGTCTTGTCGATCCGCAGCGGATGGGTTTGCGAGCCGACAATCTGGCCGCCGCGCACGACGTAGACCAGAACCGAATAGGTTCCGACCGGCACATTGGCTGGGAAGCGAATGGTGGTCCGGAAGAGCTTGCGGCCCGGCAGGAACCTCACCCGCGCGCCTTGCAGATAAAGTCCGGAGCGGCGTTTGTTCCGGATCAGCGCCTCGCAGAACGGCGCAATACGGCGCAAGGTGGCCGTGGTCTTGCCGGCCAAATCCGCATCGAGCGCCCGACTGCATGACGCGCGCCCACGCCCGCGACGGCGAGCCAGCACGACGTTGAGGAAGCGCGCGCCGATCCCGGCGCGTCGCGCCAGCGCCTTGGGCACAACTTTATCGAGCGGCGCGCTCGCGCTGACCGAATAGAAGGAAGGCACGTTGGAGAACTCCATCGTCTTGCGATTGATCCAGATGCCCGCGACGCGCGCTTTGCGCCGCACCGCCAGACGTCCGACCGGTCCCTTGACCACGACCACCACTTCACCCTTGCCCTCCACCGCACCGAACAGCAGCACGTCGGTGCCGGCAAATCCGGTCGTGATCGCGACCAGCCGCTTGGAAAGATCAGCTATCACGGTTTCAGCCGCTGCCGGGCGAAGGCCCGCGCCGAGACCAGCTGCCAGCCCCACGGTAAGTCCCAGCATCGCGGCCCGCCAACCTGTGCCGGCGCGCCTCACCGGTGGCCTCCCAGCCGCGAGGCGGCAAGCGAGAAGAGGTCGTCGGGGGTTGCGATCAGGTCGAACAAAAGCTTGCCGCAGACCGCCAGCACCATCAGCGCCAGCAGCCCTCTGAGCTCCTCGCCGCGCAGTCGCGAACCTGCCCGGCTGCCGATCTGCGCCCCGATCACGCCGCCCAGCAACAGCAGCAGCGCCAGAAATACATCCACCGTATGGTTGTTGGTCGCCTGCAGGAAGGTCGTGTAGGCGGTGACGAAGGTGATCTGGAACAAAGAGGTGCCGATCACCACACTGGTCGGCATGCCGATCAGGTAGATCATCGCCGGCACCATCAGGAAGCCGCCGCCCACGCCCATGATCGCCGCCAGGACGCCGACCGCCATCCCGACCGCGAAGGGCAGAAGCGCGCTGATATAAAGCTTGGAGCGCCGGAAACGCATCTTGAACGGAAGGCCATGCACCCAGGTATGGTGATGGAGCTTGCGGCGCTTGCCGCCCTTGCGCCGCACCGCGGAGCGAACGCTTTCCAGCAGCATCAGCAAGCCGACGGTGCCCAGGAAGAATACGTAGGCCAATGAAATGACAAGGTCGATCTGGCCGACTTGTCGAAGATAGTTGAAAAGGAAAACGCCCGCCGTGGAGCCGACCAACCCGCCGCAAAGCAGCACCGCCCCCATCTTGAAGTCGACACCCTGGCGGCGCCAATGCGCGATCATGCCGGAAACCGAGGAGGCCACGATCTGGTTGGCCTCCGTGCCCACCGCGACGGGCGGCGGCACGCCGATGAAGATGAGCAGCGGCGTCATCAGGAAGCCGCCGCCGACCCCGAACAGGCCCGACAGGAAGCCCACCGCCCCGCCCAGTCCGAGCAGCAGGAACACATCGACGGACATTTCGGCGATGGGCAGATAGATCTGCATGGGCGGCGTAAAATCGCAAGCGGGCGTCTCGGGGGACGCGCCCCCCGAGGCGCGCCGCACCCGTAAGCGCCGGGCGCAATCGCCAGACTACGCCCCGCGAATCGTAGACGCAAAGCTATTTCAGAAGGATAGGTGTGATCTCTTTGAGCTGGGCGCGCGCGCGCAGCAGATAGAAGCCCAATGCGGCGAGGTGATTGGGCTGTAGGAAGCTGTCGGGCTTACCGTTTCGCACGATTACGGGCTTCAGCCGCGCCGCCTGTTCAAGATTGGTCAACATCTGCGGCCAGGCCTTTTCCAGCTGCTTGGCGCGAAGTGTCTTGTCAAAGTCGTGGCCAAGCTCGCGCAGCATCAGATAGTGGGCATAGATGCGGCCTTTGGCCGAATAGAAAACGTCGTCGGAGCGCGTGTCGATGATGGTGCCGCTGGCGGTTCGAACGCGGGCCTCGAGCTGGCCGGAAATTGCTTCCAAATCCGTCGCGATACGGTCGACGGTGGCATAGAGGCTTGCCGCGCTGCGGTTGAACACGGCCTTGCCGCCGGCCAGGCGCTTGTTGTAGGCGATCAGTGCGTCGCGCGCGGCCAGATATTGCCGTTCCGATGACGGCGCGCCGGACCAGGTCGTGAAGTCGAAGATCCAGACCGTGCCCGAATAACCGAGCAGTTGGCGTGCCTTGGCAAGGTTGGGGTCGACATTGGAATTGGTCCGGGCGCGGCCGATGTGATCGGTCATCTCCACGGAGAAACGGGCCAGTGCGGCGACAATGCCAAGCTGGTAGTTCGGCATGTTGTCGAGCTGGGAGGACGGCAGGAAGAAGGGATCGTTCGCGGTCCAGCCATTCCCGGCGATCTCGCGATCCAGAAGTGCGGCCGCCATGGCGACGGCCCGGCTCTGACCCTTTTTGACGGCCGGTTGAAACCCCGTATCGTCGTCGATCTTGTGAGCGGCGATCATCCCGGCGGGGTAGTAGAGCGCCAACGCCACAATGACCACGCCGGTGATGCGCTTGAAGAGACGCCAGCGCAATGGCCGGTGCTTGCCTTCACGCACCGCCCATTCACGGTCACGCGCCTCGCGCCGCCGCAGGCGCGCGAAAAACCCCGGCTTGTCGGGCTGTTCGATCTTCTCTGTGACGATCTCGTCCATGGCCATGGCCCTGCCGATGCCTAGCCCCCGAGCGTACTATCCCCGACGAGGCATGTGGGGGCCGGGCGTGCGCTGATCAAGGAAATGCCGGTGGCTCCTTGAATGTTGGGTCTGTGGCTCTGCCGGGCCGTGGCCGGCCCACTCCCCCACCCGACCACCCACGGGATCGTATGCTCAGGGGTGGTCGGGTGGGGGAGTGGGCCGGTGCTGCAACCGCCAAAGGCATAGGTGGGCCGGCTACGGCGCTGGCAGAGCCACAGAGGAAACAACAAAAAAATCAAAGCTCCGAACCCCACCAACCCCTTACCTCACCTGCAAGTATCCAATCAGCCGGTGAACCTCGTGGAGGATCGGGTCGGCGATCGCTGTGGCTCGCTCGGCGCCGTCGCGCAGAACGCCGTCGACATAGGCCGGATCGTCCATCAGGCGTTGCATCTCTGTGCCGATCGGCCCGAGCTGTTCGACCGCGACCTCGGCCAGCGTTTGTTTGAAGGCGCTGAACTGCTTGCCGCCGAACTCGCCGAGCGCCTCCGCCATGCTGCGGTGGGTCAGTGCGGCGTAGATCGACAACAGATTGAAGGCCTCGGGGCGTGCTTTCTCCAGTTCCGGCTGCACGGTGGCCCCGTCCTCGCCGAGTGCCTCCTGCCCCGGCAGCGGTTCGGGGTCGGTCTTGGCCTTGCGGATCTTCTGGGCAATGGCGTCGGGCCCGTCGGTCAGGTCGATGCGCGAATAGCCGGAGGGATCGGATTTCGACATTTTCTTGGCGCCGTCGCGCAGGTTCATGATGCGCGTGGCGGCACCGTAGATAAGCGGCTCGGTGATCGGGAAGAAATCGGTGCCGTAGTCGTGATTGAACTTGGTCGCAACGTCGCGGGTGAACTCCAGATGTTGCTTCTGGTCCTCGCCGACGGGCACGTGGGTCGCCTTGTAGACAAGGATGTCGGCGGCCATCAGCGCCGGATAGACGTAGAGCCCGGCGCTTGCGTTCTCGCGGTGTTTGCCGGCCTTTTCCTTGAACTGCGTCATGCGGTTCAGCCAGCCCAGGCGCGCGATGCAATTGAAGATCCAGGCCAGGTCGGAATGGGCGCGCACCTGGCTCTGGTTGAAGATGATCGAGGTCTTGGGGTCGATCCCCGACGCCAGAAACGCCGCCGCGACCTCGCGGGTCTGCGAGCGCAGCTCGTCCGGCTCCTGCCACACCGTGATCGCATGCATGTCGACGACGCAATAGATGCACTCGTAATCGGCCTGCAGCGCGACCGCATTGCGGATCATGCCGAGATAGTTGCCGATATGGAGACTGCCCGAGGGCTGGACGCCCGAAAAGATGCGGCCTTTCATGGCTCCGCGCTCCTGCTTGCTTGTCACGCAATTGAGTTGCCCCCGCCGGGGCGCGGCGGAGTTACGCCGATCCCGCCGCCAAGGTCAAGGCTGGAGAGGGATTTGCCGGTGTCTCCAGTCGGTAGATTGCCAAATCCGCGCCCTGGAAGGATTTATGTGTGCGGCTGATGTCGGTGTGTCTTTGAGCATCGACGGGAATCCAGGCCGATTGCAAGAATTTGGTAACTTCATTCGACCAAACTGGCGGCTCGGGCGAACTGAAGAGAACAAGGTTCTTTTCAAAGCGATGCGTGCCGGGGGGCAATCGTGAATGTAGACGCGGCGTACTCAGCCAGCAAAGGTCGACAGGCGGCACTTGATCGCGAGATCGAGTGCGACTTGGTCGAACTGACTTGGCGGACCAACCGCATCGCGACGATCGTTGGTCCCTTCGCCGTGCTGGCGTTCCTGGCCGGCATTATGTTTGACGTAGAACCGGTCGGCTTATGGGTCTGGTTCGCCGTCATCAGTGGACTTTACGCCTTTCGCGCCGTCGTATTGATCGCCTGGAGCCGGGTAAAACCCACGGGCGAAGCCCGGCTGCGCTGGCGCTGGTACTTCTATTTCGGAACCTGGCTCGTGCCGCTGACTTGGGGCCTATCGGGCCCGCTTTTCCTGCACCAACTTGAGCCACTTCTGCAGGCCTTCCATCTGGCCATCTTCGTCGGCTTTGCCGGTGGTCTCGTCGGAACGATATCAACCCACAAGCCGAGCATTTTGACGTCCCTTCCGGCCATGCTTCTTCCCATGGCGGCAAGCTTCATTGCAATCGGAGGTCAATCCTATCTGATCCTTGCGGGGCTGATCGTCGTCTATTGCCTCTACGTCATGAATGTCGGGCTGGAGCACCACGGGACAATCCGCGATTCGCTACGCTTGCGTTTCGAAAGACTGGAGCTGATCAAACAATTACAAACGGCCCGCGACGACGCGGAGGAGGCGAACGAAGCCAAATCGCTTTTCCTGGCCAATATGAGCCATGAGCTGCGGACCCCGCTCAACGCCATCCTGGGATTCTCGGAGATGATAAAGCTCAGACTGCTGGGCGATAAAGTCGCCAAGCGCTATGTCGAGTATGCCGGTTTGATCCATCACAGCGGCAGCCATCTGCTCGAGCTGATCAACGACCTGCTCGACGTCTCCAAAGCCGAAGCCGGCAGGATTGAGCTGGAAAAAGAGACGCTTGATCTCGGTCCGCTAGTCAACAACTGCGTTCGACTCATTGAACCGGCAGCCGTGAAGGCCTCGGTCGGCCTTCACGCTCCGGCGAAGCGCGGCGCCGTAATGATCTACGCCGACACCCGCAAGATGCGGCAAATCATCCTTAACCTGCTTGCGAACGCAATGAAGTTTACGCCGCCGGGCGGATCGGTCTCGATCACCTATGACCTCACGCCTGAAGGCGGCGCCGCGCTCGCCGTCACTGATACCGGCATCGGAATGACGCCGGATCAGCAGAAGCGGGCGATGGAGCCGTTCGTGCAGGTCGATCAGGGGTATGATTCGAACGTGCCGGGCACTGGGCTGGGCCTGCCGTTGACCAAGAAGCTCACCGAGCTGCACGGCGGCCATTTTGAGATGGCGAGTGCGCCGGCCGAAGGCACCACCGTCTCCATCACCATACCGCCTCCCCAATCCGGCGAAACGCGCTTGCCGGCGGCAAACGAGTCGCCGTGAGCGACGCTTCCTCCCGCAATCACGCCCTGGTTTGATAACCACCGACGCCCACACGCCGATCCCGCCGCCAGGCTCAGGGTTGAGACTAAGTTATTTGGTATTCCGAGCTCACCAACCCGGATGGAAAAGCGCGCCTCTCGACATACTCAATATCGATGTCCTGTGCGAGGTCTCCAAATCGCGGCCGACCGTCGCCGATTAGGATCGGAATATGGGTCAACGTGATACTTCAGATCAGCCCAGCGCGCAGAAACGACTGAACAAGTGTTCCACCGTCGATGTAGGCCCTCTTCCATCCTTCCGCGTCAAGCTGTTGCATCAGGACTTCGGGGGTCGCGCTGGAGAGCTGGACGCTTCCACGGAGTGCCTCTGGGATACTGGTCTCTGTCAAAGTGTGGCTCATGACCCGTACTGACTTGTCGCCGTACGACCACTCTTCGGAGCCGAGAACGGTCTCAAATGAACTGCGTCCCATGACCAATCCGTCCACAGACGCCATGAATGCATCGTACCCGTGGTCTTCGCCTTCCGTTTGATGTTTCAACAACCAGTCGAGCGCACCGTCGGGCCGCGCGATATAGCCGTCCAAACTGCAGGCGATGAAGACGTGACCGGTCGTCATGGACAAAATATCCATTCAAAAATGAAGCGTAGGGGCCGCTACGCGTCCGATGGACCGTGCGCCCGGGCCTTGCCTCAATCGGCGTCCGCCAACCTAGGTCGCCGTTCGCCGCATTAGCGCCTTTAGTTCTGCCAGCCCCACGGCCTTGAACGCGAAGGCGGCGCCGAAATAAACCACCATCCCGCCCAGCACCAGCACCGCCAGCCCGGTGATCTTGAGCGGCAGCCGCTCCTGGAAAAACGGCGCGATCAGCAGGACGATGCCGAACAGCGCCGCCCCCATCAGCAGCGAGGCGAGCAGGCTCCGCGGGAGCCGTCGCTTGATGCCGGCATCAAGCTTCAGATGACCTCGCCTTCGCAAGGTCCAGGTGAGCAGGCCGACGTTGATCCAGGCGGAAATCGATGTCGCCAGTGCGATGCCGACATAGGAAAGCGGCAAAATCAGAACAAGGCTGAGGACGATGTTCGCGACCACGCCCACGGCCGCATAATAGAGCGGCGTGCGGGTGTCGTGCCGCGCGAAAAAGCCCGGCGTCAGAACCCGGTTGAGCACATAAGCGGGCAACCCGGTGGCGAAGGCCAGCAGTGTCCAGGTCGTGGCTTCCGTGGAGGCCGCGTCGAAACGGCCACGCTCGAACAGCACCGTGATGATCGGTCCGGGCACGACCATCAAGGCCACCGCTGCGGGCAGGGTCAGGAACATCGAGATTTCGATCGCTCGGTTGAACTGGTTCATCGCGGCGTCACCGTCGCGCGCCAACATGCGTGACAGGCTAGGCAACAGGGCCGTGCCGATGGCGATCCCGATCAGGCCCAGCGGCAGCTGGTAGACCCGGTCGGCGTAATAGATGAACGAGACCGCGCCATCGGGCAGGTAGGTGGCAATCATTGTGCCGACCAGCAGGTTGATCTGCATCACGCCCGCGCCGATCGCACCCGGGATCATGATCTTCAGCAGCCGCTTGGTGTCCGGATTGAAGCGAGGGATCGGAAAGCGCAAGGCAACGCCGGCCCGCTGCGCGGAGATTGCCACCCAGACGAGCTGTCCGACACCGGCGATGACGACCCCCCAGGAGAGCATGTCCGCTGGGGTCTCGAAATACTGCCGGGCGCCAAAGAGCCCGGCGATCAGCACGATATTGAGCAGGATCGGCGCGGCCGCGGCGGCCGCGAATTTGTGGATCGAGTTCAAAATGCCCGAATAGAGCGCCAGCAGCGCCATGCACAGGAGGTAGGGCATCATGATCCGCGCGTAGAGCACGGTCGGTCCGAAATTCTCCGGGTGCTCGACCAGGAAGCCCCGCGCCACCACCGCCATGATCGACGGCATGAAGAGCTCGCAGAGCACCGTGAAGAGCAGCAGGAACGTCACCAACAGCGACAGCGCCTCGTCGCCGAACTTCAGGGCCGCCTGCCGCCCCTCCTTTTCCAATTTCTTGGAGAACATCGGTACGAAGGCGGCGGTAAAGGCGCCTTCGGCGACCAGGCGGCGGAACAGGTTGGGGAAGCGGAAGGCGACGAAGAACGACTCGACCACGCCCGTCGTGCCAAGGAAGCGGGCGATCAGAATATCGCGGACGAAGCCGAGGATGCGGCTCGCGAGCGTCCAGAAGCCGACCGTGCCGGCAAACCGAAGAAGCGCCATGGGGCCAAGTGACTAAAGGAATGCGGCGAAAGAGGAAAGCCGCTTGGGCGGTTTTGAGGGCATTTGGCGGCTTGACCGGTGTCAATGCCCGGGCAGCGGCGACCGGTTAGCCCTGACGTAGGATTGGCCGCCACTAGCCCGACCATGGGGATTTTTCGAGCGCGGCCGGCAAACCATTGGAAGGACCGCTCCATGAAAACAGAAGCCGCCGTCAACGTCGAATGGACCGAGGCGCTGAGCGTCGGCGTGCCCGATCTTGACGATGATCACAAAACACTCATCGACATCATCAACCGGGTGCTCGCCGCCGAACGCGATGGCGGTTCCGTCAAATGGGCACTGGGCGAGCTCGGAGCTTACGCCAAGGAGCATTTCACCCGCGAAGAGGCGATGATGTCGAAGGCAGGCTATCCGAGGCTTGATGAGCATCGCGAAACCCACCGCGCCTTCAACGAATGGCTGAAGAGCCTCACCGTCGTCTACGGTTCGGACCCGTCGGCGGAGTACTATCTAGCCGAGACGATGCGGGAATATCTCTCGTCCTGGCTGACCGATCACATCCAAGAGGTCGATACGGACTATAAGAGCTACTTGAGCTGATCCTGAGCAGCGGTGCATTGGCACTGACTGTGGCGGGCGCCTTGCACCGGGGCCCTTTTGCCTCTGGCGGTCACGGCACCGGCCCTCTCCCCCACCCGACCAAACCTTTTTGCCATTGGCGGTGCCGTAGCCGGCCCTCTCCCCCACCCGACCACCCCTGAGCATACGATCCCGTGGGTGGTCGGGTGGGGCAGAGGGCCGGCTACGTCCTGGCAAAGCCAGAGAGAAAGCCGGCCACGGCCTGGCAGAGCCAAAGAGAGGGCCGGCTACGTCCTGGCAAAGCCAGAGAGAAAGCCGGCCACGGCCTGGCAGAGCCAAAGAGAGGGCCGGCTACGGCCTGGCAGAGCCAATAGAGAGCGCCGGCCACGGCCGGGCCGTACAAAATCCCGCGACGCTCGCGGCGACAGATAAACCCGCTAGCCCAGCGCCTTCACGTCCTCGATCGTCTTCGAAGGCTCCGGCCGATGGGTATAGTCGGGGTCGATATCCGCCGCCCGCACGATGCCGTCGGAATCCACCACGAGGCGCGCCGGCATCGGCAAGGTCGCGCTGGCGTCTCCGTTCGATTTGACGAGATCGATGCCGAAGCCGTCATAGATCTCCATGACCGGCGGCGGCACTTGGAAGCGCAGGCCGAGCTCGGCCGCGTAGGCGTTGCCGGGGTCGCTCAGCATGTTGAAGTTGAGCTTATGCTTTTCGATCATGCTGAGGTTGAATTCGGCGACCTGCGGCGTGATCGCGGCCAAGGTCGCGCCAAGGGAGGTCAGCTCGTCTCTAATGTCGCGCAAAGCATACAGCTCTGCATTACAGTAGGGTCACCAATGGCCGCGGAAGACCGTCAGGACGACCGCACCTTTGCCCAGCAGGTCGGCCGAACTCACGTCGGCGCCGTCGGCGTTCTTGAGCGCGAAGGCCGGCAGAGGATCGCCGACCTTGATCACGCGGTCCATGATGCCCGAGGCGCGCAGCTCCTTGGTCGCCGCTCCCATCGTCATTCGTTTCTCTTCCGGTATACGCGTCTTTGCGCCTTCCCGGATTTTGGCCAGTGCTTCGTCTAGGCTCATTTGACAACCCCTGTTGAGCGATGGTCACGCGTCCACCCGGAATGAGATACAAATTTACTCGGCCGCGGGCAAGGCCTCCTTCGCATTCGCCTCGTTCTGCGAACCTTCGGACCCGGTGGCGGGCTCCGCCATGGAAGCAAGCAGCCGATCGCGTATGATCTGCAGCTTGGCTTCGTGCTCGACCTTCATGCCGAAGACGTCCTTGACGTAGAAGACGTCGACCACGCGTTCGCCGTAGGTTGAAATCTTGGCCGAAGAAATCTGCAAGCCGAGATCGGTGATCGCGCGGGTCACCTCGTAGAGGAGGCCCGGCCGATCGCGCCCGTTGACTTCCACGACTGTGTGGGTGGCGCTGGCGGCGTTGTCGATGAGAACGCGCGGGGCCACTTTGAAGACATGTGCGCCCGGCCGGGAGCGGGCACGGTCTTGGAATTCACGCCGCGGCACGATCTCGCCGAGCAGGCTCTCCGAGATCCGGCGTTCCAAGCGCTTCAGCCTATCGGGATCGTCGAAGGCGCCGCCGGCCGTGTCCTGGACCCAAAAGATGTCGAGCGCCTTTCCGCTGGCCAACGTGTAGATCTTGGCATCTGCGATTGACGCGCCGGACAGCGACATCGCGCCGGCGATGCGCGAAAAGAGTCCCGGGTGGTCGGCGGTATAGATCGTCACCTCGGTGATGGCGCGGGCCCGATCGACAGTGGTGTCGATCACGAGTGCCTCGGCCTCGGCCTCGGCCCTGCGAACCAGTTCGGCGTGACGATGCTGGGTGTCGGCGTCGAGCGACAGCCAGTAGCCCGGGTAGCCGCGCGCCAGATGGGCGTCGATCTCCTCCTGGGTCCAGTCCGTGAGCAGCGCGGCCAGGCGTTCATGGGCGGCCTTCACCCTGGCTTCGGTGCCTCCGCCGGGCTCCGCCTCGCCCTGCATCATCTCCTCGGTCCGGTAGTAGAGGTCGCGCAGCAGGGCAGCCTTCCAGCCGTTCCAGACATGCGGGCCGGTGGCGCGCATGTCGGCCACCGTCAGCACCAGAAGCAGCTTCAGGCGTTCGGGCGATTGCACCAGCTCGGCAAAATCCTGGATCGTCTTGGGGTCGTCGATGTCGCGCTTCTGGGCCACGCTCGACATGTCCAGGTGATGGCGCACCAGCCAGGCGACGGTCTCGGTCTCTTCATCGCTCAGACCCAGGCGCGGCCCCAGCGCCATCGCGACCTCCGCGCCCTTTTCCGAATGGCTGCCGCCGCGCCCCTTGGCGATGTCGTGGAGGAACACCGCCGTGTAGAGCGCGCGCCGCGATTGCACCTTGTGGATGATCTCCGTGGACAGCGGATGATCTTCCTCCAGTGCGCCCGCCTCGATCTTGTGCAGCAGGTCGATGGCCCGGATCGTATGCTCGTCGACCGTGTAGACGTGATACATGTCGTACTGCATCTGCGCGACAACACGCCCGAAATCGGGGACGAAGCGGCCGAAAACCCCGGCCTCGTTGAGGCGCTTCAGGCTGGTCGCCGGATCGGATTTCGAGGTCAGAATGTCGAGGAACAGGCGGTTGGCTTCCTCGTCCTGGCGCAGATCTTCGTCGATCCGCTTCAAGTTTGCTGCAATCAGGCGCAGGGTCCCCGGATGGATGTCGAGATCGTGCGCCTGGGCGACCTGAAAGAGGCGGATGAAATTGACCGGATCGTCGGCGAAGGCGCTGTCGTTTGCCGCCCTTAGCCAGCCGTTCTCGGCGATGAACCCGCCAACTTCGCGCTTGCGTCCGCCGAACAGGAAGCCGAAGCGGGGTGCGCGTTGATGCGCGCTTTCCAGCGCCGCGCAGAAGATGCGCGTCAGGTCGCCCACCTGTTTGGCCATCAGGTAGTAGTACTTCATGAACCGCTCGACGCCTTTGCCGCCGCGCGCCCCGCCGCGGTCGCGGAATCCCATCTTCGGCGCGATCGCCTGCTGCAGATCGAAGGTCAAACGCTCTTCGGCGCGCCCGGCCGCGTAGTGCAGATGGCACCGCACTGAACGCAGGAAGCCATGCGCCTTGCTGAAGCGCGCCGATTCCGCCTTGCTGAAGACGCCTTGATCGACCAGATCTGACATTTCGTCGACCCGGTAGAGATACTTGGCGATCCAGTAGAGCGTCTGGATGTCGCGCAGGCCGCCTTTGCCGTCCTTGATATTGGGCTCCAGCACGTAACGCGAATCGCCCAGGCGCTGGTGCCGCGCGTCGCGTTCGGCGAGCTTGTCTTCCACGAAGTCGAGCCCGTTCTCAGGTCCGATCGTCTCAAAGAAGCGGCGACGAAACTCGCCGAATATGCGGTTGTCGCCCCACAGGAAGCGCGCTTCCAAAAGGGCCGTGCCGATGGTCCGGTCGTCCTTGGCCATGCGCAGGCACTCCTCGATCGAGCGCGTTGCGTGACCGACTTTCAGGCCCAGGTCCCACAGCATGTAGAGCACATACTCGATGACCTGCTCGGTGTGCGGGCTGACCTTGTAGTTCAGCAGGAAGAGCAGATCGATATCGGAGAAGGGCGCCAGTTCGCCGCGGCCATAGCCTCCTACGGCGACCATGGCGATGCGTTCACCCTCGGTCGGATTGGAGAGCGGATAAGCGGTCTCGAAAGCAAAATCGTAGAGCACCCGCACGATCTGGTCGATCAGGAAGGCTTGGCCGCGCATGGCTGCGCGCCCGTCATTGCTGGCTTCGAAGCGGCGCTGAACTTCGGCTCCACCTTCGGCCAGCGCATCCTTGAACAGCTTCAGGATGTCGCCCCGAGCGTCGTCCGCCCCGTGTTCCTGCACGAGTTCGTCGATACGGGTGACGAGCGTCCTGCGGTCGATAACGTCGCGCTGCTTGGCGATGGCGGTCAAGGCCGGTGCGATCCCCTCTTGTCTGCCTGGGTGCGGAATGAAGCGGCGCACCCCCATGCAGTATAGCAGATAGCCGGCATATCGGATGCCGTGGCGCCCCGCGCTACCCTTGGCCGGGCACGGGAACGGAATTTTGCGTTGCAACGTAGTATGCTATAAATGGTTAACCGCCATGGGCTTTCCGCTACGCTGGAGCCCGAGGGGAGAAGCCGCCGCATGAAAAAGGGCCGGATTACCGGGCTCATCGCCGTCGCCGTAGTGGCCGGCGGCGGGTTTTTGTTTGCCCAGCTGTATGTGGACCGCGAAGCCGACCGTCGGATTGGGCATTTTCTCACCAAGCTGCCGGACGGAACGAAGGTCAAATACCGCAGTGCTGGCTACAGCCTGTGGAACGGCAAAGTGCGCCTGCGCGATGTGACGGTTGCCTCCAAAATGGCCGGAGAGGCCCGTATCAAGGGCTTGACGGTGGCGAGCTTCGACAAGTTCCACCGCGTGCCGCATTTCGTCACGATCAAGGTGCGCGGCTTTGAGATGCGCCGCGAGAAGGCGTTGCCGAAAACCCAGGTCTGGATGGACCGGCTCGGCTACAAGACCATCGTTGTCGACGTCGATTATGTCTACCGCTACCGCCCCGACCTGCGCGAGCTGACCATCGAGCGCGCGCGGATTTCCGGGCCCCAGGTCGGAACGCTGGAACTGCGCGGCCGGTTCGGTAACGTCAAGTCGCTCGACGCCCGCACAATGGGCGACGTCATCGCCATCGGCATGCAGGCGGTATTGCGCGACGTTCGCCTCGTCTATACCGACGCGTCGCTGACCAAACGGTTGATCCGCGCTTTCGCGGCCGATGCCGGCGAGAGCGAAGCAGCAGCTCGCGCCCGTCTGGTCAAGAGCATCGACATGGAGATGCGGGCCACCAAAAGCGCCAATCTGCGCCGCCAGATGCAGCATGTCCGCGCGTTCATCGCCAAGCCGGGCAAGATCGTGGTGACCGTCAAGCCGCGCGCCACCGTGCCTATGTTCCTGATCGCCACATTCCGCAACCCGAATATGTTCCAGCGGATGTTCAAGATCACCGTGACCGCCCTGCCAGGGAATGGCAAAGCAAAGGTCGGCAAGAAGAAAAATTAACGCCTTCGGGACTAGAACGCGGTCGGAATTTGTTTCAGCCGCCCCGTGGAGGCCCCAGATGCGCATTCCCTCAACGATCGCCGCCAGTTTCGCTCTCATCCTTGCGGCCGCGTTGAGCGGCTGCGCCGGTCCCGGAGGATATGCGGGCGGTTTTGGCCCGCCGACGCATGGCACCGGCATCCCAGGTTTCTCGCTGTCTTCGCGCGCACTGGCCTCGGGCGAATTTGTCGAGGTCGAAGTCCGCCACCGCTCGCTGCGCCACCGGGTCGAACAGGTGGCGCTGGTCGGCCCAAAAGGCCGCCGCCATGTCTCGCGTGACGTCCGGACCGAGCGCGAGCGCATCGCCCCGGCGCGGCCCGGCGGGCATATTGGCATTGCCGGCGGCTCCGGCGGCGCCGGCATTTTCACCGGCATCGGCATTACCTTCCCGCTCGGTAGTTGGTTCCGAAATCCGACCTACCGCACGCGGGCGCTGGTTCGCGTGCCCGACCCGGCCCGCTACCGCGCCGACCCCACGGCATGGCGTGTCGCCGTCGTCATGGGGCGACGATACGGCACGCCGCGCGTCATCGAGAGGCCCGCGCCCGAGATGCGATGAGGCCAGGTTCGCCTGCACCTATCGTCATTCCCGCGAAAGCGGGAATCCAGTTGGCCTTGAAACAATGCGCCCCGTGGACTCCCGCTTTCGCGGGAGTGACGTCTCAGGGGACTGAGTGTCCCGCTTACCCGTCCCGCTGCAGCGCCGCCAGCCGATAGATCAGATCGAGGGCCGCCTTGGGCGTCAGCTCGTCTGGGTTTACATCGGCGAGCGCGGCTTCGACCGCTGAGGGCCCTACGCCGGTCTCGCTGCGCGGGTCGGCGCTGCTGAAGAGCGGCAAGTCGTCGGCGAGGCGCGCCAGATCGCCCGATTGCTCGTCCGCTTCCAGGGTTCGCAAGACCGCTTCGGCGCGCTCGACCGCGGAGGCCGGCAGTCCGGCCAGCCGCGCCACATGGATGCCGTAGGAGCGGTCGGCGGCGCCCGCGGCCACCTCGTGCAGGAACACCACGTCGCCCTGCCATTCCTTGACCCGCATGGTGTGGCAAGCGAGCGCGTCGAGCCGCGCCGTCAGCACGGTGAGCTCGTGGTAATGCGTGGCGAAAAGCGCGCGCGAGCGGTTGACCTCGTGCAAATGCTCGATCGAGGCCCAGGCGATGGAAAGCCCATCGAAGGTTGCCGTGCCGCGTCCGATCTCGTCCAGGATAACCAGCGAGCGCTCGCCGGCCTGGTTCAGGATCGCCGCCGTCTCGACCATCTCGACCATGAAGGTGGAGCGCCCGCGCGCCAGATCGTCGGCCGCTCCGACCCGGCTGAACAGGCGATCGACCACACCGACGCGGGCGCGCTCCGCCGGCACGTATGAGCCGATCTGGGCCATGATGGCGATCAGCGCGTTCTGGCGCAGGAAGGTGCTTTTGCCCGCCATGTTGGGTCCGGTCAGCAGCCACAGACGGCCGGAAAGCTCAGCAGAGGCTTCACCCTCTCCGGCCATCGTCCGGTCCGCGTCCCCCGCGCCGCCGTCTCCGCTTTCGTTCACAACGTTGAGGCGGCAGTCGTTGGCGACAAAAGCCGCGTCATGGGTTTTTTCAAGGGCCGCCTCGACCACGGGATGGCGTCCCCCCAATACCTCGAAGACGAGGCTGCGATCGACCGTGGGGCGAGCATAGCGTTGGGAAACAGCCAGTGTGGCGAGGCCTCCGGCGACGTCGAGCGCCGCCATCGCGCGAGCCGCCAGGGCGACCGGCTCGGCCTGCCCGACCGCCAGCGCTTCCAATTCGGCGAATAGCTCAAGCTCGATCGCCAGCGCCCGCTCCGCGGCGCGCGCGATACGCTCCTCCAATTCGCCCAGCTCCGCGGTGGTGAAGCGAACGGCATTGGCCATTGTCTGGCGGTGGATGAAGGGCCCGTTCGTGCCGGTCCGAGCCATCAACTTGTCGGCGTGGGTGGCGGTCACCTCGATGAACCAGCCGAGCACGTTGTTGTGGCGGATCTTCAGTGACGGCACCTTCGTTTCTTCGCGATGCCGGGTCTCCAGGTTGGCCACCGTCCGACGGCTTTCGTCGCGCAGGCGGACCTGCTCGTCGAGCTCCGCGGAGTAGCCCGCCCGGATGAAGCCGCCGTCGCGGGCCTGCAGCGGCAGCTCCGAACCAAGGGCGCGGGCCAGCCGGTCGACCAGGCTCACATGGTCGCCAAGTTCGCGGGCGCAGTCGGCGATCCCCGCCGGCACCTCAAAGGCCGCCGACTGGCCTTCGGCGATGGAGAGGCGCAGCGGCGCGGTTTCGGCAAGCCCATCGCGCAGGGCCGCCAGGTCGCGTGGGCCGCCGCGCCCGAGCGTGAGCCGGGACAGCGCGCGTTCCAGATCGGGGCAGCGTTTGAGGCGCTCGCGCACGCCGCGGCAGGCAGCGTCGTTCTCCAAAAAGAATGTGACCATATCGAGCCGCTCGCCGATCGCCGCCGGATCGGTCAACGGTGCGGCCAGCCGGCTCGCCAGGAGGCGCGCGCCCGATCCGGTCACGGTCTGGTCGATCACGGCGAGCAGGCTGCCGCCGCGATCCCCCGACAGCGTGCGCGTGAGCTCCAGGTTTCGGCGCGTGGCGGCGTCGATCGCCATCACAGCGTCCTCGGCGATGCGGCGCGGCGGGGCGAGGCGCGGCAGTTTGCCCTTCTGGGTCAGCTCCACATAGTCGACCAGCCCACCGAGCGCGGCCAGCTCCGCCCGTCCGAAGGCGCCGAAAGCATCGAGGGATTGCACGCCGAAGAGCGCTTCCAGCCGACGGCGACCATTGTCCGAATCGAAACGGCTCACCGGTAGCGGCGTCAGGACGGTGGCGAATTCCTCCAGTGCCTCCTGCATCAGAGGCGTTTCGGCAAGCGCCTCGCCGATCAGGATTTCGCCCGGCTCCAGGCTTGCTAACGCCGCTGCCAATCCGGCTTCATTGACGCTTCGTGCCGAAAGCTCGCCGGTGGACACGTCGACGACCGCCAGCGCCAACGCCCCTTCCGCCCGCGCCAATGCGGCCAGATAGTTGTGTCTTCGCGCATCGAGCAGCGTGTCCTCGGTCAGCGTGCCGGGGGTGACGATGCGGACGACGTCGCGCTTGACGACGGCCTTCGCACCGCGCGCCTTGCGGGCCTCGGCGGGGTCTTCCATCTGCTCGCAGACGGCGACGCGGAAGCCCTGGCGGATCAGGCGTGCCAGATAGCTGTCGGCGGCGTGAACGGGGACGCCGCACATGGGAATGTCCTCCCCGTCATGTTTGCCGCGTTTGGTCAGCGCGATGTCGAGCGCTGCGGCAGCCACGACCGCGTCGTCAAAGAAGAGCTCGTAGAAATCGCCCATGCGATAGAACAGCAGCGCATCGGGATGGGCGTGCTTGACCTTGAGAAACTGCGCCATCATCGGGGTGACGCGGTTCTCGTCCGGCGAGGCGGTTTGCTGTCTGGAGGTCTCGTTCATCGACCGCGACAAGCTAGCACGGGCAAGGCGCGATCGTCATTGGTTGGCGCCAACAATCGGCGTCGAATTCGGCGTGGCCCGCATTTCCGGCGGTTAGTCCTTGCGCCCCCCCGCGTTTCGCCGTTTGATCGGGCGTTCCTCGGCACGTATCCCCAATCCTCGAAAGACACGCCCAATGGCCGACGTATCCGCGCATGTGACCGACCAGGAAGCCCTCCTGATGCACGCTTCCGGCCGGCCGGGCAAGATCGAAGTGATCCCCACCAAGCCGCTCACCACCCAGCGCGATCTGGCGCTCGCCTATTCGCCGGGTGTGGCCGCACCGGTGAACCGCATCGCCGAGGACCCCGCGCTCGCCTACGACTACACCGCCAAAGGCAACCTCGTCGCCGTGATCTCCAACGGCACCGCGATCCTCGGCCTGGGCGACCTGGGGGCGCTCGCCTCCAAGCCGGTCATGGAAGGCAAGGCGGTGTTGTTCAAGCGCTTCGCCGATGTCGATTCGATCGACCTTGAGGTGAATACGTCCGACGTCGACGAGTTCGTCAATTGTGTGCGTTTCCTCGGTCCAACCTTCGGCGGTATCAACCTGGAGGATATCAAAGCGCCCGACTGCTTCATCATCGAGCAGCGCCTGCGCGAGGAACTCGATATCCCGGTCTTCCACGACGACCAGCACGGCACCGCGATCATCTCCTCCGCCGGGCTCTTGAATGCCCTTGAGCTCACCGGGCGCGACATCAACACCGCGAAAATGGTGGTCAACGGCGCCGGCGCCTCGGCGGTGGCCTGCGTGGAGCTCTTCAAAGCCATGGGCATGCCGCACGACCATGTCGTCATGTGCGACACAAAGGGCGTCATCTACCAGGGCCGCGAGGCCGGCATGAACCAGTGGAAATCGGCCCATGCCGTGGAGACCGATTTGCGAACCCTGGAAGAAGCGATGAAGGACGCCGACATCTTCCTTGGACTTTCGGCAAAAGGTGCGGTGACGCAGCCGATGGTCGCCGGCATGGCGGCCAAGCCGATCATTTTCGCGCTCGCCAATCCCGACCCGGAGATCCCGCCGGAGGAGATCAAGGAAGTACGCTCCGACGCCATCATCGCGACCGGGCGGTCGGACTATCCCAACCAGGTCAACAACGTCCTGGGCTTTCCCTACATTTTTCGGGGCGCCCTCGATGTGCGCGCATCCACGATCAACGACGCGATGAAGATCGCCGCCGCCGAGGCGCTCGCCAATCTGGCCCGCGAGGATGTGCCCGACGAAGTCGGCGAAGCCTATGCCGGCCAGCGGCTGCGTTACGGACCCGACTACATCATTCCCGTGCCCTTCGACCCGCGCCTGATCGTCGCCGTGCCCAAGGCCGTCGCCCAGGCGGCGATGGACAGTGGCGTGGCCCGCCGCCCGATCGTCGACGAGGAGAGCTACGTCAAGGAGTTGACCGCGCGCCTCGACCCCACGGCCTCGGCCATGCAGGGCATCGTCGACCGGGTTCGAACGCGTGCTGCCCGGGTCGTCTTCGCCGAGGGCGAGGAGGAGCCGGTGATCCGCGCCGCGCTGGCCTTCCGTGACAGTGGCTACGGCATTCCGGTGCTGCTCGGACGCGAGGAGCGCATCGCGGAGACCGTCAAGTCGGCCGGGCTGCACGGCGGCGAAGAGCTTGAGATCGTCAATGCGCGGCTTTCCGACAAGAACAAGCCATACACGGAGTTCATCTACGAGCGCCTGCAGCGCCAGGGCGCGCTATTCCGTGACGCCCAGCGCATGGTGAATAATGTGCGCAACGTGTTCGGCGCCTGCATGGTCGCGATGGGCGATGCCGATGCCATGGTCTCCGGCATGACGCGCCGCTTCGCGGTGACCTACGAGGAGGTCCGCCGCGCCATCGACAACCAGACCGGCGAGCGCGTCTTCGGCATGCATATCGCGGTGCGCCGAAACCGCACGGTCTTCATCGCGGACACCACCGTGCACGAGGAGCCCTCCTCGGTCGAACTTGCCGACATCGCCATCCAGGCGGCGGAGAAGGCGCGCCAGTTCGGACAGGAGCCGCGCGTGGCCTTCCTGGCCTTCTCCAACTTCGGCAACCCGATGAGCGAAAAGACCGACCGTATCCGCGAGGCCGTCTCCATGCTCGATTCGCGCAGTCCGGACTTCGAATATGAAGGCGAGATCTCGGCCGATACCGCGCTCGATCCCTCGCTGCTGGAACTTTATCCCTTTGCGCGGCTCTCGGGGCCGGCCAACGTGCTCATCATGCCCGACCTCAACAGCGCCAATATCGGCGCCAAGCTGATGCAGAAGCTGGCCGGGGGCTCGGTGATCGGGCCAATCATCCTGGGCCTGGAAAAGCCGGTTCAGATCGTGAATATGAGCTCGGGCGTCAACGACCTCGTCAACGCCGCCGCGCTCGCGGCGCACGATGCAATCCAGTATTGAGCAGCCGGCGCGGAAGCCGATCGAATGGCGGAGGCGTGTCGGGCACGACGCCGCGAATTATGTCGGGCTCGGCGATGGTGAGCCGATTGTTGGCGATCCGAATGCCCCACTCTTCCCTCAGCTTTTTGAGTGTCCGGTTCACATGAACCGTGCTGAGACCAAGGTGATCGCCGATCATCTCCTGGGTCAGGGGGAATGCGGCGGATCGCCCGTCGGCCAGCCCGACTGCGCGCAACCGATCATAAGTTCGCGATAGGAACAGCAGCATCGCCTCGGGTGCGGTTCGCTGGCCAAGCGTGGTTACGGACTCCTCCAGGCGCCGGATCGTTTCACCGCGCATGGTCTCAATCGCGTCGAGCAGCTTGGGGTGCGAAGTCTTGCAAGTTTGCATGAAACCCGGAGGCGCGGCGACCGACCTGCAGGCCGTCAACGCGCCGACCGAAGCCGTGTATGGCTCGTCGGCCTGCGCGATCAAATCGAACCAGTCGCCTGGCAGCACGAAATCCAGGATCTGGCGGCGGCCATTTTCGAGCAGCTGGTAACGGCAGGCCCAGCCTTGGGCCTGGATATGTAGGCCGCCGGCCATGTCGGCCTCGACGATGATGTCCGCCCCTGGTTCGAATGAAAGCGCGGTATTCTCAAGCTCGTGGATTTGCGAAAGGGTCGTCGCGGGCAGCCGTTCCAGCCCCATCAGACGGCGCTGAATGAAGCTGAAACCGTTGATCACCGCCCATTGCCCGCCCGGTGGCTTCGAATAGGAAAAAGCGGTGCCCATTGCTCACCTCCTCGTCAAAGGTCGAACGGACGTCTAGGAACTTCAGAGCTAGAGGGTTGAGACGGTTCCCCTTCGGCCGGTCGGGGCGGGGGACCGAACGCCGGCCAGCCCCAATCCATCTCCAGCACCACGCTGCGTCATGTGCAGACGTCCGCAACCTTTGTGGCGGCGTGTGCGGAATTCGAGGCGAAAGAAAGGAGATTTGTGGGCGGTCGTGATCTCGGACGCTCGGAGACTGCGCGCGGAAATCGCGCATGTCAGCGGGATATTGCACGCGAGGAACGAGGATTGCACCGGACGTGAAACCAACGGCTGACGGTCAACGTCAGGCCGTGACGCCTTTCGAAGCAACAGGCAATCGGGCAGACGACGCGCCGTGTAGTGAAGGCCCGACATTCTCAATCCGAGGACGCCGGTCGTGCCGTCGGCCGCCTTCATCGAATAATCGGATGCTTATTCACATTTGTTAATGCCGGCGCGCGGCTGGGTCCTAGGCTCCGGCCCGTTAGCTTACGAGATCGAATTAAGTTCAATCGCAACAAAGAGGACCCAGGCAATGCGAAAGATGATTCCGTTACTCACGACGACACTCGCGTCGATTGTTATCGCGGCGCCGGTGTTTGCGGCCTGCAATGATCAAGTCGTCACTTTCGAGGAGCGACTTCGGGCCGCCAAAGTATCATCCACGGCAATGACGAAGATCAGCATGAAGCTGCGCGAAGCCAAGCGGCATGCGGCGCGGCGCAACGAAGCCGGTTGCATGAGCGCGGTCAAAGAAGCGCGCAGGGAGCTCGCCGTTTCGACTGGCGGAACCAAAAAGTAACAGCTAACCCGAATCTCCCGGTCGGTCCGTTCGCGCGTCCTGCCGATCGGTCCGACACCCAAGAAGCGCCCGGCCGTCACCCCCGGCCGGGC
>Ga0315336_1002058_pt1 | contig 33274 bp, 29 predicted proteins | sample ASW5metaG_FD_204512 | JGI IMG/M metagenome (GOLD analysis project Ga0315336, IMG submission 204512) | Ammonia-oxidizing marine archaeal communities from Monterey Bay, California, United States - ASW #5 | ecosystem: Environmental > Aquatic > Marine > Intertidal zone | place: USA: California...
GGCTCGTTACCTCCTTGCTGGGTGCCAGGCAGGTTAGCAAAGCCATTGAGGAACATGATATTGATATTATCATGGCCCGAAGCACACTCCCGGCTTTGAGCACACTATTGTATTTGCGGGGCAGGAAAGCACCGTTTGTGTTTGATGCAGATGGCCTTCCTCTTGATGAGCGAGTGGATTTCGCGGGTCAGCGTCCATCGAGCCTCGTGTATCGTTTTCTTCGTGACATTGAGGCCCAGGCCGCTCGACGTGCTGATGCTGTTCTTACACGTTCCCGCAAAGCGATTTCCATTCTGCGAGCCAGGGCAGGGGCTGGCACTGCGGAGGGCAAGTTTCATGTTGTCAGTAATGGCCGTGATAAAGCGTTGTTTTCGCCTAAAGAGGCGGCTGACCGTGTTGCGGTAAGGGAACGCTTGGGTATTGCTGCTGATGCTCCCCTGGTTGTTTATGCTGGTTCGCTTGGCCCCCAGTATTCTCCTGAGGCCATGCTGTCACTGTTTGGGCTTATTAGAGAATCCCGACCTGATGCCCACTTTCTTGTACTAAGTGGTTCCCCAGAGGTAATGAAGGATCTGGTTTCCACTTATGACAGTAGCTTGGCTTCTGGTATGACTGTAATGCGTGTGGATGCGAATGAGGTGCCTAGTTGGCTGGCTGCCGCGGATCTGGGTTTGGCGTTCCGTGAACCTGCGTTCTCCATGCAAGGGGTGGCTCCCATCAAACTGGGTGAGTATCTGCTTTGCGGTCTACCTGTTGTGGCGACCCGTGGGGTTGGCGACTCTCACTTTATTGATCAAAACTCTGGATTTCTCGTCAATGGCTGCGATTCAGAAACTTTGGAGTCCGTTGCCGACTGGTTTACCCACAAGGTGTTGCCATCTCGTGATAGGTATCGCACCCATTGTCGTTCTGTGGGTGTCGAACACTTTTCCCTCGAATCCAGCGTTGAGGCTTATCGCAAGGCGCTTTTGTCTGTTCAGGTTAAATCATGACAAAGCGTGTCCTGGTGCTTCCGAAGTATGCGCGTAAAGGGGCTAGCTCCCGGCTGCGAACCTTTCAGTATTTGCCTTTTCTTGAGGATGAAGGTTGGGAGTTCGCAGTTAACCCATTGTTTGATGAGGCATATCTGGATTCTCTTTATTCGGGTCAAGGGCGTTCCCGTTTAGGCCTTGTCTTGGCTTATCTGCGTCGCTTGTTTGTATTGGTGGGCTTTTGGCGCTACCGGTTGATCTGGGTAGAGAAAGAGCTTTTCCCTTATATGCCTGCCTGGGTCGAGGTTATGTTGGCAAAGGCGGGTGTACGATATGTCGTCGACTATGATGACGCCATTTTCCACAACTATGACCTTGCCAGGAACAAGTTGATACGACGTCTGTTGGGCAGGAAGATCGATTCTGTAATGCGCCATGCTGCTTGTGTGATGGCAGGCAATGAGTACTTGGCAGAGCGCGCCAGGGCGGCTGGTGCCAAGCGGGTGGTTGTAATTCCTACGGTAGTGGATCATTGCCGTTATGATGCCAGGCAGGGTACAGGCAAGCCATTAACCGTTGGCTGGATTGGATCGCCAACGACGCAGAAGTATGTTGAGCAGTTGTTGCCGGCTTTTCAGGCATTGGCCCAACAACAGTCATTCCGCCTTTTGCTGGTGGGGGCCACCGCGGATATTGCTGCCCGGTTGCCCGGTATCGATGTGGAGGTTCAGCCGTGGTCTGAAGATACCGAGGCGGCTCTGATCCGGGAAATGGATATTGGCATTATGCCGCTGGAAGATGGCCCATGGGAAAAGGGCAAGTGCGGGTACAAGTTGATTCAGTATATGGCTTCCGGTGTGCCGGTGGTTGCCAGCCCCGTTGGGGTGAATCCTGCAATCGTTGATGGGGCAAGGTGTGGGTTTCTTGCGAATCATGTTGATGAATGGGGCGAGGCATTCCGTAAACTGATTAGTGATGTGGCACTTAGAGAACGGTTAGGTCGTGCCGGTCGCGCTGCTGTTCGCAGGGAGTTCTCAATTGAACGTCAGCTTGATGCGATCCGGTCAAGCCTCAAGTTAGCAGGAGGTGAGCGTTGACGGATCTTGATTCGACGCCGCTTCAGCTTGTTCTGGCGCTGTTCATCTTTATCGCGGGCTTGGTATTGGCCGTCGCTGTAAAGGGGTACTTTCGTGCCCCTTTGTCCAGATCTGTTTCACTTTATCTTTGGCACAGTCTCTTCTGTGTTATTTATCTTGCCTACGTACTTAACTACGGGGGGGACGCCTCCGGCTATTTCAGGATGAGTTTGCGACCTGATATTGATTTTGCCTTTGGTACCTACGGTGTCCGCTTCGTGGTTTCTTTCCTGTCGCAAGGTATGGGCCTGTCGTTTCTTGGTTGCTCGCTGGTATTCCAGTTGTTCGGTTTTATTGGCCTTTTGGCCTTTGATGCTGCCCTTCGTGAAGTCACTTGGGATAAATCTCGCAACATTCGCTTGTTGGCAACCTTTGTTGTTTTTCTTCCTTCGGTGAGCTTCTGGTCTTCTGGGCTGGGTAAGGATTCTCTGTCCTTCTGTGCAATGGGGTTGGCGCTCTGGGCTGCATTGAGTTTGAAGCGTCGTTGGGTGCTGCTGTCGGTTGCTGTATTGCTCATGCTGCTGGTGCGTCCCCATATGGCCGGGATGCTGGTTCTGGGGCTGGCCGGGTCTTTTGTTTTTCAGCGGGGCATTCCGCTGCCGCAACGCGTGGTGCTGGGCGGGATTGCGTTGGCTGCTGCCGTATTCCTTGTTCCTCTTGGGCTCAATTACGCGGGTGTAGGTGAAGACGCGGGCGCTGAGGATGTCATGCAGTACATAGAAGGCCGGCAGGGGCATAACCTGAAGGGGGGAGGGGCTGTTGATATCTCTAGTATGAGTCCGCCCGTGCAGATGTTTACCTACCTGTTCCGCCCCACGCTGATTGAGGCTCGCAATCTGTTTTCGCTGGCGGCGGCGCTGGACAACACCATACTCCTTTTCCTGTTTATTGCTGGTGGCTGGGCAATTCTTAAAAAGCCATTGCCCCCCCACTTTCAGCCTCACAACAGGATGTTCCTGTGGATCTATTCGTTTTGTGCCTGGTTAATTCTTGCCATGACAACGGCGAACCTGGGCATCGCCCTCAGGCAGAAGTGGATGTTTGCGCCCATGTTGATTTTCCTGTTGATCTCGGTGATCGGTCGGTCTCGGTTGCCGGTTGGACCGGAGCAGGCATCTCTAGGGGGGAGCAAGCGATGACAAAGCCGGTTTTCTTGTTGGTTGCCAGCTTTCCTGATTCGTTGATCAAATTTCGTGGCCCTTTGATTGAGGCGCTATTGTCTGCGGGTTGTGAAGTCCATGTGGCCGTTCCTGATCTTGATCCTTATTCCGATATTGCGACACAGCTGAACGCACGGAGTGTTCAGGTACATGACATTCCGCTCCAGCGGACGGGCATGAACCCACTCAAGGATCTGTCAGCCTTGTCCGCTCTGCGCAAGTTGATGCGACAGATCCGCGCGGACTATGTGCTGGGCTATACCATCAAGCCGGTGATTTATGGTTCCCTGGATGGCGGGGGTAACGAACCGCTTTGCGCTGATTACAGGGCTGGGCTATGCCTTTACCGGTGAGGCAACGGGCTTGCGTAAGTTACTGCGTATGTTGATTCAGCAGCTGTACCGGTTTTCGCTTTCCCGCAATCGGCTTGTGTTCTTCCAGAACCCTGACGACGAAGCGCTATTCCGGGAATTCTCTTTGCTGAAGCCTGCCATTCCCTCCTGCGTAGTGAATGGTTCCGGGGTAGATGTGGCGGAATATACGATGGCCGTGCTACCTGAGAAGCCTTCTTTTTTGTTGATTGCGCGTTTGCTTGGGGACAAGGGTGTGCGTGAATATGCCCAGGCGGCGGCCCAGGTGAAGCAGCGTTATCCGGGTGTGACGTTTCGGCTGGTGGGCTGGATTGATGACAACCCGGATGCCATTAGCCAGGCTGAGCTGGATGGGTGGATTGCGGGCGGGACGATCGAGTTCCTGGGCAAGCTTTCTGATGTGCGCCCGGCGATCAGTGATAGCAGCGTGTATGTGCTGCCTTCCTACCGTGAGGGCACCCCCCGCACCGTGTTGGAAGCCATGGCCATGGGGCGGGCGGTGATTACTACTGATGCTCCTGGCTGCCGTGAGACGGTGGTGGACGGAGATAACGGTTATCTTGTGCCGGTTCAGGATGTGTCCGCGCTGGCTGCGGCCATGATCAAGCTTGTCGAGAGCCCTGCACGGGTGACCGCAATGGGCGCTCGCTCGCGGCAGATGGCGGAAGACAAGTACGATGTTCACAAGGTGAATGCGGTGATGCTCGGGGAAATGGGGCTGACATGAAACGGTTGATGGATATTTTAGGGGCCATGGCGGGGTTGCTGCTGCTGGCGCCAGTCATTATTTTGTTGTCTTTGCTTGTGAGGATCAAGCTGGGCAGCCCGGTGTTGTTTCGACAGACCCGCCCGGGCAAGGCCGGGCAGTCGTTTCAGATGGCCAAGTTCCGCACCATGACCGATGCGCGCGATGCTCATGGCGGGCTGCTGCCGGACGCAGACCGGCTTACCGGGTTTGGGCAATTTCTTCGCGCAAGCAGTCTGGATGAGTTGCCCGAATTGTGGAATGTGCTGAAAGGCGATATGAGTCTGGTAGGGCCGCGCCCCTTGTTAATGGAATATCTGCCACTGTACTCCGAGCGACAGGCTCGCCGTCACGAGGTACGCCCGGGGATTACCGGTTGGGCGCAGATAAATGGTCGTAATGCTCTGTCCTGGGACGAGAAGTTCGAATTGGATGTCTGGTATGTGGAAAACCGTACTCTGTGGCTGGATATCAAGATCCTTTTTCTGACGGTCTGGAAGGTGATCAAGCGGGACGACATCAATCAGGATGGTGAGGCGACTATGACCCGTTTTACCGGGAGCCCGAAATGAGCCGTCGTCTTGGGATTATCGGTGCCGGTGGGCACGGTAAGGTTGCTGCAGATACGGCTTTGCGTTGTGGTTGGTTGGAAGTGGTGTTCTTTGATGGCCTCGCCGCTGAGGGGCCGTATTCGATTGGCCATTGGGATGTGCTGGATGTCCCGGATAATGCCGATAATCATGATTGTGATGCTTTTTTTGTTGCCATAGGCAATGCACAGCATCGTAGAACCTGGTGCGAATGGGTGCTTTCGAAATCCCTTCCCCTGATATCACTGGTTGACCCTTCCGCCGTAATTAGCTCCTCTGCGGAGATTGCTGAGGGTGTGTTGGTGGTAGCAGGTTCGGTCATCAATGTGGATGCGAGGGTTGGGCGCGGCGCCATTATCAATACCCGCGCCAGTCTCGATCATGATTGTGTGATCGGCGATTATAGCCATGTCTGCCCAGCAGTTGCATTGGGCGGTGAGGTCACGGTAGGTGAAGGCTCATGGCTGGGGATCGGTTGTCAGGTTAAGCAATGCATTGCTATCGGTAGTGCTGTGACGGTGGGCGCAGGGGCGACGGTGGTATCTGATATTCAAGATGGTTTGACGGTGGTGGGTACGCCTGCACGGTCTGTGTAATCGGGGATTTTCCCTGTTATGATATGGCTAACCGGTATTTTGGTGGGGCTTGCTCTATGAAACGCTCTAAAAATCAAATAGTTGCCTTCAAGGTTGCTCAGGCCGTCGGGTCTATGGCGATTGAGAATGTTCAACTATCCCGTGATGCCCGCGCAAAGATGCTGCGTGTGGCTCGGGGAAGTGAGCCTGCTTCTGTGGCGATTGATGCGTTGGTTGAGCAGTATCGGCAGGTTGAGCCCGCTGGCTGAAGTATGGACGCCGATTATCAGAATTATGATCTTCAGGATGAAGATCCTTATCTCATACCGGGTTCATCCTGTCTTGTTAACAGCCTCGGTATTACGGATACCTCTAGATTAAACCAGGCCGAAGCAGATATTAGCGCTGTGGCATATGCCCAGTTGATTGCCTTTCCAATTACCCCCTCCTTTGATTTGGCGCATTTATGTGCAATCCATGCGGCCTTGTTCGGCAACGTTTATCCGTGGGCGGGAGAGTTGCGGCGTACCGAAATTGGTAAGGGAGGAAAGCTGTTCCTCCCTTACTCCATGGTAGAGACGATCGCCCATGAGATTTTCCGTGACCTGCATGATGAGGGACTATTACGCACGCTTGAGGCCAAGGCCTTTGCTGAGCGCGCGGCCTATTACCTCGGGCGAATCAATCTTGTTCATGCTTTTCGGGAAGGGAATGGCAGAACTCAACGTATTTTGATTGACCAACTGGCCAGAACTGTCTGGCTATGCTTTTGAGTGGTGGGCTATCTCTGGTGAGCAGATGGCTCAGGCTTGTCGGGCTGCTCGGCAGGATGTGCCGGATTATTCATTGTTGGTAAGGCTGCTGCAATTACACATCACAACGCTGTGATGGCCTGTTTCAGGCTATTTTTTGATACTGAACGGAATCCAATTTCTTATGCTTAACGGCCCTTTCTCCCCCTGGCCTTCCTTTTCTCAGGAGGAAGCTGATGCGGTGTCCCGCGTACTCCTCTCTAACAAGGTGAATTACTGGACCGGTCAGGAGGGGCGTGAATTCGAACGTGAATTCGCTGCCTTTGCCGGTACCGAATATGCCATTGCGGTGGCCAACGGCACCTTGGCGCTGGATCTGGCCCTGCAGGGGCTGGGTATCGGCGTTGGTGACGAGGTGGTGGTGACGCCGCGGACCTTCCTGGCGTCTGCGACTTCTGTGATCAATGCCGGGGCCACGCCGGTGTTTGCGGATGTGGACCCGGATACCCAGAACATTACCCCTGAAACGGTTGCCGCTGTGATTACCCCTAAGACCAAAGCGGTTGTCTGTGTGCATCTTGCGGGCTGGCCCTGTGATATGGATGGCTTCATGGCCCTGGCCGAGGAGCACAATCTGTTCGTGATTGAAGACTGTGCCCAGGCCCATGGTGCGACTTACAAGGACAAGCCGGTAGGTGGCCTGGGGCATGTGGGGTGCTGGTCGTTCTGTCAGGACAAGATCATGAGTACCGGCGGTGAGGGTGGCATGGTTACCTGTAATGATCGTGAGCTCTGGTTGCGAATGTGGAGTTTCAAGGATCACGGCAAAAGCTGGGATGCGGTGTATGAGCGCGAGCACCCACCTGGCTTTCGCTGGTTGCATGAGTCGGTGGGCACGAATTGGCGCCTGACGGAGATGCAGTCGGCCATTGGGCTGATTCAGTTGCAGCGGATGGCTGAGTGGACGCAGGCGCGGCAGGCTAATTGTCGGGCGGTCTGGGAGGTGGCGGCGTCGTTACCCGGTTTGCGAGTGCCGACCTTGACGGATGAGATTGGTCATGCCGGGTACAAGTGTTATGTGTTTGCGGATCAGGCTAACCTGGCTAAGGGCTGGGATCGGGATCGCATCATGAATGCTATCGTGGCTGAAGGCGTGCCTTGTTTTTCCGGATCCTGTTCTGAGGTGTATCTTGAGAAGGCGTTTACGGATCTTGGGCTTGGGCCGCAAGAGCGGTTGCCTGTGGCAAAGGCGCTAGGTGAGTCGTCATTGATGTTTCTGGTTCATCCTACATTGACCGACGCTGAGATTGAGAAGACATGTTCTGCTATTCGCAAGGTGATGGCGCAGGCGGTTTGATTTTAGTGGATCGTGGCGGAGTATCGTACCAAGTGCACTTTAGACGAAAGGAGGGGGCGTCGCGAATAGCCAGTGCTTGCATGGTGAGTGAAGCGTTGTTCGCCATGCAAGCATAGCTCCTACGGGTGCTTAGCCCTGTTGCTGGTGTTTCGTTATGCCTGCCATTGGTGGCTGCGGGGCTGGCGCGAAGGTAACGGAATAAACGCGATTTCATTCGGGAATCTTGCTTTGTTGCTGGGTGCGTTGTCGTTGTCGGGTTCGCTTGCAAGCAAGCTCCTACAGGTGGAAGGCCAGTGCTGTTTGCTTAGGGTAGAGGCTCTCGAGAGTGCTGAATGTCGGTGGAACGCGCGGGCTTTTGTAGGTTTTTGCTTACAGTTCGATTGGCGGCTGGGCTGGTTGGTTTGTAAGCCATCGCACAGCCCTTTGATCTTGCTGGTGCGGTCGCCGACGATTTTGGGGCGAAATGATTGGCTAAGTGGTGAAATCTTGTTATGAACTGTATTCATAGCATAAATGGCCATTGGATAATGCCAAAAAGCGCCTATAATGCACTCCTTGATTCAGGAATGTGCTTTCTGTCACATTAGCTAGTTTAAGATTCAGCGCTAACGCTGACTCGCTTGGTCACATGGATGGACCTGATGCCTTCTACATTTTTGTACCCTTCTGTTTACCGGCTAATTTCTCTCACTCGTCGCTCCAAGCGCGCGGTAATGCTCACGGCTGATGTGTTGGCGGTGCCCCTATTGGTGTGGATGGCGTTTTCTCTTCGCTTCAACTCGTTTAGCCCGCCGATTCATGATCTCTGGATTTTTCTGGCTGCGCCGTTGGTGTTGATTCCTGCTCTCTATCTGGCGGGGTTCTACAAGTCTATTGTGCGCTACCTGGGCGCGGAAGTGGCCTGGTCCATGCTGACGGGGGTGTTTTCCTCTGTCGTTGTGCTGGCTGCGGCGTCTTACATGATCCCGGATGCTGCGGTGCCCCGTTCGGTGTTCCTGATCTGGGGCATGCTCAGCATGTTGTACTTGGGCGGTAGCCGCTTTGTGATGCGGCGCTTCCTGGTGCACGTGCTGGGTGGGGCGCTGAATCGTCAGCCGGTGGCCGTGTTTGGTGCCGGTGGTGCCGGTGCCCAGTTGGTGGCTGGCCTGCAGTCCTGTGTTGAAATGTTCCCTGTCATGGTGGTGGATGATGCCTTTAACAAGCAGGGTACTTTGCTCGCCGGGGTGCCAGTGGTGGACCGCGAGGCGTTGGAGAAAGCCTGCCGGCGCGGCAAGGTGACCTCGGTCTTGTTAGCCGTCCCGTCGCTGAGCCGTTCCCAGCGAATGGCTATTGTGCGCTGGCTGGAAACCCTGAATGTGAAGGTGCAGACGGTACCTGCGTTTTCCGATATCGCCAGCGGCAAAGCGCGTATTGAAGAGATCAAGGATGTTTCCATCGAGGATCTGCTGGGCCGTGATTCGGTGCCGCCCAAGCCGGAGTTGCTGCATCGTTGTATCAGCGGCAAGCATGTATTGGTCACCGGGGCTGGCGGCTCTATTGGCAGCGAGTTGTGTCGACAGATTCTGAAGTTGAAGCCGTCTTGCCTGATTCTGTTTGAGCAGAGCGAGCTGAGCCTGTACGCCATTGAGAAAGAGATGGCGGCGTATATCGACGCCAAAGGGCTGCAGGTGGAGCTGTTTCCCATGCTGGGCTCGGTGGTGAACCGGGGGCACATCGAGCGGGTGTGCCGGGAGTACCGTGTGGATACGGTTTATCATGCCGCCGCCTACAAGCATGTGCCGATTGTGGAAGGCAACCCTTCCGCCGGGGTGCGCAATAATATTCTGGGTACCCTGGAAGCGGCTCAGGGGGCTGAGTCCGCAGGCGTGAAGCACTTTATCCTGGTGTCCACCGACAAGGCAGTGCGCCCCACCAACGTGATGGGGGCGACCAAGCGTTTTGCTGAGATGGTGCTGCAGGCCATGGCGGACCGTGGCTCCGAGACGGTTTTTTCCATGGTGCGCTTTGGCAATGTGCTGGGCTCTTCCGGCTCCGTGGTGCCACTGTTCCGGGATCAGATTCAGCGCGGTGGGCCGATAACGGTGACTCACCCTGACGTGATTCGTTATTTCATGACCATCCCCGAAGCCTCACAGCTGGTGATTCAGGCCGGGGCCATGGCCAAAGGCGGCGAGGTGTTTGTACTGGATATGGGCGAGCCGGTTCGGATCGTGGATCTGGCGCGGACCATGGTTCACCTGATGGGCCTGTCCGTGAAAGACGACGAGACCCCTAGCGGTGATATTGAGCTCGCCTTCACCGGGCTGCGCCCAGGCGAAAAGCTCTATGAAGAGCTGCTGATCGGTGAGTGCAGTGTAGGCACCGAGCATGAAATGATCATGCAGGCCACCGAGGAGCGGCTGAGCTGGGATGAAATCCAGTTCGCCCTGGAGTCATTCCGCAAGGCTCTGGAGAAGGGCGACAAGGTGGCGCTGAAGTCCTTGCTGCGCAGCTATGTGGCAGGGTACGAGCCGGGTACCAATGGTAGCCGCCCGCTGGAAAGCATGCAGACCCGGGAGTTGCCCAGGCTGGTGTCGGATAATCGGGCTCTGGCGGACTGATAGTTTTTTCGCTCAGAGCTTCAACGTCTGCATTCTGTGGGAGCGGTGGTTCCACCGCGAAAAGACCTCGCCCCCTCCGGCGCAGTATCGCGGTGGAACCACCGCTCCCACAGAACAGGTCAGGTTTTGAGGGGCCAGCCGTTTAGCCGCGAAACGTCTTCTTTCTGTCGCATCTCTGCGCTCTTTCCTTATAAGATTTTGAACTAGCCTGCCCCTTTTTATATGTCTTTTTCCCTGTAAAATGACCTTTTTCTGCGCAACCCATGGCCCTGTTGGCCCTCTGAGGGAATTCGCCCCGTGAATCTGGATATCGTGATAACGCTGCTGATTGTGGCTTCGGTGCTGGGGGCGCTGGCCAGTAATCGGGTGCCGGCGGATATCACCATGATGGCTGCGCTGGTGATGGTGCTGGTGACCGGGGTGGTGTCTCCTGGTGAGGCGCTGTCCGGCTTTGCCAACCCCGGGCTGATGACCATTGCTGCCCTTTATGTGGTGGCGGCGGCCTTGCGGGATACTGGTGCCATTTACTGGGTGGCGCACCGTTTGCTGGGCCAGCCGAAATCTGTGTTTGCCAGCCAGTTACGGCTGGTGGCGCCGGCCTCTCTGCTGAGTGCCTTCCTGAATAACACCACTGTGGTGGCGATGATGATTCCGGCGGTGCAGGAGTGGGCCCAGCGCCTGCGCCTGTCTGCATCGAAGCTGCTGTTGCCGCTCAGTTATGCGGCCATTCTCGGTGGCACCTGCACCCTGATCGGCACCAGCACTAACCTGGTGGTGGATGGCCTGGTGCAGGAAAGGGGCATGGAGGCCTTCGGCATCTTTGATGTGGCCTGGGTGGGGATTCCCGTGCTACTGGGCGGCTCGTTGTTTCTGCTGCTGGCTGGCCGTTTTCTGCTGCCCGAGCGTGAGGGCATGGTGGAACAGTGGGAGCATGCCCGCGAATACCATGTGGAAATGCTGGTAGCGAAGGGTAGTCCGCTGGCGGGGCGCTCCATTCAGGATGCGGGATTGCGTAACCTGACCTATGGGTATCTCACCGAGATCCAGCGTGGCGAGCGTCTGTTCCCGGCGGTGGGGCCGGAGATGACCCTGCAGGAAGGGGATCTGCTGGCTTTTGTCGGGGTACCGGAGTGTGCCCGGGAATTGCAGCGGATCAACGGCCTGCAGGCGGCCCATGGCGGTGCGCACAAGCTGGCTTTGAACAATCACCAGCGGCATCTGGTGGAAGTGGTGTTGAGCCCGGAGTTTCCGGGTATCGGTAAGACGGTAAAAGAAACGGGCTTCCGTACCCGTTACCAGGCCGCCATTCTCAGTATCAGCCGCAGCGGCCAGCGGCTGCCCGGCAAGGTAGGGGAGCTGGTGCTGAAGGTGGGCGATACCCTGCTGCTGGAAACCGGTGAGCAGTTTGTGGAGCAGTATCGCTACCGCCGGGATTTCATGCTGGTCAGTCCGCTGAAGGATTCCACGCCACCGGATTTCCGTCGCGCGCCGGTTGCTGTCGGGGTGCTGGTGGCCATGGTGATGGCGAATGTACTGGGGCTGGCCTCTACCCTGGAAGCCGCTCTGCTGGCTGCGGGCCTGCTACTGGTAACCCGCTGTGTAACAGTAAACCGCTCACGCATGAACGTGAGTGTGAATCTGCCAGTGCTGGTGGTGATCGGTGCCTCTTTCGCACTGGGACGCGCCATGGAAAGCAGCGGTGCTGCCGCCTGGATTGTGCAGCAGGTGATCCCGGACAGTGGGCTTTCGCCTTGGCTGGCACTTGTGATTGTCTACCTGCTGACCGCCATGTTCACCGAAATGATCACCAATAACGCTGCCGCCGTTCTGGTCTTCCCCATCGCCCTGGGGGTAGCAGAGCAGTTGGGCGTCAGCCCCATGCCTTTCATCGTTGCGGTCATGTTCGCCGCCTCAGCAAGTTTCATGACCCCACTGGGCTACCAGACCAACCTGATGGTCATGGGCCCGGGCGGCTATACCTTCCGCGATTACCTGAAAATCGGGTTTCCGATGAGTGTGGTGGTGGCGGTGATTACGTTGGCGGTGATACCCCTTGTCTGGGGGTTCTAGCTACGAGCTACGAGCTACGAGCTACGAGCTACGAGCTACGAGCTACGAGCTACGAGCTACGAGCTACGAGCTACGAGCTACGAGCTACGAGCTACGAGCTACGAGCTACGAGCTACGCTCGTTGGATAGAGAGATTGGGAAAAGTTCCTAAGGATGGGGGCTTGAGTGGAATAGGTGCAAGGATGCGTTTGGAAAACTTGGAGATATGGCGGCGCTCGGTGGATCTTAGTGTGGAGATTTACCGGCATTTCGCAGGGCATCGTGATTTCGGTTTCAGGGATCAGATCACTCGCTCTTCGTTGTCTCTGCCTTCTAATATTGCCGAGGGCTTTGAGAGAGCGTCGGAGAAAGAGAAGGCTTTGTTTTTGAACTACGCGAAAGGCTCGGCTGGTGAGTTGAAAACCCAGCTAATCATTGGCAGCAGGATTGGGTATATACCTGATGCGATGAGCAAGAGGTGGGGAGATGAGGTCGATCAGCTATCAAGAATGCTCTTTGCGATAATGCGAAAACTGAAGTGAATTTGAGGCTCCGGGCCGAAGGTCCGGTTGTGTTTTTCTAGCAGCTAGAAGCTCGTAGCTCGCAGCTACTCTTCGAAAACAGAGAGGTATATATGTCTTCCCCGTACCAAGAAAAATCGAACGAATCCAAAGCCCACGTGGTGTGGCATGAGTCCAATGTGACCAAGGCTGACCGTGCCAAGGTGAAGGACCAGAAACCGAAGTGTATCTGGCTGACGGGGCTGTCTGGTTCTGGCAAGTCTACGCTGGCGAATGCGCTGGAAGTGGCGCTGACCGAGCAGGGTAAGCATACCTATCTGCTGGATGGCGATAATGTGCGTCATGGCCTGAACAAGAACCTGGGCATGAGCGATGCAGATCGCACCGAGAATATCCGTCGTGTGTCCGAAGTGGCCAAGCTGATGGTGGATGCGGGCCTGATTGTGGTGACCGCGTTTATCAGCCCGTTCCGTGCGGACCGGGATTCTGCCCGTGCGCTGTTCGACGACGGCGAGTTTGTCGAGGTGTTCGTGGACGCGCCGCTGGAAGAGTGCGAGAAGCGTGACCCCAAGGGCCTGTACCAGAAGGCACGCCAGGGCATCATCAAGGAATTCACCGGTATCGACAGCCCCTACGAGGCGCCCGAGAAGCCGGAAGTGGTGATCAACACTGCCGAGAACGATATCGAAGCTTGCGTGAAGCAGCTCATCGCCGCCATCGTTTGATCGGTGGGCGCTCTCTTGGCCCTTCCAGGTATGCTTGCAAGCGATAGGGACTAAAGTGCCGCTGGGCTGCGCTGGGTGCGTTACTTCGCTACGCTATGTTCCCACAGCAGACCTGGAAAAGCCGTGCCTGGTGTCGGGTGCGGCTTTTTAGTAGCAGCTTCTCGCGACGAGGAAATGCGAAAAACAGCTATGAGCTTCTAGCTGCTAGCTTCGAGGAATGACAGAAAACTGCTGCAAGCTACAAGGAAGACCAGATGTTTTTCGCGGCGGAAACTCTCTCCCGTTAGCTTAGGGAGCCTCTGAATAATTCCTTGCATGATCAGTCTTTCAGGCTGGCTCGCAATCTAGGTGCAATGTTGAAGGTGTGTGTCCACCCATCGAGGCATTGCATCAACGAGTGGGGGTCAGCCTGGAAGACCCGGAGGGCGTGGCCTGAAGGGCCCATCTGCTGCGCTTTGTCGCTAGGAAAGGGAACCACCCTGTCCGTCGCGACAAAACATAACAGCTGCACCCTTCAGGCCGCGCTGAGTACGCGAGGAGTTATTCAGAGGCTCCTTAGGAGTTGCTTCAGAGTCTTGTAGGTTTGCCGGGGTTTTGTGGGAATGGCAGTTTGACCGCGATGGGGTGTGTGGCGTCATGGCGGTGTTGGTTGGTGCTCCCGGGAGTTATACTAGGGTGCTTTTTCCTTTTCTGGCCTGGGTGGTCGGATTGTTGCCTGACAGTTGAGGTCGAGAATGAAAATTGCGGTTGCCGGTACAGGGTATGTTGGCCTCTCCAATGCTGTGTTGTTGGCCCAGCACAATACTGTGGTGGCGCTGGATATTGATGCGGAGAAGGTGGAGAAGATCCAGAACCGGGTCTCGCCCATAGAGGATGAGAAAATTCAGGAGTATCTGACCTCCCAGCCTCTTAATCTACGGGCGACTATGGACAAGGCGGAGGCCTTTGAAGGAGCCGACTTTGTGGTGGTTGCCACACCGACCGATTACGATCCGAAGACCAATTATTTCAACACCCGCACCGTTGAGGCGGTGGTCAGTGAGGTGTTGGCCATCAACTCTGCTGCCACGATTATCATCAAGTCCACGGTGCCGGTGGGGTATACCGTCTCGTTGCGAGAGCAGTTCGGTGTCGAGAATATCCTCTTTTCTCCCGAGTTCCTCCGTGAGGGCAAGGCCCTTTACGACAATCTCTACCCGTCCCGCATCATTGTTGGTGCAGATTGCCAGGCCGCTCACACTTTTGCCGGCCTGTTGGCAGAGGGGGCGATCAAGCAGGATGTGACGACCCTGTTCACTAACTCCACCGAGGCGGAGGCCATCAAGCTGTTTGCCAATACCTATCTGGCCATGCGGGTAGCGTATTTTAATGAGTTGGACAGCTATGCGGCTTCTCATGGCCTGGATACCCGCCAGATTATTGATGGGGTATGTTTGGATCCGCGTATTGGGGGGCATTATAACAACCCCTCTTTTGGCTACGGCGGTTACTGTCTGCCCAAGGATACCAAGCAGCTGCTGGCCAATTATCAGAATGTGCCTAATAACATGATTCAGGCCATTGTGGACGCCAATCGTACCCGTAAGGACTTTGTGGCCGATGATATCCTGCGCCGAGGGCCAAAGCGGGTGGGGGTGTATCGCCTGGTGATGAAAGCCGGCTCTGATAACTTCAGGTCTTCGTCGATTCAGGGTGTGATGAAGCGGCTGAAGGCCAAGGGCGTTGAGGTGGTGGTGTATGAGCCGGTGCTGGAGGACGACACCTTTTTCAGCTCGGTGGTGATGCGGGATTTCAATGAATTTCTGGAATCCTGTGATGTGATCGTCTCTAACCGCATGGTAGATGAGTTAGTGCCTGTAGCCGAAAAGGTCTATACCCGTGATCTGTTCGGCAGCGATTGAGTGATAGTGCATGGGTAGAGCTTGGCGAGTAACCCTGCTAATTGTCATCACTTTGTTATTTGTCTGTGGTGCCATGTTGCCGGGTGAGGTGAGAGAGTCGGTCAGCAAGGCTCTGTCGCTGGGCAGTATCGATGCCTATGCACATCTGTTTTTTTGTGCCCTTATCGCGCTATTGCTGGGCTGGAACCGGATGCCCGCCATAGGAATATTTGTTTTAGTGATGTTGCTGGGCGGCCTGATTGAACTGGCGCAGCTGTGGATTCCATACCGCTCTACCAGCTGGAATGACATGGCAGGCAACGCGGGCGGCACGATTGTTGGACTGTCAGTTTTGTGGCTGGGCAAACAGCTGTTGAAAAGAGGGAGTGATGGTTAAAAAAGCGGTTTTACCGGTGGCGGGCTTCGGTTCGCGCATGCTGCCGGCGTCCAAGTCCATTCCCAAGGAAATGTTGCCCATTGTGGATCGGCCTGCCATCGAATACGTGGTGAAGGAAGCCGTGAGGGCAGGGATCAAGGACATCATTCTGGTAACGCATTCGGCCAAGACGGCCATAGAGGACTACTTCGATACCCAGTTCGAGCTGGAGAACCTGCTGGAGGCCAAGGGCAAGGATGCGCTGTTGGCCGAGGTTCGCGATATTCTGCCGGATGATGTGAGTGTGATTTCGATCCGCCAGCATCGGGCGTTGGGCCTGGGCCATGCTGTAGCCTGTGCGGCGCCGTTGGTGGGCGATGAACCTTTTGCAGTGTTGTTGCCGGATGTGCTGGTGGACTGTGATGGTCAGCAGGAAGATCTAGGGGCCATGGTTGAGAAATATCATGCCAGTGGTGCTGCTCAGATTATGGTCGAGGAAGTACCGGAAGAGCGAGTGGGCCAATACGGTATTGTGGCCCTGAAGGGTGAGGTACCCGCTCCCGGTGAAAGTGCGCCCATGACGGCGGTGGTCGAGAAGCCCGCGGTTGAAGATGCGCCATCACGGTTGTCTGTGGTGGGGCGCTATGTGCTGCCGGGTGAGATCATGGGCATTCTGGCTGAGACCCCACCTGGTGCGGGGAACGAGATCCAGCTCACCGATGCCATTGCGACCTTGATGGAGCGGGCGCCCGTGGACGCCTATGCTATGCGCGGCCGGACTTTCGATTGCGGTAACAAGGCTGGGTATTTACAGGCGATTTTCCATTTCGCCGCCCGCCACCCCGAGTTAGGCGAGCAGGTGCGTGAGATGATGGCCGCCGAGCTGGGTTGACAGCTATCAGCTGTGAGCTGTGAGCTGTGAGCTGTGAGCTGTGAGCTGTGAGCTGTGAGCTGTGAGCTGTGAGCTGTGAGCTGTTTGATAGGAAAACCCCAAATAGTTCCCATGGATGGTGACTTTAAATTAAGGAGCAAGGATGCGACTGGGAAATTTGGATCTTTGGAGAAGATCTGTTGATTTGAGTGTTGAGATTTATCGGCACTTTGCCGGGCACCGTGATTTTGGGTTCAGAGATCAAATAACTCGGTCATCGTTGTCTTTGCCTTCAAATATCGCCGAGGGTTTTGGGCGGTCTTCTGAGAAGGAAAAAGCCCAGTTTCTAAACTATGCGAAAGGATCAGCCGGAGAGCTCAAAACCCAGCTGATCATTGGTTATAGAATCGGGTACATACCCGAGCACGTGAGCAAAAAGTGGGGAGAGGAAGTGGAGCAGCTTTCCAAAATGCTCTTCGCTATCATGCGCAAGCTCAAGTGATTTTATTCCTACTGGCCGCAGGCCAGGTTGTTTTTCTGAAAGCTCATCGCTCACAGCTCACAGCTGAGGTCCTATGCAGATAACAGTTTATGGCGACACATTGTGTGCCCAGGTAACCGCTACTGCCATGGCGCAGACGGGGCATCAGGTTAACTGGTGTGTGGTTGAGCCTGCATCTCGTGACCGGCTTGCCCAGGGGCTCCCCCTGTTTCGCGAGCAGGGGCTGGACCGCTTCTTTGCCGAGCAGCTTGAAAGCGGCCGCTTGATAACGGGCTTCTGGGAGGATGTGCCGCGGGATATTCCGGATGCGGTGTTTTTGGCCTTGCAACCCGGAGAGCAGGGGGTAGCAGAGGCACTGGTAAGTCGTCTGGCGTCCTCCTCCGGCTGTGGTGTGATTGTGAACCAGACCGTGGGGCCGGTGGGCTCTTCCGAGTTGCTGCGGGACATGATCAAGCAGATTGATACCCGCGCTGTTCTGGTGGCTTTGCCGGATTTGATTCAGGAAGGGAATGCCTTCCAGACTTTTACCCGCCCGGACAGTATTCTGCTGGGGTGTGAAGATGGCGAGGGCGAGGCGCTGGTTCGAGAGCTGCTGCGCCCCTTCAACCGCCGCAAGGATGTGATCCAGGTGATGAGCCTGCGTGAGGCTGAATTCGCCAAACTGGCTATCAGCGGGATCCTGGCCACCCGTATTAGCTACATGAATGATATGGCCAGCCTGTCTGAATCCCTGGGCGTAGATATTGATGTGGTGCGAGTGGCCATGGGTGCCGATCCGCGAATTGGTGAGTCTTACCTTTACCCTGGCTGTGGTTTTGGTGGCCCCGGCCTGAGCAGCAACGTGCTGGCACTGGTGGATGCCTTGAATGAACGCGCCGCCGAGCCTGGCCTGTTAGAGCGTGTGTTGCAGACCAATGAGCGTCAGAAGGAAGTGTTGTTCCGCAAGTTCTGGCAGTTTTATCAGGGCAATGTATCGGGCAAGAAGGTGGCGCTGTGGGGTGTGGCCTTCAAGCCGGGCACCCATCGCGTAGACAATGCGCCTGCGCTGAAAGTGATTGAGGCATTGTGGGCTCAGGGGGTCGAGGTAATGGCCCATGATCCCAGGGCGCTGCCGGATCTGGAAAACTGGGCGCGGGGGCGTGGTGCTCTGACGTTGTGTGACGACCCCTATGACGCTGCGGAAGAGGCGGATGCACTGATGTTGATCACAGAGTGGAAGCCTTACTGGAGCCCAGATTGGCAGCGACTGAAGCGTGCCATGCGTCAGCCGCTGATACTGGATGGCCGTAATATTTATGAGCCTGCTTTTGTCAGGGAACAGGGTCTGGTGTATAGAGGAATAGGGCGCTAAACATGGTACCGGAACAGGATGTTCTCACTATCAGTACGATCTGGTCTCAACTGGCAGAGCGTGCCGGACAGGAAAAAACACTGCATTTGGCGGATCGGTTTGCGGCGGATCAAACGCGCTTTGAGCGCTTCAGCCTGAATGCTTGCGGTGTGCTGGCTGATTTCAGCAAGCAGCGCATGAGCGACGAGAGCCGGGACTTGCTGGTCAAGCTGGCAGATGAGCGACAGTTGCGCCATTGGCTGGATGCCTTGTTCTCCGGGGCTGATGTGAATTGTACCGAGGGCCGTGCGGCCAAGCATTGGTGTCTGCGCGAGCCCGCAGAGCTGGCGCCGCAGGTTCACGAGCAGCTGGATGCCATGGAAGGGATGGTCGAGCGGATCCTCAAGGGCCATTGGCGTGGGGTACTGGGTGACGCCATTACCGATGTGGTGAATGTGGGGGTTGGCGGGTCCGACCTTGGGCCCTTGATGGCCGCGTTTGCGCTGCAGTCGAGTCTCCCTCCGACAGGCCAGACCCGGCCTCGGATTCATTTCGCCTCGTCCATGGACGGTAGTCAGGTATCCCAGGTGTTGCAGGAGCTAAATCCTCGCACCACCCTGTTTCTGGTTTCCTCCAAGTCATTCACTACCGTGGACACGCTACACAATGCCAAGACGGCCCGGCAGTGGCTGGCGCGGGGCCTGGGGCTGGATTTCGACAATGCTTCGTTGCTGCGCTGTCATTTCATCGGTATTTCGGCGAACGCCGAGCGCATGTCGACGTGGGGTATTACTCCTTACAATCAACTGCAGTTCTGGGACTGGGTGGGTGGCCGTTATTCGCTATGGTCGGCCATTGGGTTGCCCATTGCCTTGACGGTGGGCATGGAGGGCTTTCGTGAGCTGCTGGCGGGAGCCCATGACATGGATCAACACTGCCGGACTCAACCCTGGCAAGACAATCTGCCGGTGATGCTGGCGTTGGTAGATGTCTGGAACATCAACTTTATGAAGATTTCAGCGCGTGCCGTATTGCCCTATGACGGACGCCTCAAGCATCTGCCTGCCTATCTTGAACAGCTTGAGATGGAGTCCAATGGCAAGAGTGTGTCCCGGGCGGGTGAACCGGTCGAATACGACACCTGCCCGGTGATCTGGGGAGAGGTGGGGCCCAATGCCCAGCATGCTTTCTTCCAGCTGTTGCACCAGGGGACTCAGCCGATCGCCTGTGAATTCCTGATGACCGCGCGGCGTTATACCGAGGATATGCACTCCGAGGCAGCGGCTGAGCTGGACGCCCAGCACGCCCTTTCCAATGCCAACTGTCTGGCCCAATCCCGATTGCTGGCCCTCGGCGAGAGAGCCCTGGACCTGAAAGTGGCGCTTCCCCCTTACAAGCGTTATCACGGCAATCAGCCCAGTACCACGCTGGTGCTGGATGAATTGTCTCCGCGCGTGCTTGGGGCTCTGCTGGCAATGTATGAGCACAAGGTGTTCGTGCAGGCCGTGATCTGGGGGATTAATCCCTTTGATCAGTGGGGCGTGGAGATGGGCAAGATGATCGCCACCGATATGCTGGCAGTGCTTGCTGATCCGGAATCTGCATCCGGTCTGGATGCGTCATCCATGGCTCTGGCACGGCATATCGGTTCGTTCAAGGACTCCTGATTCGTTGGAGCCTTGCTTGCCAGGCGAAGCTTCCTGTTTTGTGAACTTGCCGGTGAACTCGCCTTGCGAGCAAGGCTCCAACGGTTTCTGTGGTTTCTGTGGTTTCGGGGTTCCGTTGGAGCTTTGCTTGCAAAGCGAAAGACCATCCCCGTTCCCGATGATCTGGATGAGCGCAGCGACCGGGTGGGGCTCATTACTACTGATTGACGAGTAAGACATGGATTGTCCCTCTATAGGCCGGAACGAGCCTTTTCCTTATGTGCTGCACCATGGTGCGGTTTCCGGTGTTACTGGTTCTGCCCATGAATGGGTGATTGGTGAGCAGGCGTCGGTGCTGATTGATTGCGGCCTATTTCAGGGACGAGATCAGGGGCCGGGTGGGGCCAGCGCAGACAATCTTGCCATCGATTTCGATATTTCCCGTATTCAGGCATTGGTGCTGACCCATGTGCACATTGATCATGTGGGGCGCTTGCCGTGGCTGTTTGCGGAGGGCTTTTCCGGGCCGATTTATTGCAGTGGGCCTTCTGCCAAGCTGTTGCCGATAGTCATGGAGGATGCCTTTCGGCTTGGAGTGAGCCGGTCGCCGTCGGATGTGGAGCAGTTTCTCGACATGCTCCAGGAGCGCCTGGTGCCGCTGCCCTACGATCACTGGCACGATATTGAGCTGCCAAGCGAGGTGAGGACGGAGGTGCGCTTGCAGCGAGCCGGGCATATTCTTGGTTCTGCGTTTGTTGAGTGTCGCTGGCAGAGCCGGCATATTACGGTGTTTTCCGGTGATCTTGGCGCCGCAGACGCTCCAATTCTGCCTCCCCCATTGTCGCCCGCTGAGGCCGATGTGCTGGTGATCGAAAGTACCTATGGGAATAGGCTTCACCAGGGCAGGGAGGAGCGTCAGGCGCGCCTGGAGGCGATGCTGGTACGTGCCTTGAAAGATCGTGGCACGGTGCTGATTCCGGCTTTCAGCATTGGCCGTACCCAGGAGCTGCTGTATGAGCTGGAGGATATCCTGCATCGCAATCGCCAGGCAGCCATGCATGATTTCCTTGATTGGAACGCCTTGCCGATAGTGCTGGATTCGCCTCTGGCCAGTCGCTTTACGGATGTGTACCGGGAGCTGGCACCCTATTGGGAAGACGAGGCCCGTGAGCGGTTAGTGGCGGGCCGCCGACCGTTGGCCTTTGGGCAGTTGTTGACGGTGGACAGTCACGAAGCCCATTTGCGTATGGTGCGCCATTTGGCAGATAGTGCCCGGCCTGCGGTAGTGATTGCTGCCAGTGGTATGTGTGCGGGCGGGCGAATCGTCAACTACCTGAAAGCCATGCTTGAGGATGCCCGGCATAATGTGTTGTTTGTGGGTTACCAGGCGCAGGGCACCCCGGGCAAGGCGATTCAGTCCCGGGGGCAGGGTGCCCGGGTCGAGCTTGAGGGAAGCCAGTACAGCATCAAGGCGGCAGTGGAGTCTATTAGCGGTTATTCTGCTCATGGGGATCAGGCTGATCTACTGGCGTTCGTGGAGGGCATGACGCGCTGGCCGGAGGAGATCCGGGTGGTTCACGGGGATGATGGGGCCAAGCAGGAGTTCAAGCGGCGCCTGGCAAGCCTGTATGCCCGACATGACAAGTCCCTGAATGCGTTTTGCCCATGATATTTTCTTTGCTGGCGTGTCTGCTGTGGCGCCCACTCTAGTTTGAGTAGCCCCATTTTTTGGCGCTATGCCAGCATCGCTAAAGGTAGCAGGGGCTCCCCGGTGACTCGCGACAAGCATCGCCACCCACGTATTAGTCTGTATTATCGGGTGCGGCGCGTTGCGAGCAAAACTGGGGTGACATGATTTGTGCAGCAAGTGCTGATACTGGCGAATAAGCCGCTGTTCAATTCGTACACCCTATATGCATATTGTAAAGTTCACTCACGGTAAGAATGGAAAGGTTATGAGTCACGCTATACCCGCCTCGATTTTTCGGGCCTATGATATTCGCGGTATCTATAACGAGACACTCACCGACGATAGCGCGTACCTGATCGGCCGTAGTATCGGTTCCGAGGTGTTGGCGCAAGGGCAGGACAGCATTGCCCTGGCCCGTGATGGCAGACTGTCTGGCCCGGCACTGCTGCAGGCTTTGAGTGACGGTATCCGCGCCACCGGTTGCCATGTGGTCAATGTGGGCATGGTGCCGACTCCTGCACTGTATTTCGCTACGTATAACATTGAAGGCCTGAATTCCGGAGTGATGCTGACGGGGAGCCATAATCCGGGCAATTATAACGGCTTCAAGATTGTCATTAATGGCACAACGCTTTCCGGTGATTCGATTCAAGCCCTGCGCGAGCGTATTGAAGCGGGCAATTTCGCCGAGGGCGAGGGTAGTTACCGGGAGCAGGAAATTCTCGAGCTGTACGAGAAGACCTTCCTGAGCAGGCATTCACTGGCCAGACCGATGAAGGTGGTGGTGGATTGCGGTAACGGTATTGCCGGGGTGCAGGCCCCGCAGGCACTGGCGGCACTGGGCTGTGAAGTGGTGCCACTGTTTACCGAGGTGGATGGTACCTTCCCCAACCATCACCCAGATCCGGGTGACCTGAACAATCTGCAGGACTTGATTGCCACAGTGAAGTCCGAACAGGCGGATTTGGGGCTGGCCTTTGATGGCGATGGCGACCGTGTAGGCGTGGTGACACCGGAAGGTGAAGTGGTCTACCCGGATATCCTGCTTATGGCTCTGGCAGAAGATTTGGTCAGCCGCCACCCAGGGGCAAAAGTCATTTTCGATGTGAAGTGCACTGGCGCTTTGTTTGACGTGATCCGCGACGCCGGCGGTGAGCCGGAAATGTGGCAAACCGGTCACTCATTGATCAAGGCGCGTATGAAGGAAACTGGCGCCCTGCTGGCCGGGGAGATGAGCGGTCATATTTTCCTGGGTGAAAACTGGTTCGGGTTTGACGACGCCCTGGTGGCCGCAGCCAGAATTCTCGGTATCATCAGCCGGACTGACGGGGGCGCGGAAGCGCTTTTCGGGCGCTACCCGGTGCTCTGCACGACTCCGGAAATCAATATCAATGTGACGGACGAGAACAAATTCCGTATCGTGGAATACCTGCAGACGAATGCGGACTTCGGCGTAGGCGAGCGCCGTGTCATTGATGGCATTCGTATGGACTATGCGGATGGCTGGGGCCTCTGCCGGGCGTCCAATACCTCGCCCAAGCTGGTTTTGCGCTACGAAGCCGTAAATGAAGAGGCTCTGGCGCGAATTCGTGACTTGTTCGAGAAGAATGTGAAAGAGGCGATGGCTAGCGCATAATACGGCATCATCGTTTTGCTAAACAAGAAGAGGGCCCCCGCAGGGGCTCTCTGTGGTTTGGTTGCCCTTAAGTGGCGGTGTCAGTCGCCGCAGACGTTGAATAACGTCAAGAATGTGGAAGTGGTTTTCGGCTGGCGGATAACTTCCAGGAGGAATTATGTCATCTGTATTGGTCACCGGCGGTGCAGGCTATATCGGTTCGCACACTGTACTTCTGTTGCTGGAAGCCGGCTACTCCGTGGTTGTGCTGGACAACCTCAGCAATAGCAGCAGAGAAAGCCTTGACAGGGTCGAGAGGCTGACAGGCAAATCTCTGGAGTTTATTGAAGGTGATATCCGGGATAGCGATTGCTTGAAAAAGATTTTCGACGGGCATGACATTGCCTCGGTGATTCACTTTGCCGGGTTGAAAGCGGTGGGGGAGTCAGTGGCTCAGCCGTTGCGGTATTACGATTGGAATGTGACGGGTACGCTCAGGTTGCTGGAAGCCATGGATAATGCTGGTGTGAGGACTATGGTGTTTAGCTCATCGGCGACGGTCTATGGCGATCCGGCCAGTGTTCCGATCCGTGAAGACTTCCCCCTTAGTGCCACCAACCCTTACGGTGCCACCAAGCTGCATATTGAAGATATGCTCCGCGATCTTTACGCCAGTGATAACCGATGGCAGATAGCTCTTCTACGCTATTTCAACCCTGTAGGCGCCCATGAAAGCGGTCAGATTGGGGAGGATCCGAATGGTATCCCCAATAACCTCTTGCCATTTATTGCACAGGTTGCAATCGGCCGCAGAGAGAAACTGAATGTCTTCGGGGGCGACTATGAGACTGCGGATGGCACCGGGGTTCGAGATTATATTCACGTAATGGATTTGGCACAGGGCCACCTGGCTGCGTTGCAGGTATTTGAGAAAGCCCAAGGGCTTCTGACAGTTAATTTGGGTACCGGCCAAGGATATAGTGTACTGGAGATGATTGAGGCCTTTTCGAGGTCCTGTGGCAGAGATGTGCCCTACGATATTGTGGCCAGACGACCAGGCGATGTGGCTGTTTGTTACGCGGACCCAAGCCTGGCAAGTGAGGTGCTTGGATGGCGAGCGATCCGAGGGATTGACGCTATGTGCCGGGATCATTGGCTTTGGCAAGAAAAAAAACCGAACGGATATCGTTAAAAAGCAACCAGGCTCCCTTTGACCCTCAAGCAGATGGCCAAAAGCGCGGCAGGGCCTTTTAGCGATGCCTCAAAATGCCAGCCTGATCGGCCTGGAGAGTCTTGGCTGAGGGATTACCTGGTTGCGGCCCTCGTGTATAATCTCCAGCCTTACCTGAAATCAGACTCCCCGAAATACACATCCACTGCTGGTGCCTGCCAATAATGAATAACCGGGATTTAAAAAATGTTTTTATTAATGGTATGGGGTTGGGTGGGCCGTTAATTTTTGCGGTTCTGTGTATTCCGTTATTAATAGACAACCTTGGGGTGGAACGATTCGGCATTTTAACACTGATGTGGGCTGTGGTTAGCTATTTTGGGCTTTTTGACCTGGGTATCTCTCGTGCATTAACGATTCAGGTGGCTATGGATATGTCCAATGGGGATTATTCGGAGGCCGGCTATACCTCCCGATCAGGCCTCAGGCTATTGTCATTTATATCCATCGCGGCAATCCTGCTTTTTCTTTTTTCTGGATTGCTGGGCGCAAGGTTTATTGATACGGATATAAGCCAGCGAGAACTTGGTATTGCTATTCTCTTGTTGGCAATAGCTGTGCCAGCCATTGTTATGACGTCAGGATATCGAGGCGTGCTGGAGGCCCAGCGCCGCTTTACCGCTGTTAACGCGGTGCGCCTGCCGCTTGGTATTTATACGTTTGCTGGCCCTGCGCTTATCAGTTTTTTTTCTCAGAGTCTCGTTGCTGTAGCACTTATACTAATGATAGGGCGCTGGGTCGCATGGTTAGCAAGTATGCTTCTGGTAAAGGAGTTTTTCAGTCATGGTTATGTGTTTGGGGTGCATGACAGAAAACGTTATAAAAAAATATTTCGCGTTTCCGGCTGGATCGCTGTAAGTAATATATTGAACCCGCTGATCGGTTATTGTGATCGATTTGTGATTGCGGTGGTCGTTCAAGTTTCTGTTGTCGCTTATTATGTTACGCCCTATGAAATGATAACCAAGCTCTGGGTTATCCCTGCTGCCATTACAACGGTGGTGCTACCGGAATTTTCAAAGAAGGTTCTGAGGGCCAAGGAAAGAGATATATTCAATAAAGGAATACTCCTTACCCTTGGGTTGGTGCTTCCTGTATGTGCAGTTACTTTTTTCTTCTCCAGTGAGATATTGTCTATTTGGATTGACCCGTCTTTTTCTGAGAAAGCCGGGTATTTCATGAAGGTGTTTTCTGTTGGCATCGCTATTAATAGCCTTGCTCATGTTCCTTTCGTTTATTTGCAGGCTGCGGGATACGCTCGTTTTCTTGCCAAATTTCAGCTTTTTCAGCTCCCAGCCTATTTGGCGGCTTTGGTGATGGCCGGTATGAATTGGGGGGCCGAGGGTGTTGTGTGGTGTTGGTTTGTGCGGATTGTCATTGATTCGCTTACGATTCTGTTCGTCGCGTTGAAAATAATTGGTGGTCATGTAAAAGAAGATTTGGTGGAAAATGGATAAAGAGCTACCCCGGGTGACGATAGTTACCCCAGTTTACAATCAGGCAGATTATGTTGAGGAGACGATAAAGAGTGTTCTTGCGCAAGACTACGCTGATGTAGAATACATCATCATTAATGATGGGTCCTCGGATGGTTCGGCAGCAATAGTTGATAAGTACAAAGATGTGGCCACGGTTGTGCATCAAGATAATCAAGGCCAGGCTGAAGCTCTTAATACAGGGTGGAAGAGTGCTAGCGGAGCTATCGTTGGTTATCTTAGCTCGGATGACATCATTGCTCCTGACCTTGTGTCAAAACTAGTCTATGAATTGCTGAACAGCGATTCAGTTGTCGTCTATCCGTCTTTTAATTTGATTAGTTCAACAGGCAATCTGATCCGGCAAAAACAAGCGCCAGAATGGTCTTATCACAGCATGGCCGTCGACCTTGTTTGCCATCCTGGCCCTGGGGCTCTGTTTTATAAAAAGCTTTTCGATCAGCTTGGTGGCTGGAAGTCTGAGCTTCGACAGGTTCCTGATTTCGAGTTTTGGCTAAGATGCATTGAGTTAGGGACTTTTAAGCGTATTGATGAACCTTTGGCCTCTTGCCGAATCCATGAAGAGTCTGCTTCTTTCCGCCCGGTGAGCGTTAACAGGTGCCATGAAATTGTTGATACGGTGGAGTCGTTTTATTCTAATAAAACTGATTCTAATGATCTTTATCTGGCGAAAGCTAATGCATCGCTTATGGCTTCAAGATTAGGCTTCAGGTCTGGTCATTTCGGGTATGGGCTGAGCATGGCTATCGAAGCAGTTAGGTGTCGCCCACTATTTATTTTTTCACCTTTGTTTTATAGAAGAGTTTTGGGTGGGTTGTGGGTTATGTTTTTGCTGAAAGCAAAATAGGTCAATATTTTAAGGGGTGGAGATGCGTGTTTTAGTATTAGGCGCGACCGGTATGCTGGGTTACGCAGCTTATGTAGGTTTTTCTGGTGATGAAAGATTTCAGGTTTTCGGTACGTTAAGAGCTGAATCCGGCAAAAAATATTTCCATGATTCCCTGGCCTCCGGGTTGTTTGCAGGAGTCGATTTCTCAAGCTCTGACTCTATCGTACGTGTCTTCACCCAGGTTAAGCCGGATTTGGTGATCAACTGTGTTGGCGTAATAAAGCAACAAGAAGACGCTGAAAACCCTCTACATGTGCTGCCTGTGAACTCAATGTTGCCGCATCGGTTGGCTGAGTTGTGTGCGTTGGCGGGTGCCAGGTTGGTGCATATTAGTACTGATTGTGTCTTTTCTGGGGATAGAGGTGGATACTCTGAAACGGATGAGTCTGATGCAAAAGATCTTTATGGAAAATCAAAATTCATCGGTGAAGTGACGACTATGCCTCATGTGGTTACCTTGAGGACATCAATCATCGGTCATGAATTGCAATCGAGGAATGGTTTGGTCGAATGGTTTCTGAGTCAGAACAATGCGATCAAGGGTTTTACTAAGGCGATATTCTCTGGGGTGCCGGTTAACCATCTTTCTTGGATTATAAAAGAGTATGTAGCTCCTGATGCTTCATTGTCAGGTCTGTATCAAGTCTCTGCTGATCCAATTTCAAAATACGATTTGTTATCGGTCATCGCCAAACAATATGGAAAGAAAGTTTCTATTGAACCTTATGATCAGTTTGTTATTGACCGTTCTTTGGACTCCTCTCTTTTCAGAAAAAAAACAGGTTATGCTCCACCTGAGTGGTCTGCTTTGATTGAAGATATGTATAGATACTATAACTCCATAAAGGGAGTCAAAAATGTTTGATGATAAAGTCCTTCTTATTACAGGCGGTACTGGGTCGTTTGGTAATACTGTCCTCTCACGATTTCTAGGTACGAATGTTAAAGAAATTCGTGTTTTCAGTCGTGATGAAAAAAAACAAGAAGACATGAGAGTTGGCATCAATAATGAAAAAGTTAAATTTATGCTGGGTGATGTCAGAGACTATAATAGTGTTTCACAAGCAATGGTCGGCGTGGATTATGTTTTTCATGCTGCAGCGTTAAAGCAAGTTCCGTCATGCGAGTTTTATCCCATAGAAGCGGTTAAAACTAATGTGCATGGGACGGAGAATGTGCTTAATGCCGCGATCGCCAATAACGTTGAGCGAGTTGTTGTTTTAAGCACTGATAAAGCAGTTTATCCCATTAATGCAATGGGTATGTCCAAGGCGATGGCTGAAAAATTGGTGGCAGCTAAATCCCGTGTCGTTGGGCCAGAGGGTCCAATTTTTTGTGCAACAAGATACGGCAATGTAATGGCATCTCGTGGGTCTGTAATTCCTCTTTTTATTGACCAGATAAAATCAGGACAGCCACTCACTGTTACCGACCCTAAGATGACTCGTTTTTTAATGTCATTGGAAGATTCTCTGGATTTAGTTCTCTATAGCTACCAGCATGGTCAGGCGGGAGATATTTTTGTTCAAAAAGCCCCGGCAGCCACACTCGAAGACCTGGCTCAGGCGCTTAACGAAATACTAAAAAGCTCATCCCCAGTCAGGGTTATTGGCACCCGGCATGGTGAGAAGCTTTACGAATCACTAGTTTCTCGGGAGGAAATGGCAAGGGCAGAGGACTTCGGCCGCTATTATCGAATTCCGGCGGATAGCAGGGATCTTAATTATAAAAAATATTTTGTTGAGGGAGAGCAAAAAATATCCGAGCTGGAAGATTATACTTCCCATAATACGACTCGGTTGAATGTCGATGAAATAAAAGAATTGCTTCTGAAGCTCGATGTTGTAAGGAGTGCTATTGATGCTTAAGGTGATGACGATTGTAGGAACACGGCCAGAGCTTATAAAAATGAGTCGTGTTATTTCTGAACTTGATAAGCATACAGAGCATTGTTTGGTGCACTCAGGCCAAAACTACGACTATGAACTTAATGAGGTTTTCTTCAAAGATCTCGAGATAAGAAAGCCGGATTTGTTTTTGGGAGTAAAAGCCGAGACGCCTTCAAAATCTATTGCAGGAATAATTTCAGCTGCTGACGATGTTATTCGTGATGTTAAGCCTGATGCGTTGCTTTTGTATGGAGATACAAATACTTGTATGTCGGTTATAGCGGCCAAGAGACATCAGGTACCCGTTTTTCATATGGAAGCGGGCAATCGTTGTTTTGATGAGAGGGTGCCGGAAGAGCTAAATAGAAAAGTGCTGGATCATTTAAGCGACATTAATCTTGTTTTGACTGAGCACGCAAGACGTTATTTGCTGAATGAGGGCATTGCTCCTGAGACTGTTATAAAAACAGGCTCACATATGTACGAAGTTTTGAACTATTACTCAGATAAAATTAATGGTTCTGAAATCATTGGAGATATGAAGCTTGAGCCCCGCAAGTTTTTTGTTTTCAGTGCCCATAGGGAGGAGAATGTTGATTCTGAATCTAATTTGAACGATTTGTTGGATTCTTTGAATGCTCTTGCAGAGAAATATGGCTTTCCCGTTATCGTATCCACTCATCCAAGAACCAGAAAAAGAATTGATGCACTTCCCAAGCGTGATATGAATCCGTTGATACGTTTTCTAAAGCCTTTGGGTTTCCTGGATTATATAAAGCTTCAAAAAGAAGCTTATTGTGTGCTTTCTGATAGCGGCACAATCACAGAAGAATCTTCTCTGTTAAACTTTCCAGCAGTAACTATGCGGAATGCTCATGAGCGGCCAGAAGGCATGGATGAGGGTACGCTCATAATGTCAGGTTTGAAGCCAGAAACGATTCTTGATTGTGTTTCTGTGGTGGTGAATCAGTTTATGGAAGAGCCTGATGCTATTCGTCCTGTTCAGGATTATGTGGCGCCTTCAGTATCCAGAAAAATTCTCAGAATTGTTTTAAGTTATACCGGTTATGTTGATCGCACTGTTTGGAGAAAATAGTCATTGAATGGTTGTTGTTTCCCATGAAGAGTAGCAGTGTCGATATAAGTGTGGTTATTCCTTGCTTCAACTGTGAGGAAACTCTTGAACGTGCGGTTGAATCAGTTTGCGGACAGACTGTTTTGCCGCGTGAAATTATTTTGATTGATGATTGCAGTAATGAGGCGACTCGCATTGAGATGCAGCGTCTTTCACAGATTTACACTTCGCCGCGCGTATTGCTCTTTTATTCTGAGGTTAATCGCGGTGCTGCTGCTGCGAGAAATAGAGGCTGGTCCGAAAGTTCAGGGGAGTACATTGCTTTTTTAGATGCGGATGACAGCTGGCATCCAAAAAAGCTCGAACTTCAGGCTCAGGTTTTAAAGGAAAAGAAGCCGAATTTGGTTGGTTGTTCTTTTGCTGTTTGTAACGATACAGTCCCGGACATAAATCAAATTCCGGACTTCGAGGTTAGTGAAGTAAAGCCGGTAACGCTTTTGCTTAAAAATATTTTTCCAACGCCTGGGGTTATTCTGCGATCCAACTTGCCTTTTCGTTTTGATCCAGAGAAAAGGTATAGCGAGGATTACAAGCTTTGGCTGGAGATTTGTTTGAAAGCAGGGGCTTGCTACAAGCTGGAGACTTCTCTGGTATATCTTTATAAGGCACCGTTCGGCGCTTCCGGATTAAGTGCTGATTTTTCAAAGGCTCAGGCCGGTGAGCTTGATACTTACAGATCGCTGCTTCAACAACGCCTTATAAACCCCTTTACCTTTGGCTTTCTGTGGCTTCTATCTAACATTAAGTATGTTAGACGCTTAGTTTTGCGGAGCATGCAAAGTGTTTAACGTGCCCCAAACCCTGTCGCAACTGTCCTGATGGTCTTGAGTACAATCAAAATATCCATCCATAGCGACAGATTCTTGATGTAAAAGAAGTCATGCTCCACCTTTTCCCGGGTCGACTCGGTACATACCGCATATCCCTGGCTCACCTGAGCCCATCCTGTAATGCCTGGCTTGACAATATGCCGGTAGCTATAGAACGGCACTTCCTGTTCGAACTGATCTACAAAGCCTGCTTGCTCAGGGCGTGGGCCTATAAGGCTCATATCACCTTTTATTACATTCAGGAATTGGGGAAGTTCGTCGAGGCGAAATTTTCTGATGAAGCTGCCAAACCGAGTAATTCGATGTTTGTCCATATCGGCAAAACGTGGGGTGTCGTCGTCTTCTGGGATCATGGAGCGAAATTTGTACATGTGAAAGGGCATGTTTTTTTGACCCACTCGTTGTTGAATAAATAGAACAGGTCCTTTTGATTCGAAACGGACAATGATTGCTACTATCAGAGAAATAGGCAGGACAACCGGACTGAGCAGGATGACAGAAGCAATATCAATTAGTCTTTTTGCAATGACATAGACGACGTTGGGCTGCAGAGAATCCATATCATGGATGCTTAGCATGTTGAGATCGACTTTGCCATTGATGGCTTCGTTGAGTGTCTTGCTGCTTATAATTGTCGTGCCTGAAGCACTATGGTGGGCGACATAGCGTAGCCAGTCATCTTCAATTTGAGTTTCGGTATCTACGATTAGAGCGTCGTAGCGAGTGCTGCACAACATAGTTGATGTGAGCTCTCTGAAACAGATGTTCTCAGCTCCGTTTTTGTTGATTATTTTTACGCCTGGCAGTAATGCAAACTTCAGCTTTCGGTAGCGGCGGTTAATGATGAAGTTAATGAATTGCACGCTGAGTAGAAGCGCAAAGCCGATGAAAAGTGTGCTGCGTGAATAACCAAGGCGAAATGCAAGAACTGCCAGCATTGCGGTAGCGATCAAGCCCAGGGTTATGCTCGCGCTATAAGAGAAGCTGCGCCCACCCGGAAATCGGACGATCTTTTTTAAAAGAAGAGCATTGATGATGTAGATCGTTGTCAGGGTGATCAGGGAAAGTTGCTGGTTCGGATCCTGAGGGATAGAGACAGATCCATGTGCAACGAGCTGGGCTCCAAACAAGGTGAGGATCAGCCCCGCAAGGTGACCAATCACGGGATTGAGCAACAGCCTTTCATGAAGGCGCGTGTGGCGCGACGGGTCTATCGGTATGAAGTGAGAATTCATAGGTCAAAAGCGCCTGATTTTTTGCCTAGATAGGCGTGCAAGTAGTCCATTTTGGCGGGTTCCAGCCATGCATTTGGAGCGGATTCCCTGGCGGCAGACTGCATCATGTGCAGGTTTGCTATTAGCTGATGAAGGCTATGGCGAATAGAGTCCGAAGTGTTTTCGCACAGAATCCCGTTCCCTTCTTCAATCAGTTCGTGGCACCCGCCCACATCGCTAAGTAACAATGGCATTTCATGCGCCTTGGCCTCAAGGGCGGACATGGGCAACCCTTCGCTCTCCGAGATAAGGCAAAGAGCATGATAATGGTGGAACTGATCAAACGCCTGGATTTCTCCCGCGAAAATTACATTGTCTGGCGCAGTTGCCTGCAATTCCTGCTGTGCGGGCCCTGAGCCGACAATGGTGAGTGTCAGTTCACCCTGCGAGAAGCCGGAAACGGCATCTATTAATAGATCCGGGCGCTTAGGGTGTGCCAACCTGCCTAGAAAAAGTAATTTTACCGGTTTCGGCGGCAGGTTTGCAGGCTGTTTTGTCGGTTTCGGAGTCCGATTTGTCAGTGTGACAATTTTACCGGGTTGTATGTTCAGCCTTTGATAGCATTTTCTGGCGTCGGCCCTGGAAACGTTGATGACCAGGTCGGTCAGGTTTGAAAGTAGACGCTCTGCTAGGGTGAAGGCCCAGGACAGTTTGCCGCCGTTGTAAATGGAGGACCAGCCGTGCGAGACATAGACAACCCGTAGTCTCGGTATAAACAGTTTCATCAGTCTGGCGTAGACTCCTGCATTTGCGGAGCTGGCAACCAGGACGGAAATGCTGTTATCGCGAATGTAGCGGCGCAGTTTCAAGAGTCCGACAGGATTGGGAAGCCGCTTGAGCAGGTCGGGGAGAATCAGGGGCGATAGCGTATTCAGGGTTTGAGTCAGCCACTGGTCTTCCCCGGCAATCAGGAAAGGGTGGATGTCTTCTTTTAGGAGACAAATCTGGTCCAGCGTCCATCGCTGAGCCCCACCGGTCTCTGCTTTGGTAATGATGAAGCCGATGCGTGGTTTGTTATCCATGTCAGATCCGTAGTGCGCACTGGCCGCGGATTTTCTCATTTTCACG
>Ga0315336_1002059_pt1 | contig 33230 bp, 30 predicted proteins | sample ASW5metaG_FD_204512 | JGI IMG/M metagenome (GOLD analysis project Ga0315336, IMG submission 204512) | Ammonia-oxidizing marine archaeal communities from Monterey Bay, California, United States - ASW #5 | ecosystem: Environmental > Aquatic > Marine > Intertidal zone | place: USA: California...
GCAATGGATCGGCAAATGGGTTTACCGCGATCGCGCGCTACTTCGCCGAGCACCACAGCATCGAAGCTCCTGGCCTGGCCCGGGCGATCATGGGGGGCGCCGACTCCATCCTGAATGAAGACTCCGGCGCGCTCGCGGTCTAATAGTCAGGAGATGACGATGACTGATTTTATCGCCGTCGAGCGGCAGGGAAGCGTTCAAAGCATCAGGTTCAACAGGCCTGAAAAGAAGAACGCGATCACCAGCGCCATGTACAACGCTATCGCCAGCGCCCTGCGCGATGGCGATGCGAGTCCGGATGTCGCGGTGCATCTGATATTGGGCAGCCCCGGCATCTTCACCGCCGGCAACGACATCGCGGATTTCATGTCGATCGCCCAGGGCGGCGAATTCGATCCCGACGCATCCGGTTTTCTCCAAGCGCTTGCGACCACCGAAAAGCCGATGGTGGCTGCGGTCGACGGCATGGCGGTCGGCGTCGGCACCACCCTGCTGCTGCATTGCGATTTGGTCTATGCGAGCCCGCAAGCTTTCTTCAAGACGCCGTTTATGGATCTAGGGCTGTTTCCCGAGGCTGCCTCTACGCTGCTGATGCCGGCTCGGATTGGCTATGGGCCGGCCTTCGAAATGCTATGCCTGGGCGATGGCTTCGATGCGGAGCGGGCGCAGCAGGTCGGTCTGGTCAACGCGATCTACCCGTCAGCGGAATTGGAAGCGCGGGCGCGCGAGGTGGCGCTGGCGCTCGCTGCCAAGCCGGCTGCGGCCTTGAAGGCGACGCGGCGGATGATGCGGCGCGATCCTGCTCAAGTGCTGGCGCGGATTGATGAGGAGATCGCCGTCTTCCGGGAACGCCTGCGCTCGCCGGAGGCCAAGCGCGCCTTCCAGGCATTCTTCGAGCAGCGCGCAGCCGCGCCCAAGCGTGCGGTGGGCGAGTAATTGGAATTCAGTTGTATCGACAAAAGGGCATGCGTAGCAAATGACTGATCTTAAAGGCAAAACCCTGTTTATCTCCGGAGCGAGCCGGGGCATTGGGCTCGAAATCGGTCTGCGGGCCGCGCGCGATGGCGCCAATGTCGCCGTGGTCGCCAAGACGAAGGAGCCTCATCCCAAGCTGCCGGGCACGATCTATACGGCGGCGGAAGAGATTGAAAAGGCGGGCGGCAAGGCGTTGCCGCTGGTCGCCGACATCCGGCACGAAGAGCAGGTGATCGCGGCGGTCGAGGAGGCGGCGAAGCATTTCGGCGGCATCGACATCTGCGTCAATAATGCGAGCGCCATTCAGCTGACCGACACGCTTTCCACGCCGATGAAGCGTTTCGATCTGATGCACGACATCAATACGCGGGGCACCTTCATGGTGTCGAAATACTGCATTCCCCATCTGGAGAAGTCCGAAAACGCCCACATCCTTATGCTGTCGCCGCCGCTCGATATGAACCCGAAATGGTTCTCCGGCTATCTACCCTATAGCCTTGCGAAATATGGCATGAGCCTTTGTGTGTTGGGCCTGGCGGCGGAATTGAAGCGCAAGAACATCGCAGTCAACGCCTTGTGGCCGCGTACCACCATCGCGACCGCCGCGATCAAGAACATCGTCGGCGGTGAGGCCATGATGAAGCGGAGCCGAAAGCCCGAGATCCTGGCCGATGCGGCACATCTGATTTTCACCCAGCCCTCTTCAGACGTCACCGGCAATTTCTTCATCGACGACACCTTGCTCTCGCAACACGGCGTCACCGATTTCGACCAGTACCGCGTCGATCCCACGACCGATTTGCAAATCGATTTCTTCGTGCCCGAGGACGACTCGGCCCCGGTGAGCCTGCAGGCCGCCGAATGACTAGATGGCGGGCACTGGCGGCGGCGGTAGCCCCGCGAGACTGAGATGGCGACGCTTTACCTGACCCATCCGGTTTGCCTCGAGCACGATACCGGTCCTGGCCACCCGGAGCGCCCTGACCGGCTGCGCGCGCTTTATGCCGCGCTCGACCACGACATCTTCAAAGATTTGGTGCGCGAGGAGGCACCATCGGCGGAGCTTGAAGACCTCGAGCGGGCTCATCCGAAGGCCTATATCGAAGCCATCAAGGCGGCCGTTCCCAAGGAAGGGTTGGTAAGGGTCGACGCCGATACGACGCTTTCTCCAAAGAGTTGGGAGGCGGCATTGCGCGCCGTGGGCGCCGGACAGCGGGCGGTCGACCAAGTGATGACGGGCAAGGTCGCGAACGCCTTTTGCGCGGTGCGCCCGCCGGGCCACCACGCGCTGGATTCCCGGGCCATGGGTTTTTGCGTCTTTGGCAATATCGCGCTGGCCGGACTTCACGCCCGCGCCAATCACGGTGCCGAACGCGTGGCGGTGGTCGATTTCGACGTCCATCACGGCAACGGCACTCAGGCGATGTTTTGGTCCGACAAGGACCTCTATTACGCATCGACCCATCAGATGCCGCTGTTTCCGGGCACCGGGGCGGTCGATGAGACCGGGGTCGGCAATGTCTTCAATGCGCCGCTGCGCGCCGGCGATGCGGGCGAGGAATTCAAGGAAGCCTTCCAGACCCGGATCTTGCCGTCGTTGGATGCGTTTAAACCCGACTTGATCCTGATTTCGGCGGGCTTCGATGCCCATAAGCGCGATCCGCTTGCCAATATCGAGCTGGTTGAGGAGGATTTCGTTTGGGCGACGCAGCAGCTGGCCGAACTCGCGGACAAACACGCCGAGGGCCGCATCGTATCGATGCTCGAAGGCGGCTATGATCTCCAAGCGCTCGCCAATGCGGGCGGCATGCACGTCAAGACCTTGATGGATGCAGGCTCTTGAATTCCCCGGGCCAGAGCGGATAAGCAAGTGACATGGCGAAGAAGACGACAAACGAGGACGTGCAAGAACTGAGCTTCGAGCAGGCGATGCAGGAGCTCGAGCAGATCGTCGACCGCCTCGAACGCGGCGACGTGGAGCTCGAAGAATCGATCACCATCTATGAACGCGGCGAAGCGCTGAAGGCGCGCTGCGACGCCCTGCTGAAGCAGGCCGAGGCAAAGGTCGAGAAAATCAGCGTGGATTCCGAAGGCAAGCCGACCGGAACCGAGCCCATGCCGGGCGATGAGTGACGGCCGGATATTGGGTGCGACCACTTCAATCTTCGATACTTTGGGAGCGCTCCACTGCCGGAACAGCATGGGAATCTGCGACTGCTTGAAATCTCAGGAAAAAATTGGCTTTGTGAAGGACCGCAGATTCGCCTAAAGGTGGTCCAAGTGAGCCCCACTATGCGTATCTGAAGAGTGATATCGTCCAGTCGGGCTCGGCTGCTCGTAATGCCGAAAGCGCCATAGGCGCGGCCCGATGTTAAAGGTGGGGAACGACACTGTGACGGCCAAATCCGACACGCCGCTGCTCGATAAGATCAATTCGCCGGCGGATCTGCGCGAGCTGCCCGACAGCGAGCTTAGGCAGCTTGCCGACGAATTGCGCCAGGAAACCATCGATACGGTGTCGGTTACGGGCGGCCACCTTGGGGCAGGGCTCGGCGTCGTCGAGCTCACAGTCGCGCTCCACAATGTGTTCGATACGCCGCGGGACCGGCTGATCTGGGATGTGGGTCATCAGGCCTATCCCCATAAGATTCTGACCGGGCGCCGCGACAGAATCCGCACGCTGCGCCAGGGCGGCGGGCTCTCGGGCTTCACCAAGCGCGCGGAGAGCGAATATGACCCGTTTGGCGCGGCGCATTCCTCGACCTCCATTTCCTCTGGTCTCGGCATGGCGGTCGCCCGCGATCTCGAGGGCAAGGATCATAATGTGGTCTGTGTCATCGGCGATGGCGCCATGAGTGCGGGTATGGCTTACGAAGCCATGAATAATGCGGGCGCGATGGACTCACGCCTGATCGTGATCCTCAACGACAATGATATGTCGATCGCGCCCCCGGTGGGCGCCATGAGCGCCTATCTGGCGCGGCTGATCTCGGGCAGCGCCTATCGCCATTTCCGCCACTGGGCCAAGGAGATGGTGAAGAAGCTGCCGAAAAATTGGGAGCGCCGGGCAGCGCGGGCCGAGGAATATACAAGGGGCTTCTGGACCGGCGGCACCCTGTTCGAGGAATTGGGCTTCTACTATGTCGGTCCCTTGGATGGGCACAATTTGGACCACTTGCTTCCGGTCCTCCGCAATGTGCGGGACGCCGAGAACGGCCCGATTCTGGTCCATGTGGTGACGCAGAAAGGCAAGGGCTATGGACCGGCGGAAGAGTCCGCCGACAAGTATCATGGCGTCGGCAAGTTCGACGTCGTAACCGGAACCCAGGACAAGCCCAAGCCCAACGCGCCGAGCTACACCAAGGTCTTCGCCAACGCCCTGATCGACGAGGCGCGCCGCGATGAGAAGATCGTCGCCCTGACCGCGGCGATGCCGTCGGGAACGGGCCTCGACATGTTCGCGGAAGAGTTTCCCGACCGTTGCTTCGACGTCGGCATTGCCGAGCAGCACGCCGTGACCTTTGCCGGCGGTTTGGCTAGCCAGGGCTATAGGCCATTTGCCGCGATCTATTCGACATTTCTGCAACGCGCCTACGACCAGGTGGTCCACGACATCGCGATCCAGCGTTTGCCGGTCCGCTTCGCCATCGATCGCGCGGGCCTGGTTGGCGCCGATGGCCCAACCCATGCGGGCTCCTTCGACATCACCTATCTGGCGACTCTGCCGGGATTCGTGGTGATGGCTGCGGCCGACGAAGCGGAACTGGTACGGATGGTCGCAACTGCCGCGCGGATCGACGATGGGCCAAGTGCGTTTCGCTATCCCAGAGGCGAGGGCATCGGCATAGAGCTGCCGAAGCCCGCCGAGCCGCTGGAAATCGGCAAGGGCCGTATCGTCCGCGCGGGCTCGACCGTCGCGCTGCTCTCATTCGGCGCGCGTCTTGGCGAATGCTTGGAGGCAGCCGACCAGTTGGCGGCCTACGGCCTGCCGACCACGGTCGCGGATGCGAGGTTTGCCAAGCCGTTGGATCAAGATCTGATCTTGCAATTGGCGGCAAACCACGAGGTTCTGGTCACGATTGAAGAGGGCGCAGTTGGCGGCTTCGGCGCCCATGTCTCGCAGTTTCTTGCCAATGCGGGAAAGCTCGACCGCGGTCTCAAGCTGCGCGTGCTGACGCTGCCGGACGTCTTCATCGATCAGGACAAGCCGGACAAGATGTACGAGCAGGCGGGTCTGGACGCGGCCGGCATCGTGCGGACGGCCTTCGCGGCGCTGGGCCGCGAGCAAACGGCCGAGACGGGCAAGCGCGCCTGAGCCCGGGCGAGCTTTGGGCCAGCCCGCCAAGCGCCAGCGTCTCGATCAACTCCTTGTCGCGCGCGATCTCGCCAGCACCAGGTCCCAGGCGCGGGACCTTATCCTGAGCGGGGCCGTTAGCGTCGGCGGGCAAACCGTCACCAAGCCCGGCGAGCAAGTTAGCCCAGATCAATCCGTCAGCGTCGATGAAGATGCGCGCCCCTATGTCTCGCGCAGCGGTGTAAAGCTGGCAGCCGCGCTCGACGAATTCGGTTTTTCAGTCCAAGACCGAACCGTCCTCGATCTCGGAGCCTCCACCGGCGGCTTCACGCACGTCTTGCTCGACCGCGGCGCAACTCGGGTATTTGCGGTTGAAGTAGGTCGCAGTCAGCTGCACCCCACTCTGCTCCGTGATCCCCGCGTGGTGTCATTGGAAGGGCGGGACGCGCGGGATCTGGACGCCAGCACCATCAACGAACCCATCACAGCCGTGGTAGCCGATCTGAGCTTCATTTCGCTGACCCTGGCCCTGCCGGCGGCGCTGGAACTCACAGTACCGGGCGCCTGGCTGGTGGCGTTGATCAAGCCCCAATTCGAGCTGGAGCAAAGGGCGCTCGGCAAGGGCGGGGTCGTGCGCGACGAGGCGGCGCGAGAGAGGGCAGTGCAGAAAATCAGAGATTGGATGGCGGCGCAGAAGGGTTGGCTTGTGTCAGGTGTCGTTCCATCGCCAATCGAAGGGGCAAAGGGCAATCAGGAATATCTGATCGGCGCAGAACGACAGGCGTGAACTAAGCCGAATTTTGGCCCTCAAGCCGTCAGAAGGCGCTCCACATATTGGGGAACGACCTCCGTCGCCGGGCCGTGAATCGACTCGGTGAACAGCGATGCACCGTCCGAGGGCTGCAAATTTAGCTCGACGGTGCGGGCCCGCACCCGTCTTGCCTCCGTTACGAAACCCGCGGCCGGATAGACCGAACCGCTGGTGCCGATCGAAATGAAGAGATCACAGCGTGCGAGAGCCTCGTAAATGTCGTCCATCTGGTAGGGCATCTCGCCGAACCAGACGACGTCGGGACGCATGCCGGCGGATTCGCCGCAACCAGGGCATGGGGTCGCGGTCGTGATGTCGTCCCTCCAGCCATGTCGGCCATCGCAATGGGTGCAGAGCGCCTGATCTAGCTGCCCGTGCATGTGGATCAGCTTGGTGGTCCCGGCAGCTTCATGCAACACGTCGACGTTTTGGGTAACGGTTAGGATGTCGCCCGGATGGTTCTTCTCTAGCCTGGCCAGGGCCTTATGGGCCGCATTTGGCTTGGCCTCCACAACCTGCTTGCGCCGGTCGTTATAGAATTCTTGAACCATGTCGGGATTGCGCGCAAAGCCCTCTGGCGTTGCGACATCGGCCAAGTCGTGCCGGGTCCAAACGCCGTCCTTGTCGCGGAAGGTGCTGAGACCAGACTCCGCGGAGAGCCCTGCGCCGGTCAGGATCACAATGTTGTTGTGGTAATCGATCATCGGGGATTTGTTCTTGGCGAGGGCTGGAATTCAGCACGAATGCGCGGAGAAGAGCAAGGGGTTCGCGCCGCTTGAGAAATTGCCGCAAATGCGGGCTATAATCGGATCTCAAGGAGTCGATCGAGCAGATGGCAAACACGATTGGCATGTACACGCATCTAGCCAGCACCGCGGTCCGGGCGGGCTGGTATTACGGCATGTACGAGCTGATGAACCGGGTCAACAAGCGGCTCGGCGAACCCGAAACGAAGAAGCGCCCCGAGGGCCCGGTGCCAAGCATGGCGGAGCTGCGCAAGGAATGGCTCGGCCTGCTATGGGAGGACGCCCGCAATGTGCGCGACGGCATCTATTTCCCGCTGATTGACGACGAGTCCGAGACGGTTTTGGACCAGCTCGACCGTGCGCGAGCGATGATTGCCGACCTTCCCGCCAATATGCGCCGGCGGCGCGCCGGAGACGGCCAGGAAGTGGCGCGCAGCCCCCAGGACCAAAGCTTGCCCGACTATTTCGTGCAGAATTTTCATTTTCAGAGCGGCGGATATCTGACGCCGGAATCGGCGCGGCTATACGACGTGCAAGTGGAAACCTTATTTCTGGGCGCCGCCAACGCCATGCGCCGCCAGGCGTTGCGCCCGGTTGCCGACTATGTGCGGGGGAGGGATCAGCGACAGGTTGCCGTCCTCGACGTCGCCTGCGGCACGGGCCGCTTTCTAGGCCAGCTTGCCCAGGCCTTCCCGGGCATTACCGCGACGGGGATCGACCTTTCGTTGCCCTATTTGGAAGAGGCGCGGCACCACTTGCGGGAGCGCCGCTGGGTGCGGGTCGTGCAAGCCAATGGGGAAGCCTTGCCGTTCCCTGATGCCAGCCAGGACGTGGTGACCTCGATCTTCCTTTATCACGAGTTGCCGGCCCCGGTTCGGCGCCGGGTAACGGCTGAGATCGCCCGGGTGCTGAAGCCCGGCGGCATCTTTGTCTTCATCGATTCCCTGCAAACCGGCGACCGGCCGGATTACGACGGCCTGCTCGAAGCCTTCCCAATGCGGTTCCACGAGCCCTATTTCCCGCACTACATCCGAGACGATTTGGATGGCATGTTCGCGGAAGCCGGCATGCAGGCGGAGAGCGACTGGCAGGCCTTTATGTCCAAGGTGGTGGTGCGCCGAAAATCCGAAGACCAGCCCAATCAGCAGGCTGCTTAGCCGCCGTCGCCGCCCATCTGACCGCGATGCCTGAGATAGTGGTCGGCCAGCACCAAGGCCATCATGGCTTCGCCGATCGGCACCGCGCGGATGCCGACACAGGGATCGTGGCGGCCCTTGGTCGATATCTCGGTCTCGTTGCCGAACTTGTCGACGGTCTTGCGTGGCGTGAGGATCGACGAGGTCGGCTTGACGGCGAAGCGTGCGACGATCGGCTGGCCGGTTGAAATGCCGCCGAGAATTCCCCCCGCATTGTTGGAGAGAAAATTCGGGGCCCCATCGTCACCGATCCGGATCTCATCGGCATTCTCTTCACCGGTCAGTTCGGCGGCCCCGAAGCCCGCACCGATCTCGACACCCTTGGCCGCGTTGATGCTCATCATCGCGCCCGCCAGGTCTTGGTCGAGCTTGCCGTATATCGGAGCGCCGAGGCCAGGCGGCGCGCCTTCGGCCACCACTTCGATTACAGCCCCGCATGACGAGCCTGCCTTGCGGATTTCATCAAGATAGCCTGCCCATTTCTGGACGCTGGCGTGATCGGGCGAGAAGAAGGGATTGCGGTCGACCTCGTCCCAATCCCAATTCTTTCGATCGATTTGGTGCGGCCCCATCTGCACCAGAGCGGCGCGTACTATGAGGCCAGGCACCACCTTGCGGGCAATGGCGCCCGCCGCGACCCGCATGGCCGTCTCCCGGGCCGATGAGCGCCCGCCGCCGCGATAATCCCGCAGGCCGTATTTGGCGTGATAGGTGAAGTCGGCGTGGCCCGGCCGGAACTTGTCCTTGATGTCGGAATAGTCCTTGGCGCGCTGATCGACATTTTCGATCAACAGTGAGATCGGCGTTCCGGTTGTGATCTGCTCACCAGTCTCCTCGTCCTCGAAGGTGCCCGACAGAATGCTGACCGCATCGGGCTCGCGCCGCTGGGTGGTGTGGCGCGATTGGCCGGGCCGGCGCTTGTCGAGATAGGCCTGGATTTCCGGGACGGTGATCGGAATACCGGGCGGGCATCCGTCGATCACGCAGCCGATTGCGGGCCCGTGGCTTTCGCCCCAGGTGGTGACCCGGAACAAATGGCCGAAAGTGTTGTGAGACATAACCGTTCCAAACCGCCTGTTTAGCGGTTCTATCGGAGCGCTATTGCACGGTCAAACGTAAGCCCTCACAAGGGTTTACGCGGTCGCGGACAATCCGGAAGCCGAATTCCTAGACTTTCAGGACCAGCTTGCCGTTATTGCCGCCCGTATAGAGCAGGTTGAGGACGTCCGGGAATGCCTCGACGCCGCCTTCGCGCACATCTTCGCGCATCACCAGTTTTCCCTCCGCCTGCCACTTGCCCAAATTGTCGACTGCCTCCTGCGCGCGGTCGGCAAAATCGAACACGATAAAGCCCTGGATGCGGAGGCGATGCACCAGAACGAAGCGCATATTGTTCGGACCCGTCGGGGGTTTGGTCGCGTTGTAGGCCGAAATCAAACCGCATACCGGGATCCGCCCAAACTGGTTCATCAGCGGCATCACCGTGTCCTGGATTACGCCGCCTACATTCTCGTAATAGATGTCGATGCCGTCGGGGCAGGCCTCCTTGAGCTGCCCCGATAGGTCGTCAGCCTTGTAATCGACGCACGCATCGAAACCGAGTTCATCCCTCACTACGCTGCACTTCTCCGGCCCGCCAGCAATACCAACGGCACGGCAGCCCTTTATCTTGGCGATTTGACCGACGATTCCGCCAACGGCTCCGGAAGCGGCGGAGACAACGACCGTCTCGCCCTCCTTGGGCTTGCCGACTTCCAGAAGCCCGAAATAGGCCGTCGTACCAGGCATTCCGAGGCCACCAATCCAACGCTCTAGGGGCGCGAGCGACGTGTCGAGCTTTGCCACGCCCTGGCCCTTCGAGACGGCATATTGCTGGACGCCGAATAGGCCTGAAACGGCATCGCCCTCCCTATAATCGGGATGGTTCGAGGCATCCACGATTCCGGCCGAAAAGGCGCGCATGACGTCGCCGATGCCAACCGGCGGTGCATAGGACGGGCCCTCGTTCAACCAGGGCCGCATGGCGGGGTCGAGCGAGACATATTCGAGCTTAACGCGAAACTCGCCGTCGCCGGGCTCGGGCAGGGGTCCATCTTCGATTGCAAAGTCTTCGTGCTTCACCATGCCAATTGGGCGCTGAGCCAGCTTGGCCATCCTGTTGGTGCCAGCCATCCGATCCGATCCTTCTTGTCAGTCTTTCACTACGGAGATGTCAGGCGCGTCTTCGGCCTTCATGCCGACCACGTGGTATCCGGCATCGACATGATGCACCTCGCCGGTTACGCCCCGGCTCCAATCCGATACCAGGTAGAGCGCGGCCCGTCCGACGTCATCGATTGAGACGGTGCGGCGCAGCGGAGAGTTGTACTCGTTCCACTTCAATATGTAGCGGAAGTCGCTGATGCCCGAGGCGGCCAGCGTCTTGATCGGGCCCGCGGAAATCGCGTTCACTCGAATGCCCGTCTTGCCCAGATCCTCGGCCATGTAGCGCACGCTCGCCTCGAGCGCAGCCTTGGCCACGCCCATCACGTTGTAATGCGGCATGACCTTTTCGGCGCCGTAATAGGTCAGGGTCAGAAGCGCGCCGCTCTCGTTCATGAGCTTTTCTGCGCGTTGGGCGACGGCCGTGAAGGAATAACAGGAGACCAGCAGGGTCTGCGTGAAGTTCTCTTGGGTAGTCTCCAGATAGCGCCCGCCAAGCTGATCCTTATCGGAAAACGCGATGGCATGGACGACGAAATCGATTGAGCCCCAAGCTTTCGCGAGCGCATCGAAGACTGCATCGATGCTGGCAGGGTCGGTGACGTCGCAGGAGTAGACCATGTCCGACCCGACCTGTTCGGCCAGCGGAACCACGCGTTTCTTGATGGCATCGCCCTGATAGGTAAAAGCCAACTGGGCGCCAGCATCGGCGAGCGCCTTGCTGATGCCCCAGGCGATCGAACGATTATTGGCGACACCCATGATGAGGCCGCGCTTGCCGGCCATGAGGCTGCCAGCGTCTGACATAATGTGCTCCCGAGAGGTGCCCGATTGCGGCGCATCCTACATGAATGCGGTGCGCGGTCCAGGATGAAAGCCATCGGCCAATTTGGGGGCCAATCCCGCGTTTACGGGCCCCGACCTGGGCCTTGCTGCTCTAGCTGGAAAGGCTCCAGCTTCCATCGATTTGACGGCAGGCGATGCCTTCGATCCGCTTGGCATAGTCGCCGATCTTCAGCTGATAGGTCAGGCGGCGGCAAATCCGCCCCTGCGGGTTGCGAAACGCCGCGGTTGGCCTGATAACACCCTCCAGTGCAAGGCTTTTCTTGCGCCAGATAAGAGTGGCGCCGTCGCTCAACTGATCGAGCGCCACGTGAAGGGCGCGCAGCGCGGTCGCCCGATTGCGCCCGTCGAGACGGTCGGGAAGAATCTCGACGGATACCGACCAATCGGATGGTTGTTGTGGCTGGGTGCCTAGGGCAGGCGTGGAGGCCGGCAACAAGGTCAGGCACAGGAGTCCGCAACGAACTGCGGACGCGGTCGCAAACATACGCATAACTCAAGTCGCCCAATCGATATGCGATCCCAAGGGGACGCGGCTACTATCAAACGCGCACATCTTGCGGTATCAGGGTGATCAAAGAGTAAACGCGTGTGCCGAATTCCATTCGGCCGGTCCATCCGGCTTCACTGGCCCGCAGATGGGCGCCAGAAGGACTTGCGCGCGGAACCGCGCCCGAGCGGACGCCTGATCCGATGAGCAAGAAGCAAGATTTGAGCTATTACACCGGGCCGCAGGCCGGCGATTTCGCCCGCACGGACGAGCCGTTTTCGCTGTTTCAGGAATGGATGGCGGAAGCGGAAAAGCACGAGCCGAATGACCCCAACGCCATGGCCCTAGCCACTGTCGACGCCGATGGCTTGCCCAATTTGCGGATGGTGCTGCTTAAGGAGGCGGGGCCCGAAGGCTTTGTTTTCTATACAAATCGGGAAAGCGCCAAGGGCCGCGAGCTCGAGGCAAACGCTAAGGCGGCGTTGTGTTTTCACTGGAAAAGTTTGCGCCGGCAGGTCCGTATTCGGGGTCCGATCGAGCAGGTCGAAGACAGCGAGGCCGACGCCTATTTCGCTACCAGGCCGCGGGGCAGCCGGATCGGCGCTTGGGCTTCACAGCAGTCACGGGCGCTCGAAAGCCGATTAGCGCTGGAAAAGGCCGTCACCAAATACACTGCCAAGTATGGCGTCGGCGAGATACCGAGACCGCCATACTGGTCCGGCTATCGTCTACAGCCGGTTGAGATCGAATTTTGGCACGACCGCCCCTTCCGGTTGCATGAACGCATCGTCTTTCGCAGAAACGATGACGATGGCGTATGGTCGAAAACGAGGTTGTACCCGTAGACCCAGTTCGGTCGCGGGCGCGCATAGCATGACGAACATACCGAACGAAGAGCGCAAGACGCTGATCCTGACCGGAGCAAGCCGGGGCATCGGGCATGCCACGGTGAAGCGGTTCTCGAGCGCCGGCTGGCGGGTGATTACGTGCTCGCGTCATGCTTTCCCGGAGGATTGTCCTTGGGAGGCGGGACCGGAGGATCATATTCAGGTGGATCTGTCGGACCCGACGAACACGGCCGTGGCAATCGCAGAGATGAGAACGCGGCTGAAGGACCAGGGCGGCAGATTGGATGCGCTGGTCAACAACGCCGCGATTTCGCCGAAGGGTGAGGCGGGCGGCAGGCTGGGCTCGATCGACACCTCGCTGGAGGATTGGCAGCACGTCTTTCAGGTCAACTTCTTCGGTCCCATCATGCTGGCACGGGGGCTGATCGATGAACTGACGCTTGCTCGGGGAGCGGTGGTAAATGTCTCCTCGATCGCAGGCAGCCGGGTTCATCCCTTTGCGGGAACCGCCTACGCCACGTCCAAGGCAGCACTTGCCGCGCTCACGCGGGAAATGGCGGCGGATTTCGGACCGCTTGGCATTCGGGTCAACGCCATATCACCGGGGGAGATCGACACCGCGATCCTTTCGCCCGGCACCGACAAGATCGTGGAAGAGCAGATTCCGATGCGCCGGTTGGGCGAACCCGAAGAGGTCGCCAAGGCGATCTATTTCCTCTGCTCCGATCAGTCGAGCTATGTGAGCGGCACCGAGCTCCACATCAACGGCGCCCAGCACGTCTAGCCGAATCAGATTTCTTGGATGGCAGATTGTTTCGGCGCGGCTTGGCGCGCGCCATTCGGCCGCGTCAATCGTTCGCCGTCGCTAGCCACTTCTGGGTCTTATCCAAGGCGCGGCCGAGGGAATCGAATAACTGGTCGATTTCTTGCCCGTCGATGATCAAAGGCGGACACAGCGCCAGCGTGTTGACCAGCGGCCGCAGGATCAGCCCTTCTTCCTCGCAGAATCTGGCCGCCCGCAGACCCACGCCCCGCTTGGGATCGAACGGCGTCTTTCGCGCCTTGTCGGCGACAAGCTCCACGCCCGCGAGCAACCCCACGCCCCGTGCCTCGCCAACCAACGGATGATCGCCAAGGGCGGCCAAGCGGGACTGGAATGTGGGCGCCACATCGCGAACATGACCGACAATGTCGTCACGCTGATAGATCTCGAGCGCCTTGACGCCGAGCGCCGTCGAAAGCGGATGGCCGGTATAGGTATAGCCATGGCCGAAGACGCCGATCTTGCGGCTCTCATCGAGCATGGCCTGATAGACGTCTTCATTGACGGTAACGGCGCCGAGCGGCGCATAGGCTGACGTGATCGCCTTGGCCACTGATATGGTGTCGGGCCGGATGCCGTAGGTCTCGCTGCCGAACAGATTGCCAGTGCGGCCAAACCCACAGATCACTTCATCCACGATCAGCATGATGTCGTATTTCGCCAGCACGGCCTGGATCTTCTCGAAATAACTCTCGGGCGGAATCACCACGCCACCCGCTCCCATAACCGGCTCGGCGATGAAGCCGGCGACTGTGTCGGGGTCTTCGCGCTGGATCATCTCGTCCAGATCGTCCGCTAACCGGCCGGCGAAGTCCTGCTCGCTCTCGCCAGGTTCCGCATCGCGATAATGGTGCGGGCAGTGGGTATGAAGGATGCGGTCGATCGGCAGGTCGAAGTCGGCGTGGTTGGCGGGTAGGCCCGTCAAGCTGGCGCTTGCGATGGTGACGCCGTGATAGGCGCGCTGGCGAGAGATGATCTTCTTCTTGTCAGGCTTGCCGCGGGCATTGTTGTAATACCAGAGCAGCTTGATCTGGGTGTCGTTGGCCTCTGAACCTGAATTGGTGAAAAACACCTTGGAGGCGGGCGCCGGCGAAATCTCTTTCAGCTTTTCGGCCAGAGCAATTGCCGGATCGTGGCTCTTGCCGCCGAATAAATGGGTGAAGGAGAGCTGCGAGAGTTGCTCCCGGGCGGCCTCGATCAGCTCCTCATTGCCGTAGCCCAGCGCCGTGCACCAGAGGCCGGCCATGCCCTCGATATAGCGCTTGCCGTCGCTGTCCCAGACATAGACGCCTTCGCCCCGGTCCAAGATGACCGGCCCTGTCTCGCGAATGGCGCTCAGATTGGTATAGGGAAAGACCAGGCCTTCGATGTGGCGCTGCTGCAGGTTGGTGACGGACATGGGCGGGTTCAGGCTCCAATTCGAGTGACGCGTGCCGCAACGCGAACAGGCGTCAGGCGGGCGCGAATGTGGCGTCGATCGCAGGAAGGACGTCGCTGTCAACGAGCCCTCTCTCCGAGAGATATTCCAGATGCGCGAGGACCGAAAGTGCCGCGGCGCCGAACAGGTCGGGGTTCAGATCGGGATAGATTTTGGCGACGATTTCAGGGATTGAATCAAGCCCATCCTCGAGACAGGTATAGATCGCGCCCTCCCGCCATTTGCGATGCATGATGTAGGCTTTGACCACGCGCTGCGGGGTCTCGATACGCCCGCCGTGAGCCGGCAGGAACACTTTGTCATGGCGTTTCATTAGTCTTTCCAGGGAGCCGATATAGCGGCCCATATGGCCCTCGGGCGGCGCCACGATTGTGGTATTCCAGCCCATCACATGATCGCCGCTGAACACCGTGCGCTCGCCCATCAGGGCAAAGCAGAGATGGTCGGGCGCGTGCCCGGGCGTATGGATCGCGTCGAGCGCCCAGTTTTCGCCGCGCACCGTGTCGCCCTCTCTCAGAGTTTTGTCCGGCGCGAAGTCTCCATCGACAAAGCTGGCATCGGTTCCCTCGGGCGTGCGTACGCCGCGCTCTTCGCCGGTCGGCCCATAGCCGAGCAGGGTGGCTCCGGTGCGCTCCCTGAGCCGGGCGACGCCGTCGGTGTGGTCGCGGTGGGTGTGGGTCACCAATATATGGCTGATGCGCTCTCCGGAGAGCTCCCGTATCAGCGCCTCGATGTGGTCTGCGTCATCGGGTCCGGGATCGATAACCGCGACCTCGCCGCGCCCGATCACATAGGTGTTGGTTCCCTTGAACGTGAAGGGGCCAGCATTGTTGGCGACCAGCCGCCGCACGCCCGGCAGAATCGGCTGCAGCACGCCGTAATCGAAATTCATTTCTCGATTGAAGGCGAGTTTTGTTGCCGATGGCTTCTTGTTCAGGGCTTGTTTCATGGTCCAGCGGTCACGAGACCCCCGCGCGGCGTCCCGTCAGTGTGCTCCAAGCGGTTCGATCTGCTGATCTGCCTGGCTGGCGAAAAATGGTCGGAGTGGCAGGATTTGAACCTGCGACCCCCTCGTCCCGAACGAGGTGCGCTACCAGGCTGCGCTACACTCCGATCCTCTCCAGGGAAGGCGTTTTATAGCCCTGCTCCATGATGGCCGCAAGGAGCCCCGCAGCAGTGTCGCGAGATCGCTCCGATTGCCTATCGGGGGGTGATCTCCTATAAGCTGATCCCCAAATTCTCAGGCAGGGGTTTGGGAGAGGATTGGCTTCTGCTCCCGACTGTGATCTGCCACCGGCCATTGCTAGGGGTGACCCTAACCCCTTGAAAAGACTTGTGATAGGCCGATCAACAATGGGGCGTAGCCAAGCGGTAAGGCAACGGGTTTTGATCCCGTGATCGCAGGTTCGAGTCCTGCCGCCCCAGCCAATTTCCCGAACAGGGCTGAGAGTTGTCTAACTGATTTTGTCGAGGGCCGCGCTGCGGGCCTCGGCAATCAGCTGCTCGATATTGTCTCGAGCGGCCCCCCAATCCGCCGCTATTGGAATTGCGCCTGCACCAGCGGGCCGCGCTCGACCAGCGTGCCGGAGAAAATCGACAGATAGCGTCGCTGATCGGCCCCGGCGTCTTGCACGATCTGCCGGATCGGGCCTGTGGAGTTGACGATTGCCGAGCCGGCTGGGTTCGTCATGAAGGACGCCAGCGGTTCGACGGTCCCTCCGCCCTGGGGCTCGCTGGACAACGCCAGCAGATAGGGCTTCCTGGGGTCGAGGCCCGTGACCGAAGCTTGGAGGATCTGGATTAGGCCCTGATCGAACAGCGAGACGCTGGTCGGCGCTTCGTCGGCTGCGCCAACGACCTTGCCGTCTTTGACGGCGCCAAGCGAGAGATGAGCAGTTTGGCCAGCGGTGCCAAGCGGCTCGAGGCCCTGCGTGCCGTCGCCCTCGGGAACAGCATTCGGTACATAGACGATCGCCTGCGGCGCCTGCCCGATCGGGATCGTGGCGACGACCGTATTGGTCGCTGTGTCGATCGCGTCGAGCGCGTCGGCGTTTTCTAGACCCACATAGATGCGGGTCCCGTCCCCAGACGGCCAGACGCCGTGCGGCAGCCTGCCGACAGGAATTTCGGCGACTTGGCTGAAGTCGTCGGTGCGGAACACCTTCACCTGGTTCAGTCCGCCGATGGTCACATAGGCGAAGTTGCCGTTGGCTGTGCGCGCGAAGTTGACGTGGTTGGTAATCGGTCCTGTGTCGATCGTCTTCAGCACGTTGAAGGGCTCGCGGGCATTGAAGATCATCGTGTGACCGGTATCCTTCAGCGTCAGCCAGACCTGATCTCCGTCGGGCGTCGCGGCGATGTTGGGGCAGAAGGGCGAATCCTGCTTCACCCGGCCGACGACCTTATGGTTCGCTACCGAGATCACCGCCGTTTCGGGGTTGAACGACGAGCAGACATAGGCGTATTTGCCGTCCGGTGAGAAGATGGTCATCCCGGGCCCGGCCGCAACCTTGATCCGCGTCTTTTCCTCAAAGTTCTCGCCATCGAGAACGGCGATGTAGTCCTCGCCGCGCACCGTAACCCAGACCTCCTTGCCGTCCCGCGTGAAGAACGCCTCATGCGGCGCGCGGCCGACATAGGTGGTGTGCTTCACGGCGTTCGTCGCCGTGTCGATGAAGGTGACGGAGTTGGAGCCGACCGAGACCACGGCGATAGTCCTGTGGTCGGGCGAGAATCCCAGGCCATGCACTAGCACCTGACCCCTGTAGAGCGGGCTGAAATTGCCCGGCTGCGGGTCGCCGAGCCGGATCACTCCAAGGAGCTTGTTGTCGACCGGGTCCGTGACCGAGACTGTGTTTGAAAACTGCTCGGCGGCATACACGCGATCCTGGCGGCTGATGGGAATATCGGGTTCCCCGGCCGCGCCGGGCGCCTGGCCGGCAAGGGCTGGGGCCGGGCTGCCGAGCCCGACGCCCGCTAGCAGGATGAGCATCAGGAAATTACGCATCATGAGACAATCCCTTTCTACTTCATTGAATGGTGCTACCGCATCGCGTCCGGCAAAGCGGAAGGCCGCTGCGTCGGAGACGCGACGGAATCGGGCAGCGGATCTCCGATCGCGAGCCGCATCACCGCGATCTCCTGCTGCTGCGTGACGATGATCTCCTGTGCGAGCCGCCTGATCTGCTCGTTCTTGCCAAAGCGGAGGACGGCCAGCGCCATGTCAATCGCGCCCTGATGATGGGGAACCATCATCGCGACGAAGTCACGGTCGATGTCGCCGGTCGGCATGACGGTCATGTCGGCCGTCATCTTGTCCATAGCGACGTTGATCTCAGATCGAAACGCGGATTCCTCGGCCGAGGCCCGCACCGCTGCATCGCCACTATCGACATGTCGATGCTGAGCCGGATCGCCTGCTAGCGCGGCGGGCGCCGTAAGCAGCATCATGATGATGAAAAGGAGGCGACCGCACCGCCCATTCTGGAACCCTGTAGTTAGCATGGTGCCTCCAAGTTTAAGAAGCGTTGCAGGTGTTGACGGTCGCCAGCCCCCAATTCGGCGGTCCGGTTGGAATATTAGTGCAAGTTTGGGTGTGGAACTGCCCCGGGCTCTGGTCTGGCTTTCATGCGACCTTTCGGGTTGGGTTGACTTGAGTTGAGTTGGGCCGCGAACTCGCTCGGAGTCAAGTTTCCGAGCGATGAGTGCGATCGGACACGATTACAGTGTCTTGTCTTTTCTGAAAATTCCATCCGACCTGGGTTCGCATTGTAAGGCAGAGTGATCGCATCATTGAGGGCGATGCTTGCGATCCTGCATGCGCCTGGAGAAGTTTTGGCCGATCTCGGCTTATCTCAATGAAATCCCCTGTATTTTCCCATGGATCAGGGAATTTGTGCTGCCGAGACCAGTTCGCAACTGTCTCTCAGCACAGCCAATTCATTTGGCCAGTGAGCAAAAATGTCTAGCGGATATTGTCCGGGGCCGCGCTGCGGGCTTCGGCGATCAGCTGCTCGATATTGTCGCCCGTCAAGGATTGCAGGAAGGCGACCAGCGCTTCTGTCTCGGCGGGTGTCAGGTCCAATGGCCGGATACGCGGATCGACGCCCTCATGCGGGGCGCCGCCCTTGTTGTAGAAGGTGACCACGTCGTTCAGCGAGCGCAGCTTGCCGTCATGCATGTAGGGCGCGGTCAGCTCCACGTTGCGGAGCGAGGGCGTGCGGAAACGCCAGCGGTCCACCGGATCAAGCGTGACTTCGTAGCGGCCCAAATCGGGCGAGGGCGGATCGCCGATCGTCAGCAGCACTTCGGGCGCCACCCAAGTGGTGACACCGGGCGCCATCTCCACCTCGACCATCGGCCCTTTGCTCTGCCGTTCTTGTTCGCGTCGCCAACCATAGCCAGTGTCATGGAACTGGCCATCGCTGAACAGCGCGTAGCGGTCACCGACACTGTGGCAGGAAGCGCAGTTGGCTTTTCCGGTGAACAGCTCGAAGCCCTGCTTCTCTTGATCGGTCAGCGCATCACTCGCGCCGCCATACCGCCATCTGTCGAAGCGCGATGCGCCGGAAAGCAGGGTCCGCTGATAGGCACCAAACGCCTGCCCAATCCGGTCCGGGGTAGGTCCACCTCCGAAGGCGGCTTGGAACAGGGGCGCATAGTCCTCGAGCTGTGCGAGCCTGCCGACCACGAAGCCGATCGAGGGATTGGCCATTTCGTTAACTGCCGTCATCGGCGAGACGAATTGGGTCTCGAGCGCTGGATCGCGGCCATCGTGAAACAGCGACTCGACGTAAGCCACGTTGAGCATAGTCGGCGAGTTGCGGCGTACGGTCTTGCCCTCGAAGCCGACAGGCGTCGCCAGCTCGTTGTTCGTGAAGCCCTGTTCGGGTACGTGGCACATGGCGCAGGACATGGTGCCGTTGTGGGACAAGCGGCGGTCGAAGAAGAGCTTGCGGCCCAATTCGATCTTGGCCCGGGTTGGTGGATTATCGGCCGGGTGGGTGACCGGCGGGAGACCAAGCGGCGTTGACCGGCTGCGCTCTAGGGCGCGGTCGATCCAACTATCTTGCTCCGCTGCGTGTGGGGACAGTGCCGTTGCGAGTGCGATGGCCGCTGTCAGCAGCAACAGGATGAGGCGTCCGGGCAGGGGCATTCCGGCTCAACTTCCTTTTTCCTGCGCCTCCTCCATGAGCAGCGTCTCGATGTCAGCTAGGAGAAGGCGGGGATCCAAAAATCCAAGGCCGTAAATGTTGCGAATACGTCCCTTGCGATCGACCAAATACAGCCGCAGCAGATGATTGATCGTCTCGCTGTCCTTGGCAAGGTTGATCGATTGTCTGTAGTTGTCGAGGATCGGCTGCAGCTGATCCCGCGAGGCCGTGGTGAGGAAACGCCATTCCATCTTTTGGTCGCGTTGCTCGTCCTCGAGGGCGGACTGCCCATAGGTCGCCATGGCGTCCGGCGTGTCGTGGTTGGGATCGAAGCTGACCGTGATGAGTTTGGCATTGGCCGCCAATTCCGGCGAGAGCTCGCTCGCATGGAACAGCTCGAATAAAAGACCTGTGGCCAATGGGCAGCCATCGGCGTCTCTGCAGCTCGTGTAGATGAAGCTGAGCAGGGAAATCTTGCCGTCGAATTCTTCGAAAAGCGTAGTCGCGCGCCCGGTGTGATCGATTACCGTGCCGTCACCGGCCTCATTGAGAACCGGAAGATCGTAGGTGCCTGGAGCCGGGGCTTCGAAGTCGAATTCCTCGGTCCTGGGAAACAGTGTTGTGAGAGTGCGGGGCTGTCGGGCGCCCGGTGCTCGGGGCTCGCTTACAGCGGACCGCGCCGGCGTCGCTTGGTCTGCGCTTGGAGACTCTTGCCAAAACCACAGACCCGTGAAAGAAAGTGCGGTTATGGCACCAACGAGTGCCATAACCGCAAGTCGCTTCTTCATGGCGCAAACAAACTTTCAAATTGAATGATTGGGAGCGGGGTTCAGAGCCCCGCTCCCAGTTTTTTTACCCTGAGTAAAGCTCGCCGGAGCCGAAACGCATGATATGAGCGCGGCCAAGGCCTTCCTTGGTGAAGTCGATCTCAAAGGCCTCTTTGAGCTCTTTACCGTCCCAATCATAGGCCTTCAGATACTGCTCGTTGTCATCACCCTTCTTGTCCCAATTGGCGAGGAGCGAGCTGGTGAAATACACCCGCTTTCCGTCCCAGCTTTGGGAAACCATGTTGATCTGCTTGCCGATCTCTTTTTCATAGATCTGCTTGGGGGCCTTCGGGTTCGAAATATCGAAGAGCCGCGCCTTGCCATCCATGAAAGTGTCGACCCACATGGTCTTGTCGTCGGAGCTGATCGAAATGTCGACTGGCACCGGCAACTTCTTGGGATCGCCGATGTCGGCCACTGCGGTGGCCTGCCACTCGCCATTGTCGTCCTCGTGGATCAGCCAGATCTGCGAGGTTAGAGCCGTCGTGGTGAATGCATAGTTGTGCTCAGGATCCCACGCCCAGCGAATTTCCAAGGGCGCGCCTGGAACGTTCAGCACTTGCTTGGGCTTCTTGGTGTGCAGATCCCACACTACGACGGTCTGACCGAAGCGCTTCATGGCGTCTTCGTCTTTCACCATTTTGCCGAAATCCATCATGTAGTTCGACCAGCCGGTGAAGGACGACGTGAGCATGACGTTCTTCTTCGGATTCACCCGAACGTCATAGCCATAGCCATCGGCGGTGCCATTGACCTTGGCGCCTTGCGGCTTGTCACTGGTTGGCATCCAGTGGGTCGCCACAAACTTTCCGTCGTTGGAATATTCGACCAACGCGGTGCGGCCACTGTTGTCCTTGTCGTTGGACAACGCCGTAATCATCATGCGGCCTGGAAGCGCATAGAAGGTATGGGGTCCAACCGCGCCGCCGGAATCAGAGACGAAGGTGTCGATCGTCTTGACCAGCTTGGGATTGGAGGGATCGGTGGCAACATCGAAAACGTAGATGTTGTTGGTGTCCAGGCCGCCGGCCCAAAGGTGGCGGCGATCAGACGTGAAGCCCGCGTGATGAGCTTCATGCTGCCCACCAACGGAATGGCTGTTGATGACCTTTCCGCGGGTCTTCGAGTCGGGTCGAACGTCGATGGTCACCAGCTTGTCGGATGCGTCACCAACGCCATCCTGGCCCAGAGTCCAGACATAGACGTATTCTTCCTGGCCGGTGATCTTCGGCATGTAAGGCGACTGGCACGTCTCGTCGGCCCCCAATGGTGGGGCTTGAAAGACGAGCACTAGCGTGAAAGCCGCCAGGATCGTCATAAACCTTGCAATCATGTACTTCCTCCCAGTTTCACAAGTCGTCGCAACAAAACTCGTCGTCTATTGCGTCCATTGCTCGGACAATTAAATGTCGCCCGAAGCCCGGACGTTTTGGGCACCGCTCACGCGCTTACCCGAGACTCTGTGCCCTCGACAGCCGATTCCGAAATTCTTCCCTCGAAATGCTGAATGGCCGTGCCGGCCCGGACCGACGCCTGCTTCAGCGTCGTCGCCAATTCGCCAAGCTTACGCTCAGACATTCGGCGGGCGGGTCCAACCACGCCAAGGCTAAACATAACGCCGGCCGGTTTGATGGTCACCGGAACGGCAATGCTCACAACGCCTTCGTCGATCTCCTCCGCGCAAAGCGCGTAGCCGCGTTGCCGCGTAAGTTCGAGCTCGTCCAAAATATCTTCGCGCTGGGTAATGGTCGCATCCGTGAAGCGCTCGATCGTGCCGATCAGCAGTTGATCGCGCACGTCGTCCTGCGCATAGGCGGCAATCGCCTTGGCGGACGAGCAGGCATGGACCGGCCGCGTACCGTAGCCCGGATGAATGAAACCGTTGCTGCCGTCATGGGGAACTTCCACGTGAATCAGATCGATCGATCCGTCACGAAAGCGCGATAGGAAAGCGGATTCGCCCGTCTCAACCACCAGCCGCTTCAGAGTGGCCGCCGTGCTTTTGCCCAGATCGTTGTCCGTCTTGCCCAGCAGAGCCATCCGGATGAAGCGGCTGCCGAGCATGTACCGGGACTCTCCTTCGACCGAGTCCAGCAGACCGTGCTCGGAGAGCGCCGCAACAAGGCGATAGGAAGTGGGGCGCGGCAGTCCGGTGAGCCGGGAGAGGTCAGCAGCCGAAACAGGATTTCCAGCCGCGACTACTGCTTCCAGAACCTGGCAAAATCGGTCGAGCATAAATGTCTCAAGAGATGGACTAATGTCTCGGTAGACGGTCACATAATCGAAAAGTGCGGTCAAGGCCAAAGCATCGAGTGATGCTGTACTTTGTGCCTAATATCATGTGATCGGGATCGACAGAATCCGTAGTTTCACGGGGGTATGTACGTATGACCAATCCGATTCTGGTGACATTGACGCGCGGCGCGTTGGACGAAAGCTTCCACCGCGGTGCGCTGGCCGTCGTGGGCCCCGGGGGCGAAGTCGTTTGCAACATCGGTAATATCTCGAAGCCCCACTTCACGCGCTCCGCCATCAAGGCACTCCAGGCGATACCGCTGGTCGAATCCGGTGCCGCCGCCGCGTTTGGCCTCAATGGCCGCGAATTGGCGCTCGCTTGCGCGTCCCATGGCGGCGAGCCCGAACATCTGGTGGGCGTGCGCAGCCTGCTCGCCAAATGTGGATTGGACGAAGGCGCGCTTGCCTGCGGTGCTCAATGGCCGCTGGGCTTGGAAGCGGCGCGGGCGCTTGTCGCCGCCGGCGAACAACCGCGCCCGATCCACAACAATTGCTCCGGCAAGCATGCCGGAATGCTCGGGCTTGCGGTGCATCGGGGCGAGGAGACGAGCGGCTACGAGCAGCTGGATCACCCGGTTCAGAAATCGATCGCGGAGGTCTTGGCCGATATGGGCGGCGTGGAACTGACCCCCGATCTCATCGGTATAGATGGCTGCTCCGTTCCCACCTGGGCGTTGCCGTTGGAGGCAATGGGTCGAGCCTTCGCCAGATTCGGCACCGGCCACGACTTGGCGGGCCCAAGGCGAGCGGCCTGCAGGGATCTGATGGCGGCCTGTTTCGCGGAGCCATTTTATGTTGCGGGAACGGGGCGGTTCTGCGCGGGCGTGATGTCGAAACTGCAGCCCCGCGCCTTTGTCAAAGCCGGAGCCGAAGGTGTCTATTGCGCATGTCTGCCCGAGTCCGGACTGGGCGTTGCCCTCAAGATCGACGACGGCGCCAAGCGGGCAGCCGAAGCTGTGATGGTCGCCGCGCTGGAGGCGCTGCTGCCTGCTTCTCGAAAAGACCTTGGTGGGGTTTGGGACGCCCGGCTCACAAATTGGCGCGGCGCAAGCACGGGCCAGACCCGAGTCTCCGCTGAATTGCAGGACGCGCTAAAGGCCGTCCGCTGAAGTAGCCGATGCCGGTGCCTCGAAGTTCGATTGATTCCTTCCACGCCTGGGGTGCAGTATGACGCTCGCGGACCCGGATCCGGGCGAACCGAACACAATTGGAGTTTGTGGCGACATGAGCAGTGCAGGTAGTTGGCTGACTAGCGTCTGGTCTGGCGCTGTTCTGGCCGCCGCGTTGGCGGCGATCGCGGGCGGTGCCCAAGCGCAGGATTCCACCGGCGTGCTGCGCTGCGACGTATCGGGTGGCATTGGCTATGTGATCGGCTCCAGCCGAAGCCTTGAATGCGTCTATAACGGCAATGACGGACGCAGCCAGCGATACAATGGCGAGATCAGCAAGTTCGGCATCGATATCGGCTTCACCAAGTCGGGCGTCATCATTTGGGGCGTGGCAGCGCCAAGCGTAAATGTGAGCCCTGGCGCGCTGGCCGGAACCTATGCCGGTGTCTCGGCGCAAGCCGCCGCGGTGCGCGGCGTTGGTGCCAACGCGCTGGTATCAACCAACAAGATCATGCTGAACCCGCTCAGTGTGGAAGGTGTCAAGGGCGTGAACATCGCGGCGGGCGTCACTGGGCTGAAGCTCGATTATCTCGCCGACCCAAGGGGCCGGGACCGGGTTCCGATAGGGACGCCGCCTGGCGTAGACGACCCCTATGACCCCTATCCGGTTGTGCCGCCGCCGGGCTAGATCGTATCTGGGATCGCAATCCCTCGAACTTCCCCCAACGCGTGATCGATAACGGCCCGCGCGCAGCGTCTTAGCTGAGCTTGGGAAAACCCAGTGCCGTCCGCATTGCTGCCAGAATTGGTGATCGGCGGGACATGAACGAACAGCGCGCTGCGCGGGTTCCCCCTGTCGCCCATTGCGTCGAGCGAAAGATAAAACGTCATGTTGCAGATATAGGGGCCGGCATCGACCGAGAGTTGGGCCGGTAGGCCTTGGCGCTTCAGGTGGTCCACCAGGCGCGCAACCGGATAGGGCGTGTGCAATAGCCGGGGCTTGTCTGTTAGTACCGGCGACGGAGATAGGCGCTCACCAGCCGCGTCAGGCTCCCCCGATTTCCAGTTTTGCGCGCGCTGCTCAATGTGGATGGCCTCGCCGCCCGTCCGCAATCCGAAATGGATTGCCACGTCCGGCTTATGGTCCGCCATCATCTGGGCATGCATTTCCGGGAGAACGTCCCATTCGGTAGGGATGATCGCCGTCGCGATTTCGGCTGGCTGTTGGCGGGCGCCCAGGCGCTGGCTTCCGAGCCACTCTATCAGCTCAGCGGTTGGATTCTGGTCGGCGCCGGGAAAGGGACCGAAGCCGGTCACCAGAATGCGGGGCGCCGAAAGGGCTTCGCGCATCATGTGGTCTTCTTCGCCGCCGGACCCAACCCAACCAGCTCAACGATTTCCTCGACCGCCAGCGAAGGGGCGGCTTGGCCCAAGCGCACCTGTTTTTCGAGCTCCGAGAGCCGGCGGCTGACGGCCTTGTCGCCGCGAAGCCGGCTGCGCAAACGCTCCTCAAGCATGTCGTGCATCCAGCGCACGGCCTGCTCCTGGCGTTTGGCTTCGAGCTCGCCAGATTTGGTAAACTTGGATCGATGCTGCTCGATCAATTCCCAGAGCTCGCCGATGCCGGAATTCTCCTTGGCCGAGACGGTGATCACCGGGGGCGGCCAATTTGGACTGATGGGTGTCAAGATCTGAAGCGCGGCGCGATATTCGCTTGCCGCCAGCTGCGCCCTCTGCACATTGTCGCCGTCGGACTTGGTGACGGCGATCATGTCGGCGATCTCGATGACGCCCTTCTTGATGCCTTGCAGCTCGTCGCCCGCGCCGGGCAACATCAGCACCAGGAAGAAATCCACCATGCCGGCGACCGCCGTCTCAGACTGGCCGACGCCCACGGTCTCGATCAGCAACACGTCGAAACCCGCCGCTTCACAAAGCGCCATGGTCTCGCGGGTTGTCTTGGTGACGCCGCCGAGCGTGCCCGATGTCGGGGAAGGGCGGATGAAAGCGTTGTCGTCTTGGGCGAGCCGCGGCATCCGGGTCTTGTCGCCCAGGATCGAGCCGCCTGAGCGCTCGCTGGAAGGATCGACGGCGAGCACGGCGACCTTGTGACCGGCGTCCGTGAGGTTCGTGCCAAGCTGATCGATCAGCGTCGACTTGCCCACACCCGGGACGCCGGTGATGCCGACCCGAATGGCGTTGCCGGTTGAGGCCAAGAGTTGCTGCAGGAGTTCCTGGGCCAGCGCCTGGTGCTCGGGCCTCGAGCTCTCGATCAAGGTGATGGCGCGCGCCAATGTCGCGCGGTCGCCCTCGGCGACGCCCTCGGCGTATTGCTCGAGGCTCAGATTATTGCGTTGCCCCTTCTTGGAAGACATGGCAGCGGGTTAGGCGGAAACCTCGCTCAAGGCAAGGATGGGATCGGAACAGGGTTGAATAATGCGCGGTATGGGGGGCAGCGGCAACATAACAGGCGCTCCGCGGCTTTCGAGCGCCCCCGGTGCCCCGGGCCTATTCCGCCGCCTGCTCCAGCTGGAACCCTAGGGCGCGGCTGAGCTTTTCGAGAAGATCGCTGGCGGCGGTCGCGATCACCGTGCCGGGCCCGAAAATCGCCTTGGCGCCGGCCTCATAGAGCGCATCGTGGTCCTGGGGCGGAACCACGCCGCCAACCACGATCATGATGTCGCCGCGCCCAAGTTTTTCGAGCGCTTCGCGCAGCTCCGGCACCAGGGTCAAATGACCGGCCGCGAGCGATGAAATGCCGATGATGTGGACGTCGTTCTCCACCGCCTGGCGGGCCGCTTCCTCGGGCGTTTGGAACAGCGGCCCGATATCGACGTCGAAGCCGAGATCGGCGAAGGCCGAGGCGATCACCTTCTGGCCCCGGTCGTGGCCGTCCTGGCCGACCTTCGCGACCAGAATGCGCGGCCGGCGGCCTTCGTGCTTCTCGAAGGCCTCGATCAGTCCGGCTACGTTCTCGACCGCCTTATTGTCCACGCCGACCTCTTTTCTGTAGACGCCGGAAATGGCCCGTATTTCGGCCCGGTGCCGGCCAAAGGCCTTTTCCATGGCGGATGAAATCTCGCCCACGGTAGCCATGGCGCGGGCGGCATCCACGCATTTCGCCAGCAGATTGCCTTCGCCTGTTTCGGCGCATTTGGTAAGCGCGTCAAGGGCCCGTCGGGTTGCCTTCTCGTCGCGCTCCTGCTTGAGGCGGTCGAGCTTGTCGATCTGCATTTGACGCACCGCGCGATTGTTGACTTTCCGGATTTCGATCTCGGCTTCGTCTTGAGGCGGAAACTTGTTGACCCCGATAATCGTCTGGTTGCCGGAGTCGATCCGGCCCTGGGTTCGGGCCGCGGCCTCCTCGATGCGGAGCTTCGGTAGTCCCGCTTCGATCGCCTTTGTCATGCCGCCGAGCCGCTCGACCTCTTCGATATGTTCCCAGGCCCGCGCCGCCAAATCGTGGGTCAGCCGCTCGATGAAATAGCTGCCACCCCAAGGATCGATCACCCGGTTGGTACCGGTTTCAGCCGCAATAAAGAGCTGCGTATTGCGGGCAATCCGCGCGGAGAAATCGGTCGGCAGGGCAAGCGCTTCGTCCAACGCATTTGTATGCAGCGATTGCGTGAGGCCCTGGGTCGCGGCCATCGCCTCGATGCAGGTGCGGGCCACGTTGTTGTAGATGTCCTGGGCAGTCAGGCTCCAGCCGCTTGTCTGGCAGTGCGTGCGCAGGCTCAATGCGCGGGGATCCTTGGGCTCGAACTGGCTCATCAGCTTGGCCCAAAGCAGCCGCGCGGCCCGCATCTTGGCGATCTCCATGTAGAAGTTCATGCCGATCGCCCAGAAGAACGAAAGCCTTGGCGCGAAGCTGTCGATGTCGAGGCCCGCGGCGATGCCGGCGCGGACATATTCGACGCCGTCGGCCAGCGTATAGGCGAGCTCCAGATCGGCCGTCGCGCCCGCCTCCTGCATGTGATAGCCGGAAATCGAAATCGAGTTGAAACGCGGCATGTTCCGCGATGTGTAGCCGAAGATATCGGAGACGATCCGCATCGAGGGGCCGGGCGGATAGATGTAGGTGTTGCGGACCATGAACTCCTTCAGAATGTCGTTCTGAATGGTGCCCGAGAGCTTGTCGGGCGAAACGCCCTGCTCTTCGCCCGCGACGATATAGAGCGCCATGATGGGCAGCACCGCGCCGTTCATGGTCATCGATACCGAGATCCGGTCGAGGGGAATTCCGGAAAACAGCGTGCGCATGTCGAGAATCGAATCGATTGCCACGCCCGCCATTCCAACATCGCCCTGCACCCTGCCGTGATCGGAATCGTAACCGCGATGGGTCGCCAGATCGAAAGCGACCGAGACGCCCTGCTGTCCGGCAGCGAGATTGCGCCGGTAGAACGCGTTTGAGTCTTCGGCCGTCGAGAAGCCGGCATATTGACGGATGGTCCAGGGGCGCTGGACATACATGGTCGGGTAGGGACCGCGCAGATAGGGCGGCAGGCCGGGCCAGGTGTCGAGGAAATCGAGACCCTTTCGGTCTCCCGACCAATAGACCGGCTTCACCGCGATGCCATCGGGCGTTTCCCAAACGGGCTTGTGCGCCGGCGCGCCGCTGACGTCGGGTTCCGCCTCGAAGTCGATTTTGGTGAAATCGGGTATCGGGCTCATCGGCTCAGTTCCGGGCTAGCCCCAAGACGTCCTGGGCCTTTTTGAGCGCCGCGACCATGTCGCAGCCCTTATGGACGAACTCCTCGACGCCCGCCGCCTTTAGCGTCTTGCGCAGGTCTCCGGGTCGCCCCGCGAGGTAGATATATCCCGCGCCGGCTTTCGCCAAAGCCTGGGCGGTGTCTGCACCAAGCGAGGCGTAGACGTCGTCGCTTGAACAAAGGCAGGCGATTCTCGCGCCGCTCGACTTGAAAGCCTTGGCGGCTGCCTTTGCCGTGCTCGCACCGTCGCCGGATGCCGCCTCGATACCACCGCAAGCGAACAGATTGGCGGCGTAGCGGGCGGGGCCTGAGAATTCCGACGGCTTGCCGAGATTGGCGAGAAAAACTTGCGGCCGGGCACCGGTTTTTTCAGCGAAGGCGTCCGCCGCGTCGCGGAGCCGCTCAAAGGGTTCGGCCGGGCGGCGCAGCGGGACCGGCTCGACCGTCACAGCAGGATCGTCGAGGCTTTCGGGCAACGGGCGCGGCTCGACCGAGGGCTGCCCGTCCGTCAATTGAGGGAAGGCCGTGACTCCAATCAGTTCCTCCTCGGCGGTATCGACCGCCCGCTGCCGCGCCTGCGCGATCTCGCGGATCATGGCCTGAACACTGCCCTTGGCCAGCGCTTGCGCCATCCCGCCTTCGGCTTCGATCCGCTGGAACAGCTCCCACGCCTTCTCAGCCAGCTGCCGGGTCAAGGTCTCGACGTACCAGCTGCCGCCCGAGCTATCCAAGACACGGCCGAGCGAGGATTCCTCCTGCAGGATTAGCTGAATGTTTCGGGCGATGCGCTGGGCGAATGGATCTGTCGCGCCCATCGCCCAAGTAAAGGGCAGAACCGTGATGGAGTCGGCGCCGCCAAGCGCGGCTGCCGCGGCAGCGGTTGTGGTGCGCAACAAATTCACTTGAGGGTCGCGCCTGGTCATCATCCGCGCCGATGTCTGCGCCTGTAGCCGCAAACCGGGCAGGGCGTCCTGGGCACCGCTTACTTTGGCGATCCGGTTGATCAGGCTTCGCGCGGCGCGCAGTTTGGCGATTGACAAGAACTGGTCGGCGTCGACTGCAAGCGCGAAGCCGATCTGGTGGAGCGCGTCGCTTGGGCCTAATCCGCCCCTTTCCGCAGCGCGCAAATAGGCCACCAGCGTTGCGGCCAGACAGGCGAGTTCCATCGCCTCGCTCGCGCCGCCATCGTGATAGGGACGCCCGTCGGCCAGCAGGGCCGTCACCAGCGGATAGGTCCCGGACGTCGTTCGCGCCAGGGCGACCGCCTGTTCCAATGCCTGATCGAGGGACATGGGAAGACCGCCCGCCCGTGCCAGGCTGCCGAGCGGGTCCGCGCCGAAACTGCCGGAAGCCGCGTCATTGGCGAGGTCCCGCTTAGTCCAAAGCGCCATCAGGTGTTGGGCCGCGCTGACAAAGTCTGCGCCGGGCTCGAGGGCAATACGAATGAATTCCAGATAGACGCCCTCGAGCGTACGGGCCAGGTCGGCGTCAGAAGCGATCGTGATGCCGTTTTGCTCGGGCGCCGCGAGCCGGAGCGTCACGGATGTCGCGCCGCCTTCGAGATCGGCCAGGATCTGCTTGTTTGCTTCTGCCGGATTGCCGCTCGCATGGAGTTGGCGAATGTCCCAGGCGGGCTGGTCGACGATTTGGCGAAAACCCCTTGCAAAGGGCGCCCGTCCCGGCAGGCCGGCAGGGTCCGGGACTGTCTCGTCCTGGCGGGTATAAAGCGGCTTGATGGCCAACCCGTCATGGGTCTGCGACACCAAGGCGTCGTCAAACTTCGCCCCTTTCAGGGCCTTATCGACCAGCGCACGCCAAGCTTCCTCGCTGACGCCGGGGAATTCTGTCATGAACGACGTTTCGGTCACGGGCGGACTCTTTTGCCAAAACGTAGCGCCAGCAATTGCGATTGGCTTGAAAAACAATGGCAAATGCCCGGCGGCGTTGCCCACTCTTAGGGCGATTGCTGGCATTTGCAAAGGCGCGATGTGCCGATAGAGTGCGGCGCAGCATCCGGCAAAGGCGAGAGGCCCCATGAACAACGACGAAGACGTCTATCTCGGCAAGAGCACCAAGCGCGAACAGCTCTATCTCAAGCTCGCCAACCGGCATGGATTGATCACCGGCGCCACCGGAACGGGTAAGACCGTTTCTTTGCAGATTTTGGCCGAAGGCTTCTCGAGCGATGGCGTGGCCGTTTTCTGCGCCGACGTGAAGGGCGATCTCTCAGGTCTGGCAGCAAAGGGCGAGTCCAAGGATTTTCTCGAGGAGCGCGCAAAAAAGATCGGCTTCGACGACTATAGCTACAATGCCTTTCCGGTCGTGTTCTGGGACCTGTTCGGTGAGCAAGGCCATCCGATCCGCACCACGGTCTCGGAGATGGGGCCGCTGCTCTTGTCCCGGCTGATGGATCTCTCCGAAGCGCAGGAGGGTGTGCTCAACATCGCCTTTCGGCTGGCCGATGATGAGGGCCTGCTGATACTCGATTTGAAGGACTTGCGGGCGCTGATGGCCCATGTGGCCGGGCGCTCAAGCGAACTGAGCGCCGAATACGGCAACGTATCCAAGGCTTCCGTCGGCGCCATACAACGCCGGCTGCTGGTTCTGGAGGAACAGGGGGGCGAGAATTTCTTCGGCGAACCGGCGCTCGATATCAGCGATTTGATGCGAACCACTTCCGACGGCAGGGGCTACATCAACGTGCTCGCCGCCGACAAGCTGATGCAGTCGCCGCGCCTTTACGCGACCTTTTTGCTTTGGCTGATGTCGGAGCTGTTTGAGGAACTGCCCGAGATCGGCGATCCCGATAAGCCCAAGCTCGTCTTCTTTTTCGACGAGGCCCATCTGCTGTTCGATCGAGCCCCAGAGGCCATGATCGACAAGGTCGAGCAGGTGGTTCGGTTGATCCGGTCCAAGGGCATCGGGGTCTATTTCGTTACCCAGAATCCGCTCGACGTTCCCGATACGGTTTCGAGCCAGCTGGGCAACCGCGTTCAGCACGCGCTCCGGGCCTATACGCCGCGCGAACAGCGCGCGGTGAGGGCGGCCGCGGAAACTTTCAGGCCAAATCCCAAATTCAAGACGGCCGATGCGATCATGGATCTCGGCGTCGGCGAGGCGCTGGTCTCCACCCTGGAGAAAAAGGGCCGGCCCTCGATGGTCCAACGCACGTTGATCCGGCCGCCCTCTTCGAGGCTCGGCCCGATAACCAAAGCCGAGCGTAAGGCGGTGATCGCGGAAAGTCCGGTCTTCGGCGTTTATGACGAGGCCAACGACCGGATATCGGCCTATGAATTGCTGAAAAAGAAGGCCGCGAAAAAGGCGGATCAGGAGGTGCAACAGCGGGAGCAGGAAACCTCGCGCCAGACCAAGCGGCGCGGCGAGTTCACGATTCCCAAGACCCCAAAAAAGACCACCACCAAGCGCCGCACCACCTCCCGCAGCCGCCGCCAAAGCGTGACCGAGACCTTCGCCAAGACGCTCGCCAGGACGGTCGCCACCGCCATAGGCCGAGCGATCACCCGAGGCGTGCTGGGTGGCCTCAAGAGGGGAGCTTGAAACGGCGGATTTCTGTTGGTTTCACCCCACCGCGTCCCCATATCGATGGAACGGTCGACAACCTCTATCGGGCTGCCCTAGAGCGGCGCGAGTCAATTAGGTGGGGAGTATGGTGAGATGACCATTCTGTTGCGTGGATTGCGAGGAGAGCCGGTCAAGCGGCTTCAAGACAAACTAGGCGTCAATGCGGACGGCATTTTTGGTGGCGGCACCGAAAGCGCGGTTCGCGAGTATCAGAAGAAGAAGGGGCTCAGCGAGGACGGGATCGCAGGTCCCGATACCTTTGCCGCGCTCGGCCTTCACGAACTAATCCTGCTGCGGCGTGGCTCTAGGGGCGACACGGTCAAGAAACTGCAGGAGGCGCTCAAAATCGACGCCGATGGCATTTTCGGTGGCGGCACCGAGACGGCGCTTCGCGCCTTTCAGCAGGACAACGACTTGAAGGTGGACGGCATGGCCGGTCCCGACACCCTCGGCAAGCTCGGACTCTTCGGCATTAGCGCCAAGACGATCGCAGCCTCCATCACCGAAGCCGGCGAAAGCGTTTGGGGAACAATCGAGGAAGCCGCGGACGGGGCGCTGAATAAGGTCAAGTCCATCTTCGGCGGCTAGCCGGCAAGCCTCCATCTATCCGGTTCTCATTGACGAAGATCAACGTCGGCCGGACATTGCCTGGTACAGATTCGACCCTTAATTGCGCCATCGCATTGTCCTTGAATGCGATGGGCAAAGGAGCGTGACAGTGATGGGGAAGTCGCTGTTTACAGCATTGATAATTGGCCTGGGCATGGCGGCTGTACAGCCCGGCCTCGCCGCAGAGAATGAACTAAGCGTCAAGGGTGAAGCTTTGGCCAAGGAGCAATGCGGCCAATGCCATGCGACGGGTGCCACGGGGGAGAGCCCGCATAAG
>Ga0315336_1002061_pt1 | contig 33200 bp, 22 predicted proteins | sample ASW5metaG_FD_204512 | JGI IMG/M metagenome (GOLD analysis project Ga0315336, IMG submission 204512) | Ammonia-oxidizing marine archaeal communities from Monterey Bay, California, United States - ASW #5 | ecosystem: Environmental > Aquatic > Marine > Intertidal zone | place: USA: California...
GGCACCCTGCCGACCGCCACCGATGTCGATGGCACGGTCGTCAGCTACCAGCTGGCGAGCGGTCCGGGTACCGGTAATGGCAGCGTCATCGTCAATACCGACGGCAGCTATGTCTTCACCCCAGGCACCGACTTCGATGCCCTGGCACCAGGGGCCAGCCGTGAGGTGACCTTCACCTACACCGCCACCGACAACAACGGCGGCATCAGTGCTCCGGCCACCGTGACCATTACCGTCACCGGTACCAACGATGCCGCCGTGATCGCCGGTGATACCGCGCAGTCCGCCGCTGAAACCAATGCACCGCTGACCCTCAACGGCACCCTGACCAGCACCGATGTCGATAACGCCGACAACAGCTTCACGGCGACGACCATCGTGCGCGACAACGGGACCTTCACCCTGAACGCCAACGGGCAGTGGACCTTTGTCGCCAGCAGTGCCTTCAACGAGCTGAACGAAGGCCAGCAGGTGCAGGAGGTCTTCGATGTCACCAGCATCGATGGCACGCCGGCCACCGTGACCGTCACCATCACCGGTACCAACGATGCTCCGGTCGCCCAGGGCGACAGCTTCCAGACCGCCGAAGACACCCCACTCAGCCTCAGCCCGGCAAATCTACTAGGCAACGACAGCGATCCAGACGGCGACGCGTTGACGTTGGTATCGGTACAGAAGGCAGTTAACGGCACCGTGGAGTTGGTCAACGGAAATGTAGTATTTACCCCAACCGCAAACTACAGTGGCCCAGCATCCTTCGAATACTTAGTCAGCGACGGCAACGGCGGCACTGCAACCGCCACGGCTATGATCTCAATCAGCGCGGTTGCTGATGTTCCCACACTAACTACAGCGCCAGCCTCCGCTCCTCAGCCAACCGGATTGTTACTGCAATCCTGGAGCCAGCTTTCTAGCCTGAGCGGAACCGGCAATGGTGCTAACCCCTCAACGCTGAAGGCAGCTATCGACGCAGCAGAATCGCCCTCTAGCTCATCGACACTATCCGACGCCCACCTGAGCAGCGTAACTGCGGGGGTTGCGAACAAACTCTCTGGCCTGATCTACCTGGAAGCTGGAAAAACTTACACCTTCAGCGGCGTAGGCGATGACAGCGTCGCAGTGGTCGTGGGCGGCAGCCATGTGGCCAGCGCCACATGGGGAGGTTCTGGCGGGACCAACGGCAACTTCAGCGGAACATTCATCCCTTCCAGCTCCGGCTATTACACGCTTGCCATCTACCAGCACAATCAGGCCGGCGCGGGTAATCTGGATGTCAACGTCCAGGTGAATGGTGGACCGGTAACGAATCTAGCGACCGCCAATATCGGTCTCTACAAGAACCCAAGTGACGTACTAGGCGATGGGGTTCGCCTGTCGGATCTAACCTATGACATTTCCGGCAATGCATATTACCAATCGTATGGTTACAACGAGGGCGCTCAGGGAAGCACCATTCCGCTGTCCCGCCTGTCTGCCGATCTGGTCGACCGCGACGGCTCGGAAACCCTGTCGCTCGAAGTTTCGAATATTCCGGCTGGCATGCGCTTGAGCGATGGTACGCATTCGTTCACTGCGAGCGGGGAAGTGAGCAAGGTCGACGTCAGCCAATGGGACCTGAGCAAGCTGACCGTCACCCCACCGCCCGGCTACTCGGGCCAGTTCGAGCTGAACGTCAGTGCGACCGCCACCGAGGCGAGCAATGAAGATCAAGCCAGTGCATCACTCACACTGCCGGTTACGGTGCATCCTGCCAATGTCATCCAGATTGGCGAAGCTGGAAACAGCAACGGCGACAACATAATCAACGGCGGCAGCGGGAACGACGTTCTGCTTGGGGACACTGGCGGGACGTTGATAACAATACAGCCAGCCACCAATTACAACGTGTCCCTGCTCGTGGATGTCTCGGGAAGCATGAGCAATGCTTCCGGTACGCCAGGGCTAACCCGGATGGAGTTGACCAAAGCTGCATTGATCAATTTTGCGAACCAGCTTGCTGGACACGATGGCGTGATGAACGTCCAACTGGTCGCGTTCTCGAGCCATGGCAGTACGATCGCGAATATCCAGAACCTGAGCGCCGGCAACATCAAGCTGCTCACTGATGCTATCGACACCCTCACCGCCAATGGCGGAACCAACTACGAGGCTGCATTCGACAAGGCTCTGGAGTGGTTCAACAGCCAGAGCAGCAACGGGAGCGGGGTCGATCAGGGCTTCAAGAATGTCACTTACTTCTTGACTGATGGCGACCCAACCTACCACTACACCTCGGGAGCGAACTTGGGCGGGACCGGCAACTCGACCAGCTACGAAGTGCTACAGGACTCAGTGGCAAGCTTCAAGCCGTTGAGCGACACCAGCACAGTGCTGGCAATCGGGATCGGCAATGGGGTGAACGATAGCTACCTGCGCTTTTTCGACAACACCGATGTCACCGGAACGGGATCAGCCACCTTCGGAAATACGACCACAACGCTCGCCAATTTCAGTGGCGGCTCGGGCTGGAACAACGACAGCAACTGGACAAAACAGGGCACTTCCGGCTCAGCCAACAGCGGCAATTCTGTCACCGTCACGGATGGCTACTTGCGCATCCGCGATACGGATGGCGGTGGCGCGACAATCGCTATCAGTCCAACGGTAAGCGCCAGTAAGAGCGGGACCGCCTTCAGCTTCGAATTGGCTACCAATAGCTGGTCCGCTTGGGGGAGCGATACGTTTACCTGGAGCTTGCAGAGGAAAGTTGGCAACCAATGGGAAACCACGCAAACGCAATCACGTACTAGCAACTCCAGCACGACTATTTCGACTGATGCGATCACTCAAGCCGGAGAGTACCGGCTCGTCTTCAGCGTAAACGACAGCTCATCTAACTGGCTGACCAATCCTGGTAACGCAGAGGCACGCATCGACAACATCACGATGATCGTTCCCAACGTCGTCACCGGCCCCGTCGGATCGGTGGATATCGTCAATAACGCTTCGCAGCTCGAGGCAGCATTGCAGGGCGGATCGAAGTCTGACGACCCGGTCGCGGTAGGCAACGACATCATCCACGGCGGCGCAGGTAACGACATCATCTTCGGCGACGTGATCAATACCGATGAGTTGCCGTGGGCTGAGAACAATCTGATAAAACCGGACAGCCTGCCCAACGGCTCGGGGGTTACGGCGCTTGAGAAGTTCCTCGAGATGAAGAATGGCGTCGCTCCGACTGACGCGGATCTTTATGGCTACATCCGCGCTAACCATGAGCAATTCAACGTTGCCGGCGACACCCGCGGGGGCAACGATACTCTCAACGGTGGAGCAGGCAACGACATCCTCTATGGTCAGGGTGGCAACGACATTCTGATCGGTGGGGCCGGTGACGACATCCTCTATGGCGGCACTGGCGCGGATACCTTCGTTTGGCAGAAAGGCGATATCGGCCACGATGTGATCAAGGACTTCAATGCAAGCGAAGGCGACCGTATAGATCTGCGCGATCTGCTTCAGGGTGAGAACGATGGCAACATCCTAAATTACCTGCGGGTCGACACCGCTACTTCGACGTTGCAGATCAGCACCACCGGAGTCCTAAATGAAAGCGGCAGCAACGCTGACGTGACCATCAAGCTGGAAAACGGCGGGAGTGCAGTGAACCTCTCGTCCTATGGCTCGACCTCGGCGGATATCATCAATGCGCTGGTCGGACAGCACGATCTGATCAAGATCGACCACAATTGAGGACATGCCCTGCGCACCCATTGGATGCGCAGGGCGCACCTCTAATCGGACAATCCCATGCCGTATATCAAGCGTGATGGAAGCGGGCGCCTGCTCCAAGTAGAGCCGGCGCCCTTTAACGACATGACCGGCGAACTGCCGGACGACGACAGCGAAGTACGCGCCTGGCTCGCCGCTCAGGACAGTCTTGCCCACTTGCGCCAGAGCGATCTGGAGATGGTGCGGGTACTGGAGGATCTGATCAATGCCTTGATCGACAAGGGCGTGCTGCGTATCACCGACCTTCCGGATTCCGCTCAAGCCAAGCTGGCCGGACGGAGCCGGGCGCGCAATGCGCTCGGCTCGACTCGCTTACTGGTCGACGATGACGACACCGGCGTGATCTGATCAGTTAGCGTTGCCCTGCAACGGTGCCGGATTGCCCAGCAGCCGGCCCTGACCACCTTCGAAACCCAGCGCTCGGAGGGTCATCCACGCCCCTTCCGTTTCTACCTGTTCGGCGATCAACGGCAGATCGATGCTGTGCGCCGCACGCTGCATGGCCTGGATGAATAGATGCTTGTCGTCTTCGGTATCGACGCCGCGCAGGTAGCTGCCATCGACCTTCAGATAGCCCAGTCCCAGTCGCGCCAGGTTGCCGATCATGCTGAAGCGTCCACCGAAGTGCTGAATGCCCAATCCGAACCCTAGCTGTCGCAGGCGGCGGGCCAGCTGTTCGAGGCTCGCCTGATCCGGTAGCTGGGCTTCGTCCAATTCGATCGTCAGCAGACCGGCCACGTCGCCATGGCGCGCCAGCAACTCGAACACGTTCTCGCGCGAGACCGGATCTGCCAACGTGCTGCCGCAGAGGCTGATCGCCAGTGGCGAGTGGTGAACGTCCAGGGTTTCCAACGTCTGACGCAGCATGGCCAGATCGAGGCGTGCCGTCCAACCGAAGCGCTCCAGCCAGGGGAGGAAGCGTGCCGCCGGAACCACATCGCCCTGCTGGTCCACCAGCCGGGCCAGAACCTTGCTGTGGATGAGCCGTTGCGGCTCGACGGCGCTCATCACAGGCTGGAAGTACAACTGGAGCAAGCCATTCTCCAGTGCACCGTCGAGTAACCGGTACCAGTCCTGATGCTGCTCGGCGACGGGTACCTCAGTGCCAGGTTCAGAGCAGGCCCAGGCCTGGCGCGACTGGCTCGCAGCCTGCGCCAGTGCCTGATCGAGAGCGGCGTAGAGCGCCGGGACACTATGCTCTTGCGAGAACGCCGTCAGGCCGATATGGGCCACCGGCAGCACATCGGCGAGTCCGGTTTGCTGCAGTGACGCCAATGCATGCTCGATCTGTTCGGCCAGGCGTAGCGCTTCGAGCCGATCGAGCCCTACCGCGAGCAGCGCAAACTCGCCACCGCGCGTCCGTCCGATCAGGAAGCGATCCGCAGTGACCTGGCGCAACTGTTCGGCCACCGCACGCAGCAGCTCATCCGTGCGTGCACCGCCAAGCCGCTGATTGAGCCCGGTGAGGTCATTGATACGCAGCAGGAACATATAGCCGCTACCGACCAGGTCCTCTCCGCTCAAGCGAGCCTGCAGCTGCATGTCGAAGTGTCGGCGGTTGCTCAGGCCGGTCAGGCCGTCATGATAGGCCTCGTCACGCAGGCGCTCGCTGCGGCGCGCCTCCTCATCGAACAGCGCCTTGAGCTTCTCCACCATGAGGTTCATGGCCAGCACCACGCGGCGTAGCTCCGGGGTTTCCGGCAGCTGCGGAACGCTGAGGAACTCACGGCGTGTAATGGCCTGGGACTGCTCGACCATATCGTCGAGCGGGCGCAGCTGGCGTCGCAACAGCGCCGCGCCCAGCAATGCACTGACGACGCCACAGAGCACCAGCCAGCCGAACATGCCGAGGGTGCTCTGCCACAGGCGCGAAACGGCGAACATCGGGTGGCTGACCACCTCCACGCGTGCGGCCTGCTGCCAGCCGCGACTGACGATCGCCTCACCGCCCTCCGGCTGCAGATCGATCAGGCTGACGAACCATTGCGGCGCACTGCCGGCGTCCGGCTCGGCCTGCCGCTCGAGCATCGGCTGGCCGGTTTCAAGCTCGATCACACGGATCGACTGGTAATAACCACTATCGAACAGCGAGCTGACCACCAGCTCGACCATGGCCGGATCGTCGATATTGGCGGTCAGCGACAAACCCAGCGCCGTAGCAGCATCCTGCGCGTGTGAACGCAGCTGGTTGGCGTATTGATCACGCGAACTTTCCAGGCTGACCACGAAGCTACCGGTGAATGCGGCGAGCAGAAACAGGCAGATCGCCAGCAACAGCTGTTTGAACAGAGACATGTGAAACTCCTACGATCCGGACCCGGCCGGAAAACCTTCCGCTTGCATCTTTTTCAGCAAATCCTGCCAGCGCGACAGCTTCTTGCTGTCACTGACCTGCTTGTCGCCACTTCGCCCCGGCAGCCACAGCCCTTCACCGTTGAACGCGTAAACGGGAACCAGATCGCTGCGCTGCGTCGCCGGCAGAATGCCGCCGACCAGATTGTCCAGCACCAGGGGTACAGCGCCCGGCTGCTCGTAATACGTCAGGACCATATGCGCCTGATTGAGCCGGACGGCCTTGACGTAGGTGATACGCAGCTTGTCGGCCGAAACACCGAGACGGCGCAGGGTCACGTACTTGGCGATGGCAAAGTCTTCGCAGTCGCCACCACCAATGCGCAAGGCTTCGACCGGGGTGGCCCAATAGTCGGTCTGCCGCCAGAGCCTGACATCATCTTCGAAACGAAGCTGGTGATTGAAGAAGTTGTTCACCGCACGCAGCTTGTCGTGCTCGGCCGCCGCCCCCTGTTCGCCCAGCAGCTGCTGCCACGCCAGCAGGCGCTCGCGTCCTTCGCCCAGCGAGCCATAGCGTTTTTCAGCCAGGTCCAGAATACGCGGGAAATCCCAGTCGTCCGCCACGGCCCAGACGAGTTGAGCCAGGCCCAGCGCGCCGAGCAAAGCGATGACGTAGCGAAAGGGGGCAAGCCGCGTCTGGCCAAACATGACTACAACTCTTGACGGCGGGCGGGGCGGCTGTTCAGCCGCCACTGATGGCTCAGTGCCACTTGAAAGCTGGATGGTGGCGGTAAGACCGTTAAAACACAAGCGCCACACCCACTGGCGCGACGGCTGGCGGGCGCGTCCGCAGGATACATCTCTTGAGCGCCCGAATCAGGGCCTCGGCAGTTATACTTGCCCGCTTTTCTGGCCGGCCGGCCGTCATTCCGCCCGCAGGACATCACATGGACAGCATCAATTCCCGTATCGCCAACGAGCTGGGCGTACGCCCGCAACAGGTCGCCGCCGCCGTGGCGCTGCTCGACGAAGGCTCCACCGTGCCCTTCATCGCCCGTTACCGCAAGGAAGTCACCGGCAGCCTCGACGATACCCAGCTGCGTAATCTGGAGGAGCGCCTGCGCTACCTGCGCGAGCTGGACGAACGCCGCGCCTCGATCCTTTCCAGCATCGAGGAGCAGGGCAAGCTGACGCCCGAACTCAAGCGCGAGATCGACCTCGCCGACACCAAGACCCGCCTCGAAGACCTCTACCTGCCCTACAAGCAGAAGCGCCGCACCAAGGGCCAGATCGCCCTGGAGGCCGGACTTGGTGAGCTGGCCGATGCACTGTTCGGCAACCCGGACCTTACGCCAGAGCAGGAGGCCGAACGCTTCATCGATGCCGAAAAGGGCTTCACCGATGTGAAAGCCGTGCTCGAAGGCGCCAAGTACATCCTCATGGAGCGCTTCGCCGAAGACGCCGACCTGCTGGCCAAGCTGCGCGAGTTCCTCAAGCACAACGCCACCCTCAGCGCCCGCGTCGTACCCGGCAAGGAGAATGAAGGGGCCAAGTTCAGCGATTATTTCGAGCACGACGAGATCCTCAAGAACACCCCGTCGCACCGCGCGCTGGCGATTTTCCGCGGACGCAACGAGGGCATCCTCAGCGTCAGCCTCAAGGTCGGAGACGAGACCCCGGGCAGCATGCACCCGGGCGAAGGCATGATCGGCGAGCGCTTCGGCATCGACAGTCGCGGTCGCGCCGCCGACAAGTGGCTGGCCGAGGTGGTGCGCTGGACCTGGAAGGTCAAGCTCTACACTCACCTGGAAACCGATCTGCTCGGCGAACTGCGCGACAAGGCCGAGGACGAGGCGATCTCGGTGTTCGCGCGTAACCTGCACGACCTGCTGCTCGCCGCGCCGGCCGGGCCGCGCGCGACCCTGGCGCTGGACCCGGGCCTGCGAACCGGCTGCAAGGTGGCGGTGGTGGATGCCACCGGCAAGCTGCTGGAAACCGCCACCGTCTACCCGCACGCGCCACGTAACGACTGGGACGGCACCCTGGCGATCCTCGCCAAGCTGTGCGCCAAGCACGCAGTCGACCTGATCGCCATCGGCAACGGCACCGCCAGCCGCGAGTCGGACAAGCTGGCCGGCGAGCTGATCAAGAAGGTACCCGGTCTCAAGCTCACCAAGATCATGGTCAGCGAGGCCGGCGCCTCGGTGTATTCGGCCTCGGAACTGGCGGCCAGGGAATTCCCCGAGCTCGACGTGTCCCTGCGTGGCGCTGTGTCCATCGCCCGCCGCCTGCAGGACCCGCTGGCCGAGCTGGTGAAGATCGACCCGAAATCCATCGGCGTCGGCCAGTACCAGCACGACGTCTCCCAGCTCAAGCTGGCGCGCTCGCTGGACGCGGTGGTCGAGGACTGCGTGAACGCCGTCGGCGTCGACGTCAACACCGCTTCCGCCGCGCTGCTGGCGCGCATCTCCGGGCTCAACGCGACGCTGGCGCAGAACATCGTGCAGTTCCGCGACGCCAACGGCGCATTCAGCTCCCGCGCGCAATTGAAGAAGGTCCCGCGCCTGGGCGAGAAGACCTTCGAGCAGGCCGCCGGCTTCCTCCGTGTGATGAACGGCGACAACCCGCTGGACGCCTCCGCGGTGCACCCGGAAACCTACCCGCTGGTCACCCGCATCGCCGCCGATACCGGCCGCGACATCCGCTCGCTGATCGGCGACTCGGCCTTCCTCAAGCGCCTCGATCCGAAGAAATTCACCGACGAGACCTTCGGCCTGCCCACCGTCACCGACATCCTCGGCGAACTGGACAAGCCCGGCCGCGACCCGCGCCCGGAGTTCAAGACCGCCGAATTCCAAGAAGGTGTGGAGAAGCTCGCCGACCTGGAGCCGGGCATGGTGCTCGAGGGCGTGGTGACCAACGTGACCAACTTCGGTGCCTTCGTCGACATCGGCGTGCACCAGGACGGCCTGGTGCATATCAGTGCGCTGTCGGAGAAGTTCGTCAAGGACCCCTACGAAGTGGTCAAGGCCGGCGACATCGTCAAGGTCAAGGTCATGGAGGTGGACATCCCGCGCCAGCGCGTCGGCCTGTCGATGCGCATGAGCGACACGCCCGGTGCCAAGACCGACGGCCCACGCGGTGGTGGCAAGCCACGCGGCAACGCGCCGCGTAGCGAGCGTCATGCCAAGGAAGACAAGCCGGCACCGGCCAACGCCGCCATGGCCGCGCTGTTCGCCAACGCCAAGCAGCTGAGGAAGTAGACATGAGCATTCAAGTCGAGGCGGTAGGCAATTCCAGCGCCTTCGGCCGCCTGCTCGGCCTGGAGATTCACCAAGTCGGCAATGGCGAGGCCGTGCTCGGCCTGACCATGCACGACGGCCTGCGCAACCTGCACGGCAAGCTGCACGGCGGCGCGCTGTTCTCGCTGATCGACACCGCCATGGGCCAGGCCAGCCACAGCCTGGGCGATGGCTCGCCGAACAGCGTCACGTTGGAGTGCAAGGTCAACTACATCCGCCCGGTGACCGATGGCGAGCTGCGCTGTCGCGCCTGGGTGGTGCATGGCGGCCGGCGGACCCAGGTGCTCGAAGCCGAGGTGCACCAGGGCGACAAGCTGATCGCCAAGGCCCAGGCGACCTTCGCCTGCCTTTGAATAAAGCGGCAAGCCCCAAGAAGGAGCACGTCCGGCTTTCTCTTGCAGCGTGTGGCTTGAAGCTTGCCGCTTCCCACCCCATATTGGGCCGACTGTCGCGTGAAGGAATCCACAAGTTGAGCGCTCTTCTCACCCACCGCCTGGCATTGCTGGCCGAGCCGTCCCACCTGCCGCTGCTCAGTCAATGCCTGCACGGGATCGAACGCGAATGCCTGCGCGTCGACGCTCGCGGTCAGCTGGCGATGACCCCGCACCCTGCCGCCATAGGCTCGGCGCTGACCCATCCGCAGATCACCACCGATTATTCCGAGGCGCTGCTGGAATTCATCACCGGCACCGATCAGGACCCGCAGAACACCCTGGCCGAGCTCGAAGCGATCCATCGTTTCACCTACGCCAAGCTGGGCGACGAGTACCTCTGGAGTCCGTCGATGCCCTGTCCGCTGCCGAGCGAAGCGGACATTCCGATCGCCGAGTACGGCAGCTCCAACATCGGCCGGCTCAAGCACGTCTACCGCCAGGGCCTGGCGCTGCGCTACGGCAAGACCATGCAGTGCATCGCCGGCATCCACTACAACTTCTCGCTGCCTGAAGAACTCTGGCCGATCCTGCAGGCCGACGACGGCGACCCGCGCTCGGTACAGGACTACCGCTCGACGCGTTACATCGGCCTGATCCGCAACTTCCGCCGCTACAGCTGGCTGCTGATGTACCTGTTCGGCGCCTCGCCGGCGCTGGATGCCGGCTTCCTGCGCGGCCGTGCGCACCAGCTCGAGACACTCGACGCCGACACGCTCTACCTGCCCTGGGCGACCAGCCTGCGGATGAGCGACCTGGGCTACCAGAACAACGCCCAAGCCGGCCTCACGCCTTGCTACGACGACCTGCCGAGCTATGCCGAAAGCCTCTACCGCGCGGTCTCCACGCCCTATCAGCCCTATGTGGAACTGGGCACCAAGGATGCCGCTGGCAACTGGCAGCAGCTCAACACCAACATTCTGCAGATCGAGAACGAGTACTACTCGAACATCCGCCCGAAACGCGTCACCGCCAGCGGCGAACGCCCGCTGCACGCCTTGCGCGCGCGCGGCATCCAGTACGTCGAAGTGCGCTGCCTGGACATCGACCCGTTCCTGCCGCTGGGCATCGACGCCAGCGAGGCGCGCTTCCTCGACGCCTTCCTGCTGTTCTGCGCGCTGCAGGACAGCCCCTGCCTGGTCGAGGGCGAATGCGGCGCCGCCACCGACAACTTCCTCAAGGTGGTCAAGGAAGGCCGGCGCCCGGGGCTCGAGCTGCAGCGTTGTGGCGAGAACGTCCTGCTCAGTGATTGGGCCAGCCAGTTGCTCGACGAGATCGGCCAGGTTGCCGCCCTCCTCGACCGTAGCCATGCTGACTCCCGGCATGCGGATGCGCTTGCCGAGCAGCGCGCCAAGGTCGCCGACAGCAGCCTGACGCCGTCGGCCCGCGTACTCGACGAGTTGCGTCGCAACGGCGAGAGTTTCAGCCAGTTCGCCATGCGCCAGACCCTGGCCCACGCCGATTACTTCCGCAGCCAGGCACCGAGCGCGGCCGAGCTGGCCGAATTCGAGGCCCTATCGCGCCAATCGCTGGCCGAACAGGCGGCACTGGAAGCCCAGCAGGAAACCGATTTCGACCAGTTCGTCGCCGCCTACCAGGCGAGCCTGCTGAGCATTGGGGTCTGAAAAAGCAGCTGCAAGCTGCAAGCTGCAAGCTGCAAGCTCAAAAAGCATCGCCCCGGGGACGGACAATCCACAGGGATGTGGTGAGTGCCGCAAGCCCGTCGGGAACGGGCGCGGCCTCCCACAAAAAAGCAGCCGGTGCACACCGACCTGTGGGAGGCGCGACCTCGCGGCGATGCGGGCGTAGGGCGAGTTGCAACCCGCCGATTCGGCGTTGGCCTGGGCTCCGTCCGCGCGGGTTTCACCCGCCCTACAGCGGCTTCTCGAATATCTTCGAATTACGCTGGAAGTTGTACAGCGAAGCCCGCGCGGCCGGCAGGCGGTCGACGCTGATCGGCTCGAAGCCGCGCTCCTGGAACCAATGCGCGGTACGCGTGGTGAGCACGATCAGCTTCTTCAGCCCCAGCTTGCGCGCGCGCTCCTCGATGCGTTCGAGCAATTCGTCGCCGCGGCCGCCATGGCGATATTCCGGGTTGACCGCCAGGCACGCCAGCTCGCCGGCATCCGACTCGGCGATCGGATAGAGCGCCGCGCAGGCGATGATCAGCCCGTCGCGCTCGACGATGCTGAACTGCTCGACCTCGCGCTCGAGCACCTCGCGCGAACGCCGCACTAGGATGCCCTGTTCCTCCAACGGTGTGATCAGATCGATCAGCCCGCCGACATCCTCGATGGTCGCCTCACGCAACTGCTCGAACTGTTCCTGGGTTACCAGCGTGCCGCCGCCGTCACGGGTGAACAGTTCGTTGAGCAAAGCGCCGTTATCGGCATAGCTGACCACATGGCTGCGCCGCACGCCGCCGCGACAGGCCTGCGCGGCGGCGTCGAGCAGCTCGGCCTGGTACTGGCTGCCGAGGCGCTCGACGTAGGCTGGAATCTGCTGCGGACGCAGCTCGCGCACCAGCTTGCCACTTTCGTCGAGCAAGCCGGGCTCGGCGCCGTAGAGCACCAGCTTGTCGGCCTGCAGATCGATGGCCGCGCGGGTGGCGACATCCTCGCAAGCGAGATTGAAGATCTCGCCGGTCGGCGAATAACCCAGCGGCGACAGCAACACGATGGTGCGTTCGTCCAGCAGCCGGCCGATGCCCTTGCGGTCGATACGGCGGACTTCGCCGGTGTGATGCAGATCGACGCCATCGAGCACGCCGATCGGCCGTGCGGTGACGAAATTGCCGCCGGCCACGCGCAGCCGCGCACCCTGCATCGGCGACGCCGCCATGTCCATCGACAGCCGTGCCTCGAGAGCGATGCGCAACTGGCCGACCGCATCGATCACGCACTCCATGGTCGGCGCATCGGTGACGCGCAGATCACGATGGAAACGCGGCTCGATACCGCGGGCGACCAGGCGCGCCTCGATCTGCGGGCGCGAGCCAAATACCAGCACCAGGCGCACGCCGAGGCTGTGCAGCAGCACCAGGTCGTGGACGATGTTGGCGAAATTGGCGTGTTCCAGGCCATCGCCCGGCAGCATGACGACGAAGGTGCGGTCACGGTGCGAGTTGATATAAGGCGAGGAGTCGCGGAGCCAGGTGACGTAGTCGTGCATGTAAAAGCCTTCGTGGCGGTTCTGTTCGTCTGTTTTGAAGTCAGTTCGCGGCGGTCTGCGGCTGCAGGCAGTAGTGCTCGATCATCCGACGCAGCAGTTGCACGGTCGGTTCGATGCGATCGAGCTGCAGATATTCGTCGGGCTGGTGCGCGCAGGCGATGTCGCCGGGCCCCAGTACCAGCGTTTCGCAGCCGAGCTGCTGAAGATAAGGCGCTTCGGTGGCAAACGCCACCGCCTCGGCCTGGTGCCCGGTAAGACGCTCGGCCAGACGCACCAACTCGCTCTCGGCTGCCTGCTCGAACGGTGGTACCGCGGGGAACAGCGGTGCCAGGTCGATCTTCACCTGGTGCTGTTCGGCCAACGGCTGCAGGCGCTGGCCGATGATCGACCGCAGCTGCTGCGGATCCATGCCCGGCAGCGGGCGCAGGTCGAACTCCAGCGAACACTGGCCGCAGATGCGGTTGGGGTTGTCGCCACCGTGGATGCAGCCGAAGTTGAGCGTCGGCTTGGGCACGTCGAACAGCGGATTGTCGTATTCGCCCTGCCACTGGTGACGCAGCGTCATCATCTCGCCGATCACGCCGTGCATGGCTTCCAGCGCGCTGTGACCATAGGCCGGGTTCGATGAATGCCCACTCTGCCCGAGGATGTCGATGCGCTCCATCATGATGCCCTTGTGCAGGCGTACCGGGCGCAGGCCGGTGGGCTCACCGATCACCGCGGCGCGCCCGAGCGGGCGACCGGCTTCGGCCAAAGCACGGGCGCCGGACATCGAACTCTCTTCATCGCAGGTGGCGAGAATCAGCAACGGGCGGCGGAACGGCTGCTCCAGCAGCGGTCGAACCGCCTCGATGATCAGCGCGAAGAAGCCTTTCATGTCGCAACTGCCGAGGCCGTACCAACGGTTATCAGCCTCGCGCAGCTTCAGCGGATCGGACTGCCACAGGGCGGCATCGAACGGCACGGTATCGCTGTGCCCAGCCAGCACCAGTCCGCCGGGACCGCTGCCATAACTGGCGAGCAGGTTGAATTTCCCCGGCGCGACTTCCGGCGTTTCGCAGGTGAAGCCCAACTCACCGAGCCAGGCCGCGAGCAACTCGATCACCGGACGATTGCTCTGATCCCAGCCAGGTTGCGTGCAGCTGACCGAGGGCGCCGCGAGGAGCGCAGCGAATTGCTCCTTGAATGATGGAATGGGCACCGGCTACCTCCGTGATGCAATCGAAACGAGCCTGCAGTGAAACATGAAATGCGCCACGGCGGGACCCGCAAACGAAAACGCCCCGCCGAAGCGGGGCGCCGGCAACATCCAGCAAACTCAGGTGAAGATGAACTTGAGCACGGTGAAGAAGACGATCGCCAGGAACGCACCGGCCGGCAGGGTAATCAACCAGGACATGAAGATCGAACCCACGACACCCAGGTTCAGCGCACCGATACCGCGCGCGATGCCGATGCCGAGCACGGCACCGACCAGCGTGTGGGTGGTGGAAACCGGCAGACCGATGGCCGATGCGCCGACCACCGTGGTCGCGGTCGCCAGCTCGGCGGCGAAACCGCGGCTGGGGGTCAGCTCGGTGATTTCCTTGCCGATGGTGGCAATCACCTTGTAACCGTAAGTGGCCAGACCGATGACGATACCGACCGCACCGAGCAACAACACCCAGCCCGGCACGGCGGACTTGGCGGCGATGTCGGCGGCGCCGCCGGATTCGATCACACCGACGATGGCGGCCAGCGGACCAACCGCATTGGCGACATCGTTGGCGCCGTGGGCGAAGGCCATGGAGCAGGCGGTAAAGATCATCAGAACGGCGAAAACCTTCTCCACGCTGGCGAAGTGGAAGGTCTTGTCGGCTTCGACGTCCACCTTGATCCGCGAGAGCAGCGCGATCCCCGCGAGCATCACCAGCAGGCCGATGCCGAAGGCCAGCAGGATGCCCTGACCGCTGCTGAGGGTCAGGCCGACATGCTTGAGGCCCTTGGTGACCGTCATCAGCGCGACCATGAAGCCGGTCAGGAACATGTACAGCGGCACGAAGCGCTTGGCGTTCTCGAACGGATGATCGGTATTGATGATCAGCTTCTGCACGCTCATGAACAGACCGAAGGCGACGATGCCGGACAGCATCGGCGTCACCACCCAGCTGGCGACGATGGGACCGATGGCGTCCCAATGCACGGCATCGGTGGAGACACCGACGGCGGCGAAGCCGATGACCGCACCGATGATCGAATGCGTGGTGGAGACCGGCCAGCCCTTCATTGTCGCGATCATCAGCCAGGTACCGGCGGCGAGCAGCGCCGACATCATCCCCAGCACCATCAGGTCGGGGGAAATCACTTCCGCGTCGACGATGCCGTTCTTGATCGTCTCGGTGACTTCGCCACCGGCCAGATAGGCGCCGCAGAACTCGAAGATCATGGCCACGATGATGGCCTGCTTGATGGTCAGCGCCCGAGAACCGACCGAAGTACCCATGGCATTGGCCACGTCATTGGCACCCACGCCCCAGGCCATGAAGAAACCGAATGCGCAGGCAAGGATCAGGAGTACGAAGCCGTAATCCGCAATAAGAGACATAAGGAATTACCTGTTGAACCCAGAAAGGATGCTGGCGCCTCAGCGCGCCAGCAGTTGTTCCAGACGGTTACCGACGCGCTCGGCGCGGTCGGCTACATCGCCGATCCATTCGATGATCTTGTAGAGAAAGATCACGTCGACTGCTGGCAAATCCTTTTCCAGGTGGAACAGTGCACGGCGAACCGTGATCTGCATGCGGTCGGTTTCCCGCTCGATTTCTTCGAGCTCTTCGACCATCTTTTCGACGAGTGTGGCTTCGCGGCCGCTGAAGCCGGTTTCCAACAGCGAATCCAGCTCCTTGAGCGCCTTCAACGCCTGGGCGCTGGCGTCGACGCTGCGCTGCACGTAGGCCAGCATTTGCGGTTGCAGCGCCTGCGGAATGGTCATGCAGCGGCCCAGCATCAGGCCGGCAATGTCCTTGGCGCGGTTGGCGATCTTGTCCTGTACACTCAACAGGTCCAGCAGATCGGAGCGCGGCACCGGCAAAAACAGGCTCTTGGGCAGGTGCTGGCGAACGCTCTTCTTCAGCTTGTCGGCCTCGTTTTCCAGCTGCGACATCTGCTGCTGAATCTGCTCGACCTTCTCCCAGTCTTCGGCCATGACCGCCTGAAATAGCGGCACCAGGTTCGCTGCACATTCGTGCGACTTGGCCATATGCTGTTGCATCGGGCCGATTGGCGAACGTCCGAACAAGCTGACGAAAGGATTGACTGGCATAGGGTATGGCCCCGGCTTGAAAGAGGCGGCAAGTATACGGACAGGCCATCACGCCTGCTACCGTGCGTCATCAGGCTGCAACATCCACACATCATAGGCACCCCGTCGGCACCATGCAGAAAGAAACCGAAATCAAGCTACGCGCCAGCCGCGACACCCTGCTCGCCCTGCGCGAACATCCGCTGCTGAAAAAGCGCAACAAGAGTGGCTGGTCGCGCCATGAGCTGTTCAACCAGTATTACGACACCGCCGAGCGCGACCTCGCCCAGGCCCGCGTCGCCCTGCGCCTGCGCCGCGACGGCGAGCAGTTCATCCAGACCTTGAAAAGCCGCGGCCAGAGCGTCGCCGGGCTTTCCGAGCGCAACGAATGGGACTGGTACCTGGACAAGGCCAAGCTCGACACCAAGAAGCTTGACGACGACTGCTGGCCGGCCAGCCTTGCCGAGCTGGACAAGAAAAGCCTCAAGCCGATCTTCACCACCGACTTCGTGCGCGAGAAAGCCGAGATCGCCTGGGGCCGCGGCAAGACCAAGGTGGTGATCGAGGCGGCACTGGATCAGGGGCAGGTCAAGGCCGGCAGACAGTCCGAGGAAATCTGCGAGCTAGAGCTCGAGCTACGCCAAGGCGATCCGGAAGCGCTGCTGGAACTGGCGGCGGAGCTGGCTGCCGACCTGCCGCTGATGCCCTGCGACATCAGCAAGGCCGAGCGCGGCTATCGCCTGTATGACGCCAATGGCTACAGCTTGCAGCTGCCAGCACCGAAGCTCGACGCCACGATGCCGCTGGACGATGCCGTCGTCGCTCTCGGCTGGCAGCTGCTCGGCAACAGCCAGCGCCTGGCCGAACAGTACCGCTTCAATGGTCGCTGGAAACTGCTGAGTGACTGGCTGCAGCAGCTGATCGAGCTGCGCGCCCTGCTCGGCAGCCTCGGCCAGGCCGCCCCGCGCGCCAGCAGCCGTGAGCTGCGTGAGCTGCTCGACGCGCTGATCCAGGACTGGCGCCCAAGAGTCGAAGCCGGTCAGGACGATGAAAGCGTGCGCAAGGCCGCACCCGTACAGTTCGCCGAGGAGCTGGGCCAGACCCGCTGGGGCCTGCTGTCGCTGAAAGCCTCGCTGTGGCTGCTGCAGCGCAGCTGGACCGAAAGTCGCAATGCACGAGGCGATCGCCAGGGCGCTGCCGAGCTGGGCAAGTGGCTGCTGCATCTGCTGGCGGAAGAGGCCAAGGCCTTGCAACTGCCGCGCTACCAGCAGCAACCCGAAGACCTCGCCGAACAGAGCCCGCGCATGGAGCGCCTACTGGTCTGGCTGCATTTGGCCCGCGACGTGCTGGAGCTGCCGGAAGCCGACCGGTTGTATGGCGAATTGGCCAAGCTGCATGAACTGGCCCGCCAGGCCATCGACGAAGAAGCCTTGGCGCTACGAGTTGAGCAGGCACATCTGGTCTGGACGCTCAAGGCCTGGAAGCAGCTGGAGAAATAACGTCCCAAGACGGCGCAGGCTGCGCAAAGTTGAACCCCGGCGGCAGACAACGCCGGGGCTTTAGCGGCAAGCTTGGCCTTTTCGCCGCCGCATCGAAGGAATCCCATGTCCGTGCTGAACTCGCCCACCCAGGACCGCCCTCTCGATCTCGCCGATCTGCTGCGCGAGCTGGTCACCCAGGGGCGGATCGCGCAGGACAGCGCCGAACAATGCCTGACGGTACGCCGCAGCGCGCTGGCCAACCAGCAGCACCCGCTGGAATTCCTTGCCGCGCAGCAGCTCGATGACCTGCAGCGGCCGGGCAAGAAGCTCGATCTGGAAACGCTGACCGTCTGGCTGGCCGAGCGCGCCGGCCAGCCGTACCTGCGCATCGACCCGCTGAAGATCGACGTCGCCGCGATCACCCCGCTGATGTCCTACGCCTTCGCCCAGCGCCACGGGATTCTCGCCGTAGCGGTCGACGCCAGCGCCGTCACCATCGCCAGTTGCCAGCCTTTCGTGCACGGCTGGGAAGCCAACCTGACCCACGTGCTCAAGCGCCCGATCAAGCGCGTGGTGGCCAACCCGAGCGACATTCAGCGCTTCACCGTGGAGTTCTACCGCCTGGCCCGGTCGGTCAGCGGCGCCAGCGGCACCGAGCAGAAGATCAGCGGCGTCGGCAATTTCGAGCAACTGCTCAGCCTCGGCGCCAGCGACCAGGAGCCGGACGCCAACGATTCGCACATCGTCAACATCGTCGACTGGCTGTTCCAGTACGCCTTCCAGCAGCGCGCCAGCGACATCCACATCGAGCCGCGCCGCGAGCAGGGCACGGTGCGCTTTCGTATCGACGGTGTGTTGCACAACGTCTATCAGTTTCCGCCACAGGTGGCGATGGCGGTGGTCAGCCGGCTCAAGACGCTGGGGCGGATGAACGTCGCGGAAAAGCGCAAGCCGCAGGATGGCCGGGTCAAGACCAAGACCCCGGACGGCGGCGAAGTGGAGCTGCGCCTGTCGACCCTGCCAACCGCCTTCGGCGAGAAGATGGTGATGCGCATCTTCGACCCCGAGGTGCTGCTCAAGGGCTTCGACCAGCTGGGCTTTTCCGCCGACGACCTGCGTCGCTGGCAGAGCATGACCAGCCAGCCCAACGGCATCATCCTGGTCACCGGACCGACCGGTTCGGGCAAGACCACCACGCTGTACACCACGCTCAAGCAGCTGGCGACGCCGGAAGTGAACGTCTGCACCATCGAGGACCCGATCGAGATGATCGAGGGCGCCTTCAACCAGATGCAGGTGCAGCACAACATCGACCTGACCTTCGCCAGCGGCGTGCGCGCGCTGATGCGCCAGGACCCGGACATCATCATGGTCGGTGAGATCCGCGACCTGGAGACCGCCGAGATGGCGATCCAGGCGGCGCTGACCGGGCACCTGGTGCTCTCCACCCTGCACACCAACGACGCGCCCAGCGCCATCACCCGCCTGCTCGAACTGGGCGTGCCGCACTACCTGCTCAAGGCCACGCTGCTCGGCGTCATGGCCCAGCGCCTGGTGCGTACGCTGTGCCCGCATTGCAAGGCGCCGGTGCAGCTCGATGCAGACGATTGGAGCGCATTGACCAAACCCTGGAACGCCCCGCTGCCGAGCACCGCGCAACGGGCGGTCGGTTGTCTGGAATGCCGCGATACCGGCTTCCGCGGTCGCGCCGGGGTATACGAGATCATGCTGCTGAACGACGCGATCAAGCCGCTGATCACCGCCGACACCGACATCGTCGCCCTGCGCCGTCAGGCCTTCAAGGACGGCATGCGCAGCCTGCGGCTCTCGGGCGCACAGAAGATCGCCGCCGGCCTGACGACGGTCGAAGAAGTGCTGCGGGTGACCCCGCAGAGCGAGCAGAAGTAAAGCGGCTGCAAGCTGGCGTAGGATGGATGTCGCTTTTTACATCCACCATGACTCCGCCCGGTGGATCGGTGAAGCGTGATCCACCCTACGCGAGCTTCGACGCGCAACTGCGTCAGTGCCCCAGTGCCCGCAGTTGCGCGGATGACGCCGCCCCGCCCCTTGCAACGATCTGAACGCTGAATCAGCCGCCCGAACGTGCGGCGAGAATGCTCGCCACCTGATTGGGTTTGCAGTTGAGATACGCCGAGGACTGCAGCCATTGCTGGTCGGGGTACCAGGAGAACATGAACTGGCCGCCCTTGAGGCTATCGATCACCATCCGCGCCACCTCCGGCCGTACCGCCGGGCAGCCCTGGCTGCGGCCGATGCGCCCCTGGGTAGCGATCCAGGAAGGATTCACATAGGCCGCCGGGTGGATGACGATGGCGCGCTCGCGGGCGCGGTCATTGATACCCGGCTCCAGTCCGTCCATGCGCAGCGAGTAGCCGTGCTTGCCGCTGTAGCTTTCGGCGGTGCGGAACAGACCGATGCTGGACTGGTGACTGCCGACCGTGTTGGAGAATTGCGTGGCGTGGTTGTCGCCGGACTTCTGGCCATGGGCGACCAGGTCCTCGAGCAGCAACTCTTCCTTTTCCAGATCGAAGATCCACAGGCGTCGTTCGCTGGAAGGCCGCGAGAAATCGATCACCGCCAGGCGCTGGGCAGCGCTTGCACCGTTGTTGACGGCGCACTGCATGGCCGCGACGGCGTGGGTCAGAACCTGGCGATCGAGCTTGGGCGCCAGCCGGGCCAGGCTGTCGACCATCGGCTGATAGCTTGCACCGGCCGCCCAGACAGGCGAAGCGAGAACGAAAAGTCCCGCCGCCAGGCAGGCACGTCGAAGCATGGACATCATTGAGCAAGCAACCTCGTCGGGCCCGGACGGCGCCGCATACTCGCCGCCGAACAGAGCAGCAGCGCAACGAAGCCGAGCAGGACGAACGTGCGCCAAATGCCCGGCAGGATATGTTTTTATGGGCCCGAAAGAATGCCGGCAGACACCGGAACGGCGGCCCTACAGGCGCGCAGTCTAGCAGTCACGGGAATGGCCTGGAGCGATAAATTGTTCAAAAAACGTGCATTTCGTCTTGCCGTCTGGCTTTGCCTCGCGCCGATCGCCGTCTCGGCAGAGCCGCTCGTCGCGCCGCCGACGCCGCTCGAAGCCGCGCTGGCGAACCTGCCGCAGCGCTGCACCGCGATGCCGGACAGGCTGGAGCCAGAGGCGCTGCAGCGACTGTCGGCGTTCTATGCAGCAGTGCATCACCAGCCGGTGTGGAATTCCTATGCGACGCTCGACGGCCTGCTGCAGCAGCTCGCGCAACTGACCGATGATGGCCTGGACCCGGCGCAATATCAGCCGGAGCGCATACGCGAGCAGCTCTATCAGTCCTCGGCCGCACCGCTGCATCGCGAATGCGCTGACATCCTCACCAGCCACGCCTATCTCGAAGCGCTGCACCATCTGGCCCGTGGTCGCCTGCGCCAGGCGGATGTCGAGCCGATCTGGCGCAGCCCCGATGCAGCAGCGCGCGACGATAGCCAGCAGTTGCTGCAGATCGCCGTGCAGGGCCTGACCGATCTGCCGCGGGCCTTCGAGCACGCGCGCCCGGCCCTTGCGCTGTATCGCGACTTGCGCGCCGCCTATGCGCGGTTGCGCCTGGCGCCGCTGCCTGCCTGGCGGCCAGTGCCGACCGGCGCGACGCTGCGCCCCGGCATGAGCGATGAACGCGTGCCGCTGCTGCGCGAGCTGTTGCTCGCCGATACCGGCCGCCCAGCAGCGCTGGAGCAGCGCTACGACGACGAGCTGGTCGAGGCGGTGCGCCGCTTCCAATCGCAACATGGCCTGGAAGCCGACGGTGTGATCGGCGCCGGCACCCTGGCCGCATTGAACGTCAGCCCGGCCAGCCGTCTCGACCAGATACGTATCAATCTGGAGCGCCTGCGCTGGATCAGCCGCGACCTCGAGCCGCAATCGCTGCTGGTGGATATCGCAGGTGCACGGCTTATCTATTACCGCGACAGCTGCCCGTTCTGGCAGACACGCACCCAGGTCGGCCGCCAGGCGCGGCAGACACCGCCGCTGAAATCACAGATCAGCCGTCTGACGCTCAACCCCACCTGGACCGTACCTCCAACCATCCTGCAGCAGGACAAGCTGCCGTTGATCCGCGAGGACGCCGGCTACCTCGCACGTCACGGGATGCGCGTACTCGATGCTCAGGGCAACGATCTGGACCCGGCGAGCGTCGACTGGCAGGCACCACGCAACATCATGCTGCGCCAGGAGGCAGGCCCGGCCAATCCGCTCGGGCAGGTGGCAATCCGCTTCGCCAACCCCTTCTCGGTGTACCTGCACGATACGCCGAGCAAGCCGCTGTTCGATCGTACCGACCGCGCCCTCAGCTCCGGCTGCGTGCGCGTCGAAGGAGCGCTGCAGCTGGTCGATCTGCTGCTCGACGAGACTGAGCGCGAGACCGTCACCAGGCTGCTGCAGACCGGCAAGACTCATGAATACCGCCTGGCGCACCGCACGCCGATCCTGATGGCCTACTGGACCGCGGCCGTCGATGATAACGGCCAGCTGCGCTACCGCCCGGACGTCTACCAGCGCGACGCCGCATTGCTCAGGGCATTGGATGCGGCACGTTAGTACAGCGCTGACGACCCGTTGCGTTACCAGCGAGGCGTTCCGTTCGTCGGGAGTTTCTTCGCCTACCGCCTGAACCACGCGGCCTCGGCGTAGTCTTTTGCTGACCGCTCGACAACGCCCCGCGCTGGCGAGTGTTTAACTAAATACCCGTCTGAATTACTCAGTGCCATGGATAGCCGAGCAGGACACCTTGAACGCCGAACACAGCGCCCCCGCAGCGACCTGGAATGAAGCTGAACGGCTGATCGCATTGGCTCGCTATGCCGTGCTCGACGCCTCGTGCGACGCGCAGCTGGACGAGCTTGCCGCCATGGCTGCGGACCTCTGCGCCTGTCCGGCGGCGGCGATCCACTTCATCGATGACCAGTACCAGTATTGCAAGGGCGCATTCGCGCTCGAACGCGAGCCCGTGCCACTGGCGCGCTCGCTCTGCGCCCAGGCGATCCGGCAATCCGGGCCGCTGATCACCAAGCACAGCGGCGACCTCAGCGCACCCGTGGAAATGCCACGTCTCGCCGCAGGCGGGACCGCACGCTTCTATGCCGCGGCGATCCTGCGCGACGACGACGGCCTGCCGCTGGGGACGCTGTGCGTCTGTGATCGCAAACCACGCGAGCTCTCGCCGCGTCAGGGCACACAGCTGCAGGCGGTGGCGCGTCAGGTCATGGCGTTGCTGAAACTGCGACGCTTGCGCGACGAAGAAGCGCGCAGCCGCCAGATCATCGAAAGCGCTCAGGATTACGCCATCCTCGCCACCGACCCGCACGGGCGCATCACCAGCTGGAACAGCGGTGCACAGCGCATGCTCGGCTGGTCTGCCGAAGAAGTGATCGGCCAGTCGTTCGCCCGCATCTTCACCGAGGAGGATCAGGCGCAGCACGCCCTTGAGCAGGAAATGCGCACGGCGCTGGAGAAAGGCAGCGCCATCGATGAGCGCTTGCACCAGCGCAAGGACGGTTCCCGCTTCTGGGGCAGTGGTGTGCTCACCCCGCTTTTGCACGACGGTAAGCCGCAAGGCTTCGTCAAGATCCTCCGCGATTTGACCGAAACACGCCTGCAGCAGAGCTTCGCCCGGGAAATGGAGGAGCGCTATCGCACGCTGGTCGACCTCAGCCCGCAAGTCGTCTGGCAATGCGATGCCGATGGCAGCCTGAGCTATTGCAACAGCTACTGGTGTGAGTTCACAGGCCTCGACGAGCAACAATCGCGTGGCGACGGCTGGCTTGTCGCGGTCGCCGCAAACGATCGCCAGCGTACGACCGAGCAGTGGCAGGCCGCGCTGCAACGCCAACTGCCATTCAAGCTCGAACTGCCCCTGCGCGACATCGATGGTCAGCCGCGCTGGTTCCAAGCCAGCGCCGCACCGATCTACGATGCCGACGGACAATTGCTGCACTGGGTCTGTGTGGCTCAGGACGTCGACAGCCGCCGACGCTCGGAAATGCAGCGACTGGAAAGCGAAGCCTTCACCCGCCTGCTGCTGGACTCGGCCAATGAAGGCTTCTACTCCATCGACCGCAGCGGCGTGGTCACCCTGTGCAACGATGCCTTCCTCAACCTGCTGGGTTTCGCCAGTCGCGAGGAAGTGCTCGGCCGCCAGCTGCACCATGTGATCCACCACAGCCATCCGGACGGCAGCCCTTACCCGGTGCAGGACTGCCCAATCCAGCACACCGCCACGACCGGCCAACCACGCCACGTCGACCACGAGCTGTTCTTCCGCGTCGATGGCAGCAGCCTGCCGGTGGAATACCGGGTGGCGCCGATCTACCGCGACGGCGAACTGCAGGGCGCCATCTGCACCTTCAGCGACATCAGTGAGCGTACCCAGCACCAGGCATTGCAGGCCTTTCTCCTCGAGCTGAGCGATTGTCTGCAGGCCTGCAACGAGCGGGTCGATGTCTGCTGTGTGCTCGACGAGCGCCTGGCCCAGCTGATGCACTGCGACTGCATCGCCTGGGGGACCGTGAAAGACGCCACGCTGGCCGTCAAACAGGAATGGCTGGCGGCGGATGCTCAAAGCCGGGTGGGGCGTCATAGCCTGAATCCGGACGACGCCGTTGCCATCGATAGCCTGCCGCACGAGAACCTGATCCTGCTCGAGGAAGCCCCGTCGCACAGCGACTCGCTGCTGCAGCATCTGGCCGCCCGCTCGGTATTGTTCACCGAGCTGCCTGGCGTCGAGTCCGGCACCCAGCCGGCGGTGCTCATGTTCATCCGCAGCCAGCCACTGCCCTGGAGCCCGGACGACATCGGCCTGGCGCGCGAGGTGCTGGAGCGTATCCGCGCCACCGCCGAGCGCATGCGGGCCAGCAAGGCGCTGCGTGAAGCCGAACAGCGCATCAGCCTCGCCAACGAAATCGCTTCGATCGGCGTCTGGGAATACCGCGACAGCCACCATTCGCTGCAGTGGGACGCGCAACTCAAGGCCATGGCCGGGCTGGCACCGGATGAACCGGGGCTGGGCGTGCAAGAGATTCTTGCGCGGATTCATCCGGACGATCGCAGTGTCCTGCTCAAGGCGCTGGGCGAGACGCTGGCGGGACGTGGCGACGGCGAGTTCCAGCTCGACTACCGCATCTTCGATACCCGCATCGGCGAGTTCGCCTGGCTCGCCAATCGTGGCCGCCGCCTCGTCGATTCGAGCGGCAAGGTGCGCATCCTCGGCACCGCACGCAACATCACCGCCGAACGCAACGCCGCCGAACGCATGCTGCGCATGAACGAGATGCTCGAAGAGCAGATCAAGGATCGCCAGCAGGCCGAACAGCGCCAAACCGCGCTAATCGAACTGGGCGACCTGCTGCGCGAGCAGCACGACAGCCAGACCATCGCCCACGCCGCGGTGAGCGTGATCGCCCGTACCATCGGTGTTTCGCGCGTGCTTTTCGCCAGCGTCGATGCGCCCACTCAGAGCGCAACCATCGAGCGCTACTGGAGCGACGGCAGTTCGGACAGCAGCAGCGAAGTGGTGCATTTCGCCGATTACGGCGACTTCTTCTACGATCTGCAGGAAAACGAACTGGTCGTGATCGAAGACGTGCTGCACGACGCCCGCACGGCCAGCCATGCGGAGAACTTCGCCGATAGCCAGATTCGCAGCATCGTCTGCGTCCCGCTGTTCGAGCAGGGCCGCCTTTCCGCCGTGATGATGCTGCTCGAAGAACAGCCCCGTGGCTGGCTCGACGACGACATCTCGTTTATCCGCGAAGTCGCCGACCGCGCCTGGACCGCCGATGAGCGCATGCGCGCCGAACGTGCACTGCGTGAGAGCGAAGAGCAGTTCCGCACCCTCGCCGACAACATGAGCCAGTTCGCCTGGATGGCCGACCCCAGCGGCCACATCTACTGGTACAACAAACGCTGGTACGACTACACCGGCACCACCGACGAAGCCATGCGCGCCCTTGGCTGGCGCACGGTGAACCATCCGGACCACCATGAGCGGGTCAGCGCGTCGATGAAGCGCGCCTTCGCCATCGGCTCGATCTGGGAAGAAACCTTTCCGTTGCGCGGCAAGGATGGCAAGTACCGCTGGTTCCTCTCCCGGGCGTTGCCGATTCGTGACGATTTCGGCCAGGTTACCCACTGGTTCGGCACCAATACCGACGTCACCGCCCAGGTTGCCGCCGAAGAGGCGCTGCGCGAACTCAACGACAGCCTCGAGCGCCGGGTGGCCGAACGTACCCGCGAGCTGGCGTCGATCAACAGCCGCCTGCACATCGAGATGGCCGAGCGCGAGCGCGCCGAAGAAGCGCTGCGCCATGCGCAGAAGATGGAAGCCATCGGGCAGCTCACCGGCGGCCTGGCGCACGACTTCAACAACATGCTGACCGGTGTGCTCGGCGCGCTCGACCTGATCCAACGGCGTGTCGCCAGCGGCAATACCGGCGATCTCGACCGCTACATCGACGCCGCGACCACCTCGGCCAACCGCGCCGCCGCGCTGACGCATCGCCTGCTGGCCTTCGCCCGCCGCCAGTCGCTGGACCCCAAGCCGGTCGACGTGAACCTGCTGGTGGTGTCCATGGAAGACATGCTGCGCCGCACCATGGGCGAGCACATCCGCCTGGAAGTCGAACTGCAGGCGGACGCCTGGCTCGCCTACACCGACGGTCACCAACTGGAAAACGCCCTGCTCAACCTGGTGATCAATGCCCGCGATGCCATGCCCGATGGCGGGCGCCTCGGGGTGAACACGCGCAACGTACGAATCCAACAGCGCCAGCCGGACGCCCCTGAACCGGGCGACTACGTGGTGCTGAGCGTCACCGACAACGGCTCGGGCATGTCGGCGCAGACCATCGCCAAGGCCTTCGAGCCGTTCTTCACCACCAAACCCATCGGCCAGGGCACCGGCCTCGGCCTGTCGATGGTCTACGGATTCGCCAAGCAGACCGGTGGCCACGTGCGCATCGACAGCACGCTGGGCGAAGGCACGCAGATCATCCTCTACCTGCCGCGCAACGAGGTCCAGGACGAGCTGCCGCCTGCAGCATCGCAGGCGACGGACGTGCCCATCGCGACGAACGGCGAGATCGTGCTGGTGGTGGAGGATGAGGCCGCCGTGCGCATGCTCGTCGTGGAAGTGCTGCAGGAACTGGGCTACCAGGTGCTGGAAGCGGTCGATGCCAACAGCGCGCTGCCCCACCTGCACGGCGATCAGCGCCTCGATCTGCTGGTCACCGATTTCGGCCTGCCCGGTCTGAACGGACGGCAGCTGGTGGAAAACGCGCGACAGCACCGTCCCGAACTGAAGGTGCTGTTCATCACCGGCTACGTACCGGACGACGAGATGCGTAACGACTTCCTCGCCCCCGGCATGGATATCCTCGCCAAACCGTTCAGCATCGACATCCTCGCCGCGCGCATCCGGCGCCTGATCGACGGGCGCGACTAGCGACAACCGGAACTCTCCTTCGCGCATCGCACTCTCAGAAGAACGATAGCAAGGAGGTTTCCGCTCATGCGCAAGACACTTTTCGCAGCGTTCACCCTGGCGCTGCTGCCCGTTGGCAGTGCCATGGCCGATGGCCTGGTCCGCGACATTCTCTCCTCGGGTGCGACCACCGCGTCCACCTACATGACCTTCAAGGACGACAAGCTGGTGATACCGGCGCGCGAAGATGCCGGTAGTTTCGTGGCCAGCAATGGCGAGATCCGCGGCCCGTATCTGGAAGCCATGCTGCAGCAACTACGCAGCGAGCAGCCGCAGCTGGAGGCCACCGACATGGAACTGGCCAGCGCGATCCTCGCGGCCGAACAGCTTCAATAGCGGCACGCTGAACCCATTCACGCATTCATTCGAGGTCAGTTCATGAAGAAGAGCGCTTCCGCCGTCTGGCAAGGCGGCCTGAAAGACGGCAAGGGCACCATCAGCACTCAGAGCGGAGCACTGAAGGACAACCCCTACGGCTTCAACACTCGCTTCGAAGACACGCCGGGGACCAACCCGGAAGAGCTGATCGGCGCGGCCCATGCCGGCTGCTTCTCGATGGCCCTGTCGATGATGCTGGGCCAGGCCGGGCTGACCGCCGAACGCATCGACACCCGCGCCGAAGTCACACTCGACAAGGATGGCGAAGGCTTCAGCATCACCGCCATCGATCTCACCCTCAAGGCGCGGGTTCCGGGCGCGGATGACGCGCAGTTCCAGCAGATCGCCAATCAGGCGAAGGAAGGTTGCCCGGTGTCCAAGGTGCTCAACGCCCGCATCAGCCTGAACGCGACGCTGGAAGGCTGACCGCTGCAGTCACCACGGACAACTCGATCGCAAAAAAAAACGCCACCCCGTAGCCGGTGTGGCGTTTTCACATCCGGGGCAGCTATCAGCCGCGGATGTTGTAGATGTCCTTCTCGTTCAGCTCGGCGTATTCATACAGCCGCTTGAGATAGGCACTCTGCTGTTCCCACACCTTGGCCGCTACCGGATCGGCGTTGGCGGAGGCGTCGACCACTTCGGCCGCCACTTCCTTCAGGCGTGCCAGCACTTCGTCTGGCAGACGGCGTACTTCAACACCCTGCTCGCGCAGCTGCTCCAGCGCTTCCATGTTCTTGGCGTTGTAGTCATCGAGCATGTCGCCATTGACCGCACGGGCGGCCGCCCGAACGATGGCCTTGAGATCGTCGGGCAGGGTTTCCCAGGCCTTGAGGTTGACGTCCAGCTCGAAGGTGACGTTCGGCTCCTGCCAGCCCGGGGTGTAGTAGTACTTGGAGGCCTTATGCAGACCCAGCGCCAAGTCGTTGTACGGGCCGATCCACTCGGTGGCGTCGATCGCACCGGTCTGCAGAGCGGTGAAGATCTCGCCCGCCGGCATGTTCACCACGGTGCCGCCCATCTTGGTCAGCACTTCGCCGCCCAGGCCCGGGGTACGCATCTTCAGGCCCTTGAAGTCGTCGACCGAGTTGATTTCCTTGTTGAACCAGCCAGCGGTCTGCACGCCGGTGGCGCCGCAGGCCATCGGCAGAACGCCGAACGGCTTGTAGACTTCTTCCCACAGTTCCATGCCGCCGCCACGATGCAGCCAGGCGTTCATTTCCTGCGCGTTCGGGCCAAAGGGCAGCGCACAGAAGAACTGCGCCGCCGGCACCTTGCCTTTCCAGTAATAAGGGGCGCCATGGCCCATCTCGGCCGTGCCGCGCGATACCGCATCAAACACTTCCAGGGCGGGAACCAGCTCACCGGCGGCGTACACCTTGACGGTCAAGCGGCCGTTGCTCATCTCGTTGACCAGCTTGGCGAAGTTCTCCGCCCCGACACCTACGCCAGGGAAGTTCTTCGGCCAGGAGGTGACCATCTTCCAGTTGAATGTCTGCTGTTCGCTGGCCTGTGTGCTTTCGCCCGCTGCCGGCTTATCGCTCTTGTCATTGCAGCCAGCCAGCGCAGTGGCCGCCAGGCCTACGCCAGCGGCGGTGAGAATGTCACGACGTTTCATGAGGTTACTCCTTGTTATTTGTTCTTATTGCGCAACGGCAAGGCTACGCTTTTTTGCCGGACCACCTTGCGCCTTTCGTTCCGTTTCGAATCCCTGGGTCAAACTGACTGCGGGCTCGTAAGGCAAAACCTGCGCCGGAAATGCATCCGCCACTCCGGGCTCAACTAACATTAGAGCCTCCGGCGCCTCAAGCCTAGCGCATAAGCTAAAAGTCGTAGGCCGATTGCTGCAAGACGCCAGTGCTGCAAGAATCGCCCTCTCCCGCCAACCTTGCGTCTACTAGAAGGACTAAAAATGTCCCAGAGCCTCCCGCCCCCGCTGCGCGTGGCTGGCCTCATCGATGCGTTCAACATGCGCCTCGGCCAGCTCTGTGCCTGGATCACCCTGTTTCTCGTCATCGGCACCGCCATCGTGGTGGTACTGCGCTACGGTTTCGGCATCGGCGCCATCGCCCTGCAGGAAGCGGTGATGTACGGTCATGCGCTGGTGTTCATGGGCGCCGCCGCCTGGACCCTGCAACGCAACGGCCACGTTCGCGTCGACATCTTCTATCAGAAGTTCAGCAGTCGCCGGCAGACCGCCGTCGACGGCCTTGGTCACCTGCTGTTCCTGCTGCCGGTGTGCCTGTTCCTCGGCTGGAACAGCTGGGACTACGTCAGCAGCTCCTGGGCGACTCACGAAGGCTCCAACGAATCAGGCGGGCTTAAGTTCGTCTACCTGCAGAAGAGCATCATCCTGCTGCTGGTCGGCAGCCTCGCGCTACAGGGCCTTTCCGACCTGATCAAGTCCGGCTACCGCCTCGCCGGTCGGTTGCCTGAAGCAGAGCAGGAGGTGAAGCATGGGTGAGATCATGGCCATCCTGCTGTTCATCAGCATCTGCTTCGCCCTGATGTCGGGTTACCCGGTCGCCTTCACCCTGGGTGGCATGGCACTTCTGTTCGCCGGCATCGGCGTGGTCACCGGCTCGTTCGACGTGGGTTACCTGCACGCGTTGCCGAACCGCATCTTCGGCATCATGAACAACCAGACGATGCTGGCGGTGCCGCTGTTCGTCTTCATGGGCGTGATGCTGGAGAAATCGCGCGTCGCCGAAGACCTGCTGGAATCGATGTCGCGACTGTTCGGCACCCTGCGTGGCGGCCTGGCGATTTCGGTCTGCGTGGTCGGCGCGCTGCTCGCGGCCAGCACCGGCATCGTCGGCGCCACCGTGGTCACCATGGGCCTGCTGGCACTGCCGACCATGCTGCGTCGCGGCTACGACCCGGCCATCGCTACCGGCACTCTCGCCGCCACCGGCACCCTCGGCCAGATCATTCCGCCATCGATCATTCTGGTTCTGCTCGGCGACGTGATGTCCAGCGCCTTCCAGCAAGCACAGCTGAAGATGGGCATCTTCTCGCCGAAGACCGTTTCGGTCGGTGACCTGTTCGTCGGCGCGCTGATTCCCGGCCTCGTGCTGGTTGGCATGTACATCCTCTACCTCATCGTGGTGGCGATCTTCCAGCCGAAGAAGCTGCCCGCCTTGCCGCAGGAAGAACTGGGGCCGATCGAGTGGGGCAAGCTGATCGGTGCGCTGCTGCCACCGCTGGCGCTGATCACTGCCGTGCTCGGCTCGATTCTGGCGGGCTATGCCACCCCGACCGAGGCTGCGGCGATCGGTGCCCTGGGCGCGACCGTGCTGTCGATCGCCAAGGGCCAGCTGAATTTCGCCCAGCTCAAGCAGGTAGCCTTCGGCACCACCGAAATCACCTCGATGGTGTTCCTCATCCTCATCGGTGCGTCGCTGTTCTCCCTGGTGTTCCGCGGCTTTGGCGGTGAAGTGCTAATCGAAGACGCGCTGCACTCGCTGCCTGGCGGTGTACTCGGCGCCTTCCTGGTGGTGATGCTGGTCATCTTTCTGCTGGGCTTCATTCTCGATTTCATCGAGATCATCTTCGTGGTGGTGCCCATCGTCGGCCCAATCCTGCTCGCCATGGGCCTGGACCCGGTCTGGCTCGGCGTGATGTTCGCCATCAACCTGCAGACCTCCTTTCTCACCCCACCTTTCGGCTTCTCGCTGTTCTACCTGCGCGGCGTCACCCCCCGCAGCGTACCGACCAGCGTGATGTACAAGGGCGTGCTGCCGTTCATCGCGATCCAGATCGGCATGCTGGTGGTGGCCTACATGTGGCCAGGAATCGTTACCTGGCTGCCGGAACAGGTCTACGGCCAGTAACTGCAACTACAACGCCCGTCCCTCGACGGGCGTTGTGCTTCCTAGCGCAGCATCCCGCTACAATCGGCTCCCGCCCGAACGCCTGCCCGCCGATGACTGCCTCCCCTTCTCTGCTCGAACGCTTCCAGGCACTCGACCGTTTTCTGAGCGAGCACCAGGCGCTCTGGCGCCCGCGTCCATTCGTCTGCCGAAGCCTGACCTGGGAAAGCGACTACCCGGAGCTCGCCGCCTGGCTGCGGGCACGCTCACTGGCCGATGCCGAAGCCGCGCACAACCAGCCAGGCGAACTCGCCGCACCAGCGCCTTTCCCGCAGCTGGCTGCGCTCGCCTGTAAGCTGAGCCAGATCGACGAACTGCCCGCAAGCGAGCCGCCGGCCGTGAATCATCGTCAGAACCTCGACATACCGGGACGCAAATCGCTGCAGATCCAGGCATTCGGCGCGCGCCTGCACTTTCGCGAAACGCCGCGGCACTGGCTCGACTGGTGTTCCGGTAAAGGTCATCTCGGTCGGCATCTGGCCAGAAACAGCGCCGCACTGACCTGCCTGGAGTGGGACGAAGCGCTGGTCAACGCCGGCGCACAACTGAGCGAAAGACTCGGTATCAATGCGAGCCACCGCTGTCAGGACGTGCTGGCCGCCACTGCCAGCGACCAGCTGCATGCTACGCATACGCCGGTCGCCCTGCATGCCTGCGGCGACCTGCATGTTCGCTTGCTGCAACTGGCCATCGCCAAACAATGCCGCCAGCTTGCCGTGGCGCCCTGCTGCTACAACCGCATCGCCGATGAGCAGTACACCCCACTGTCACAGGCAGCCGGCGCGTCGTCGTTGCAGCTTACGCGCGATGACCTCGGTATACCCTTGAGCGAAACCGTCACCGCCGGCGCCCGCGAGCGACGCAACCGTGACCAGTCCATGGCCTGGCGCCTGGGCTTCGATACCCTGCAGCGCCGCTTGCGCCAGCAGGACGAATACCTGTCGACCCCGTCGCTACCCAGCGCCTGGCTGAAGAAAGACTTCGCCAACTATTGCCGCGATCTCGCCGCACTCAAGCAACTACCCGCACCGGGCGACGAGGACTGGCCGGCCCTGGAGCGCACTGGCTGGCAGCGCCTGGCCGAAGTTCGCAATCTGGAACTGGTGCGCGGCCTGTTCCGCCGCCCGCTCGAACTCTGGCTGCTGCTCGACCGTGCATTGCTGCTGGAAGAGCAAGGCTATCACGTTCGCCTGGGCACCTTCTGCCCCAGCCAACTGACCCCACGCAACCTGCTGTTGCTCGCCGAGCGCAACGCGTCCGCGCAGAATGTGAAGCGGCCTGAATAAGCGACTGCAAGTCACCGTAACCAAACGGTTTACTCGCCGCGCGCAATGGATATAATGGCGACCCTCACTTGCCGGTATAGCTCAGCTGGTAGAGCAACTGACTTGTAATCAGTAGGTCCCGGGTTCGACTCCTGGTGCCGGCACCACGATTTAAAGGCTCGCAGAAATGCGTAATGCTGTTCACTTAAGCATTTGAGTCCAAGCCGGGCTTTCCAGAAAATCCGATATCAGTCTCCTGGTATCGGATTTTTTATGCCCATTCAGCAGCAACTGTTCGACCTTAGCGACCTCTTCAACTTCTCCGACCTCAGCACCTTCACTCAGAACATCCCTGTCGAATGGGTTGCCAGTGCGCTCAACCTCTCTGCTCAGGCCACCATAAGACGGCGACGCCTACCGA
>Ga0315336_1002062_pt1 | contig 33198 bp, 30 predicted proteins | sample ASW5metaG_FD_204512 | JGI IMG/M metagenome (GOLD analysis project Ga0315336, IMG submission 204512) | Ammonia-oxidizing marine archaeal communities from Monterey Bay, California, United States - ASW #5 | ecosystem: Environmental > Aquatic > Marine > Intertidal zone | place: USA: California...
CTCGGGCCACCGCGAGCAAGTCTTCCCGTTCTTCGGGCGTTAGGAAGCCGGAGCGAATCATCTAATCAGAAGAATCCGTTTCCAGGCATCAAGCAAGCAATTTTCGGGTTCTCAAGGAGTCAGGGTAAAGATCAACGACCTAATAGATCGGAAACGCCTCGCAAAGTGCCTTGACGCCCGCTTGGGCGGCGGCTTCGGCTGGGGCGTTGTCGTCGCCGTGCTTGGCCAAGCCGTCCAGCAGATCGGCGATCAGGGCGCCGATTTTGCTGAACTCGGCGGTGCCGAAGCCGCGCGTCGTGCCGGCCGAGACGCCGAGCCGGATCCCGGAGGTGATGGCCGGCGGCTTCGGGTCGAAAGGAATGGCGTTCTTGTTGCAGGTCAGGCCGGCCCGATCGAGGCTGTCGGAGGCGACGTTACCGGTCAGTCTCTTGGCCCTGAGATCAACCAGCATCAGCGGCGTGTCGGTCCCGCCGGTGACGATGTCGTAGCCGCGTTCTTGCAAGACGAAGGCGAGCGCCCGGGCGTTGCTTAGGACCGCCGCGGCGTAGGCTTTGAATTCCGGCTTCAAGGCTTCGCCCAGGCACACGGTCTTGGCTGCCATGGCATGCAGCAGCGGGCTGCCCTGCAGGCCGGGAAACAGGCTCGAATCGATTTTTTTGGCGATATCGGCGTCGTTGCTCAGGATCAGGCCGCCGCGGGCGCCGCGCAGCGACTTGTAGGTGGTCGTGGTCACCACATGGGCGTGCGGCACGGGCGACGGATGCTGGCCGCCGGCAACCAGGCCGGCGAAATGCGCCATGTCGACCAGCAGGGTCGCGCCGACATCGTCGGCGATGGCGCGGAAGCGGGCAAAATCGATCACCCGCGGATAGGCCGAGCCGCCGGCGATGATCAGTTTCGGCCGATTGGCCCGGGCCAGCCGGGTGACGGCAGCATAATCGATCAGGCCATCGGCCTCGGTAACGCCATACTGCACGACGTCGAACCATTTGCCGGTCATATTGGGGCGGGCGCCATGGCTCAGATGGCCGCCGGCGTCGAGCGACATGGACAGAATGGTGTCGCCGGGTTTGGCGGTGACGAGCAGCACCACTTGATTGGCTTGGCTGCCGGAATGCGGCTGCAGATTGGCAAATTCGGCACCGAACAGCGCCTTCGCCCGCTTCTGGCCGAGACGCTCGATCTCGTCGACCACGGCGGCGCCACCGTGATAGCGCCGGCCGGGATAGCCTTCGACGGTCTTGTTGGTGAGCAGCGAGCCCTGGGTCTCGAGCACCGCCCGGCTGACGATGTTCTCCGAAGCGATTAGCTCGATCACGTGACGCTGGCGGTCGCCTTCGCGCGCCACCATGTCGGCAACCGCCGGATCGGTCTCTTCCAACGGTGCCGTGAAATAACCACGATGAACCGTGCCGGCGGGCACCGCTTCAACCGGCGCTGTTTTCGCGGATCAGGTTGATGATGCCGGAGAAGTCTTTGGCGCCAAGACCCTGGCCTTCGGCAAAGGCTTCATAGAGCCGGGCCGCCTCGCCGCCCATCTGCGTGTCGGCGCCGACGTCTTTGGCGGCCGTCTGGGAGAGGCGCAGGTCTTTCAGCATGTTGTCGGCGGTAAATCCGGCTTGGTAGTCGCGGTTGGCCGGCGAAGCCGGCACCGGGCCCGGTACCGGGCAATAGCTGCTCAGCGCCCAGCACTGGCCGGACGCCGTGGTGGCGATATCGAACAGGGTCTGGTGTTCGAGGCCGAGCTTCTCGGCCAGGACGAACGCCTCGCCGACGGCGATCATGGACACCGCGAGGATCATGTTGTTGCAGATCTTGGCGGCTTGGCCGTTGCCGGCGCCGCCGGCATGCACGATGGTCTTGCCCATGACGTCCAAAAACGGCTTGGCGCGGGCGAAGGCGTCGGCCTCGCCACCGCACATGAAGGTCAAACTGCCGGCCTCGGCGCCGCCGACACCACCGGACACCGGGGCGTCGATCATGGCCATGCCGGCCGCGCCCGCCGCGGCAATGACTTGGCGCGCGGTGGCGACGTCGATGGTCGAGGAATCGATGAACAACGTGCCGGCATCGGCGGCGGCCAGGATACCGTCGGGCCCAAGATAGACTTGGGCGACATGTTTGCCGGCCGGCAGCATGGTCACCACCACGTCGACACCGGATGCGGTCTCATTGGTGCTGGCCTTGATCTCGGCGCCGGCCTCGCCGACCCGCTCCAAGGCCTCGGCCACCAGATCGAACGCCTGCACCTGATGCCCTGCCTTGATCAGGTTTAGGGCCATCGGCCCACCCATGTTGCCAACGCCGATGAAACCGATCCGTGCCATGTCACTCTCCCATAATTGTTGGCTTCACATATCGTTGTTTCGGCTGACTGGCAAGATAGGCCTTTTGGCCCTCGGGGTCTTGCCTTCGGCGCTCGGCCGGAGGCCGAGCGCCAAAGGCAGAATCACCCGACCTGCTCGTAAGGCTTGGCGCCAGGCATGCGCCGGGCGTAGGTGCGGCCGAACTCCCGGGTGCCGGCGTAGCTCGGCGGCAACGCCCTGGCGCTGGGTAAGGTCACCCAGAGGCGCAGCATATGACGCTTCAAGTCTTCGTCGTCATGATCTTCGAAGTCGGTCCGCCCGTGCAGCAACGTATGGTTGTTGGCGACCACCAAATCGCCGGGCTGCATGTCGAAAGTCAGCGCCATGCCGAGCCGGTCCGTGACCTCGCGCAACAGGCGGAGTGCTTGCCGTTGCAGGTCGGTCAACCTGGGGGTTTCGGCGAACCGTTGTGCGGTGCGGATGTAGCCTTCCTTGTGCAGCACGAAAAATCGGTTTTGGTGAAACTGGAAGATCGGTAGGGTCTGCACCTTGGCGCCGTCGAGCCGCTGTCCACGCGCGTCGAAATGGAAATCCTGCTGCAGCACCCGGGCCAGATCCGGCCGTTCGGCGGCGATTTCATTGAAGGCCTGGACAGCGCTGCACAAGATGCTGCCGCCGCCGTTTTTCGCCTGTCGGTGGCAAAGCAACAGGAAGGCGTCGCAGCCGTCATTGTGGAACGGAATGGGCGCGTCGGTTTGGTAGGCGCGAATGTTATCCGTTCCACGCACCGCTTTGCCGATATCGCGCACGCTGTGGAGCAGGTTGCCCTCGCCGTCCTGTCCTTCGGCCACGCCGACATGGCGGCCGATGCCCCACAGGGTGATTCTCGCCCGGTTTTCCGGCACGCCGGCCACCGGGACGCCTTTGAGAACGACAAATCCGCGGCCGTTGTCGACCGGATCGGCCAAGGCCGCCAGAACCGGGCCGAGCGTCGGCAGCCGAAAATCCGATCGTTCGATCGCGAACAGATCGAGATCCTGTTTCTGGGCGTGGTCGGTGGCGCGCTCGAGTTCGGTGATTTGCACCCTGTCCAATCGAAGGATCCAGTCGTCGCGGGCGCCCAAGTCGTCGCCGCGCCAGGCTGCAGGATCGTCAACGGCTTTCGTCACTATGTCAGTCATGGTTTGTCGTTTCTTGTTCGGTCTACTGTTCATCTGCTGATACAAGGCGCGCCTTCAAAGCGCCCCTCTTTTGTTGCATGATAGGCCATGAGCGGGGTTCGCGCCGCCTTTTTTCACCGCAGAGCAATCGAGGCAAGACATCATGATACTGTTTCACTCGCCTAACTCTCCCTATGCTCGACGCGTGCGCGTGGCCGTCAGGGAGTTCGGCCTGAGCGATCGCGTCGAGGAACAAAACGTTTCTCCGCTTGCCGCGCCGGACAATGTTTTGCACCGCTACGGACCTGGTGCGAAGGTGCCCGCCCTGCTGACCAACGATGGCGTCTTCCTTTGTGAGACCTTGGTGATTTGTCATTATCTGGACGGCATCAGCGGCGGCCGGTTCTACCCGGCGGACCCGGCCGCACGGGAACGCTGCCTACAGATCGAAGGCGTGGCGTCGCTGTTGATGGATTCGCTGTTTTTTCGCTCCCATGAAAACCGGCGCGCGGCGGGTGAGCAATCGCCCACCGTCATTGACAAAGAAGCCGCGCGGGCGGCGCGCGCCTATGACGCGTTGGAGGATCTGGCCGCGGGATTTGCTGATGAATTGGACATGAGCCTGATCAGCGTTGCCGCCGCGCTCGGTTACGCGGACGGCCGCCATCCCGGCGATGGCTGGCGGGATAATCGGCCCACGCTAACCGCCTGGTTCGAGGCGATGATGCAACGACCGGCGTTGGCGGAAACCGTCCCGAATTTCGATTGATTGGTGTCAGGCCCGCAAGCCGGGCAGCACCGCTTGTTCCATTAGCGCCAGCGCTTCGGCGGCGTTGGGATCGGCGGAAAGGCTTAGGCGGCCGCCGATCACCACCTTGTCCAAGCCAAGCCCAGCCAGCGCCCGCAGCCGGTCGACGCAGTGCTCCGGCCGGCCGACAATGGCGAAGTGATCGATGAAGTCATCGGTGAGCGTTCCGGCCTGCCGGGAATCGCCGCGGGTGTGCTTGGTCATGTCGTAGGCCTCGCCGATCCGATGCAAGGCGCGTTTCGCGGCCTCCGACCAAGGACCCATAGTCTTGCCGTGCATCACGTTGAAGCGGGCGAATGTGGTCAGGCCGCCGCGTACCAAGTTGCGGGCAATCGCAATATCGTCGTGGCAGGCGCAGTTGACGTAGGCGCCGAAGGCGACGCCATCAGGATCGAGATCCGCTCGGCGCCGTGCCGCGCGGGCTTCAGCGATGCCCCAAGCGAGGCGGTCGGGGTCGGCACCGAGAGTGAACATGACCCGTTCCGCATGCACCGCGCCAATGCCGATCACCTTTGGGCCGGTCGCGGCGACTTCCACCGGCACTTTGACCGTGCCGGTCATCCAGGCGATCCGGCTTTCTACCGGTGCGTCCGCCAGCGGCAGATCCGACATCGGCGGCGCGGCATCCAGGGGAATATCGATTTCCTCGAAGGCCACGGCCTCGCCGCGGAGATAGGCTTGCAAGTGGCGGACATAGCGCTCGAACTGGGCGAGCTTGGCCGGCGCCCGGCCGAGATGGGCCAGTGCGGAATCACCGCGGCCGATGCCAAGGACGGCGCGGCCGTCGGCCACCCGTTGCACGCTGGCGATCGCCGTTGCCGTGGCGGCGGCATGCCGGGTCACCGAGTTGGTGACCGCCGTCGCCAATCCGATGCGATCGGTGACCGTCGCCGCCATGGCCAGCGACACATAGGGGTCGCCGGAAAGGTTCTGAGAATCGACGACGGCCAAGCCGTCCCAGCCCTTCTCTTCGACGTCCCGTGCAAGGGTCAGGACGCCGCGCGGCGAGGCAGCGCCGGTTGTCCAAATTTGCATGGTCAATTCAACCGGTATATCCGTTTGGCGTTGTCATGAAACAATGCCGACCGTTCATCGCCGGAATAGCCTTCGGTCAATTTCTTGAATGCATTCCATAACACCGTATAACTGCAGCTGAATTTGTCTACGGGAAAATTCGATTCGAACATACAGCGGGCAATGCCAAAGCGGCCGATCATATAGTCGAAATAGCGCCGCGTCGCTTCCATCAGCGCCTCGCTGGAGGGCGGCTCCGGCTGAACTTCCCAGCCATATCCGTTGATGTCCATGTTGAGGCCGCCGAGCTTGGCCATCACGTTCGGATGTTGGGCTAAGTCGTCGATCATCGATTTCCAATCGTCGAAAACCGCGTCCGATTGGCTGGCGTAGGGGCCGATGCCGAGCGGGCCGCCGAAGTGATTGAGTACGATGTTCGTGGTTGGAAAGGCGCCGGCAAGATCGGCGACGTCGGGGATCTGGGGATGGCAGACCCAGGCTTCGAAGCTAAGGTCGCGGGGCTCGAGATGCTTGAATCCGGCGCGGAAATCATCGCGCAGCAGCAGCCCTTCGGGCGGGTTGGTGCGGTGATTCCGAACCGCTTCGCTCTGATGCCAGAGCGCGCCCAGCCGGATGCCGCGAAAGCGGCCGCCGGCCGCCGCGATGTGCTGGTCCAGGACGTCCGCCGCAGCGTCGCCGATCTTCAAATCGACGGTACCGACGATCCCCGCGGCGACGCGGGTCGGGCCGTAGATGCCGGAATTCGCCATCGCGGCGATGCCGTTGACGAATTCGGTTTCGCCGACTGAGCGATAGGGCTCCGGTCCATCGGCCTTGAACATCGACCCGCATTCAATATGCACGGTCGAAACGATATTGTGGCCGCCTGACAGGTCGCTCAAGATTTCGTCGAGCAAATAGCGGCTATGGACCTGTCCTTGCCGATGATCCCACAAATGGTGATGCGGGTCGCAGATCGGCAAATCGGGCTCGAGCGCGTCCTCTGTGTGGCGCTGCAGCCAGTCGTGGTTGGAGGATTGCGTTACCATGAGTTCGGTGTCGGCCAGTCGATGGCCCAGTCAGACCGGAAAAGTGACGGGCACGCTACGCGGGCCGCGGACTTGGCCGCCGACCCAGGTGACCGCGTCCGGATCCGACAGCTCGAACTCCGGAATCCGCTCGAACCAAATGCGCAGCGCCAAGTCCATTTCCATGCGCGCAAGGTTGGAGCCGGCGCAACGGTGGATACCGACGCCGAAGGCGATGTGGCGGTTTTTCTGCCGGTCCAATACGACCTCATCCGCACGTTCGAAGGCGTCCGGATCGTGATTGGCGCCCGGGAAGTTCAACAGCACTTTGTCGCCGGGGATGAAGTTTGCCTCACCCATGGTGATCGGTTCCGTCACCTTCCGGGCCATGGTGACCGGCGCGTAGAAGCGCAGCATCTCTTCGATCGCCGTCGGAAACAGGTCCGGTTCGGCGGCAAGCCGGCTGCGGTCATCCGCATGGCCGGAGAAATGCCAAAGTGCCGAGCCGATCGAGCTCCAGGTGGTGTCGATGCCGGCGACCAGCAACAGGTTGCACATGCCGATCACGGTATGATCGTTGAGCGGTTCGCCGTCGATTTCCGAAGCAATCAATTTCGAAATCATGTCGTCGCCGAGATTGGCCCGGCGTTCGGTGACGAGTTCGGCGAAAAATTCGCGAATCACCCGGCGGTATTTGATCCGCAATTCCGGCTGGAGCTGGCCAAGCTCAAGCGCGCCTCGGGTCCATTCGGTAAACTCGTCGCCGCGGCCAGGGTCGATGCCGAGCATATGGGCGATGACCCGCGGCGGAATCTGCTGGGCGTAGTCGGCGGCCGCATCGCAGGCGCCCTTGTCGATGAAACGGTCGATCAGGTCGTGGCAGAGCGCTTCGGTAAATGGCCGGTGGGCATCGACCGCCTTCGGCGAGAAAAACGGCAATATTAGCCGGCGATAAGGAATCTGCTCCGGCGGATCGGCGGTTATCGGTGGGTTCTCGGTGCCGTATTGCTTGATTTCGGCGACCAACTCTTCGCGCAATTCCGGCGACGGCGGCACCACAGTGGGCGAGCGCGATGACAGCTCAGGCACCATACGGACCATTGCCTGCATGTCTTCGTAGCGCGTCGGCAACCAAGATCCGCCCCAACGGGTGGTATGGGCAATCGGACAGCGCTCCCGGAGATCCTTCCATACGGGCACGGGATCGCGCACATAATCAGGATCAAAAATGTCGTAGTCGGTCGCCCAGTCCGCGACCGGGCATTTGGTTTCTTCGCTCACGACAGCATATCTCCCTTCAAGGACGGCCCATTATTCACCAAATCGCCGCAATGGTGAATGCCATTGTCCGAATGACGGCCGTTGCTGTCCAGTGGCGGACGGCGATCAGGGCGTGTCGAAGGTCAAATCGCCGTCGTCGAGCGGTGCAAAATAGGCATCGACATCGGCGTTGGCGACACCGGCCAGGCTGGCCGGTGACCAGGCCGGCGACTGGTCCTTGTCGATGATGAGCGCGCGCGTGCCTTCATAAAAATCATGGCCGGCGATGACGCGGTTGACGATGCGCCATTCCATCGCCATGCAGTCCTTAAACGACCGCTCGCGGCCGTTACGGATCTGTTTCAACGCGACTTTCAGGCTGGTCGGCGACTTGGCGGCGATCGTTGCCTGTTGCTTGTCGGCCCAGTCCGTGCCTTCGGCCGCGAGCGCCGCGCACACCTCTTCGACCGTGGCGCCGGCGAAACAACGGTCGATTGCGTCACGGTGGGCGGCGAGCGACGGGCTGCCGGCATCTTCGGCGAAATCCGCGATGATCCGATTGACACTGTCGCCATCGCTGTCGGCCGCAGCGGCCAAAGCGTCGACCACGCCGGAAAGCTTTGCCTGGGGCACGAAATGGTCGGCGAGGCCGGCATAGAGGGCATCGGCGGCCTTGAGCCTGGTCCCGGTCAGCCCGAGGAAGGCGCCGATGGCGCCGGGGCAACGGGCCAGAAAATAGGAACCGCCGACGTCGGGGAACAGGCCGATGCCGGTCTCCGGCATGGCGAAGGTCGTCGCTTCCGTCACCACCCGGTGGGAGCCGTTGACCGAAACCCCGACGCCGCCGCCCATAACGATGCCGTCGATGAAGGCGACGTATGGCTTCGGGAAATGGTGGACGGCCGCGTTCAAGCGGTATTCGTCGCCATAGAAAAGCTTCGGATAGGCGCCCCCTGCCCGGCCTTCATCATAGAGTTTGCGAATATCGCCGCCGGCACAGAAAGCCCGGTCGCCGGCGCCTTCGATCAGTAAGGCCGATATCGTAGGATCGTGTGCCCACGCCCGCATCGTCGCGTGCATGGCAACACACATCTCGTGGGTGAGCGCGTTCAACGCTTTCGGCCGGTTCAGCAGGATGCAGCCGAGGCCACGATCCACGCGAAACTGGATGTCGGAATTTTCAGTCATGGCGGAGATGTAGAATAGATCGCCATCATACGGAAGCGGTCGGGTTCATTTTTTGCGCGGCGTCAGGCGAAATAGACTGCCGCGCCGATGGCGCCGGCAATCAGCACAATCAGCAACAGGGCGCGTCGAATGCGCCGGCAAGTCGGACAATAGTCTAATTCCGCCATCGTGGCCTTAGCGATCCCGTTCGATGCGCCCCTCAACCGGCCTCAGGTTAGAAGCTTGACGCCTGGCCCCGCAAGCGGGGATAATAGTTACAAGAGAAACTAAATAAGTTTCGGAGAAAACAGTGCCATATGGCTGAAACAAAACAATATAGTGAGTCGGAAGCCGCAGGCGATTTACTCGAACTGGATGATTTCCTGCCTTATCGCCTGGCGGCGTTGAGCCATCAGGTGAGCGTCAGCCTCGGCAATCTTTATGCCGACCGCTTTGGTCTGAGCATTCCGGAATGGCGGGTCATGGCGATCCTCGGCCGCCATCCCAACGCCACCGCCAACGTAATTGCGGAGCGCGGCGCCATGGACAAGGTTCAGGTCAGCCGCGCCGTGACCCGGCTCACCGCCGCTGGGATCTTGGACCGGGAAGTTGACGGCCATGACCGGCGCCGCATCAAACTCCGGCTCAGCCGATCCGGCGAGCGCATCTACCGCACCATCGTGCCCTTGGCCCGGGGCTACGAAGCCGATCTGCTGGCCGGCCTTTCGACTGAAGATCGGCAGGCATTAACGCGAATATTGGCGGCGCTTGGCGCCCGTGCCCTCACGCTTGCGGCTCGCTGACGGCTGCCTGTCGCGTGGTCGGCGTGCGGGCCGGGCCGATCCAACCGATGGTCGGTAGCCGCAGGGCGAAATCATTCACATCGAAACCGAAATTCAAGCCCATCACATTGATTTCGATGCCCTCCTCCAGCGCCAGGGCAATGCCGAGCACGCCGAACAGCGAAACCTGGAAGCCGGTGCGGCTCGGTGTCCAGTCGATCACCCGATAGCCCAGAAAATCCTTGCCGATGGCGGTCGGCGGCAGATCGAGGCGCAATTCCGGCACCTTGCGGCCGATGAACGCGGTGAAGCTGTTGGAATTCGGACCAGGCCACAGGCGATAGAGGTGGTTGTGGGGATAAGTCGCCGCGGCGGCGACGATTTTTTCGATGATCCGGTCGACACCCGGTCCCCTGAGATCGACCAGCAGGTCGGGCCAGTTACCGAACCAGTAGCCGTCCGGCGTGCCGCGATGGATGCGAACCGCCTCGGCGCCGCTTGAAACGCCCCAGCCGACCACCTCGAGCCGGGTATAGTGATCGGCGCCGGTGGGCTTGACGGCGATCCAGCTATGCACGCCGAAGGTACCGCGCCAGCTGAACGCCCGGCCCGAATAGACCTGGACAACCGCCTCGGGTGTCGATTTCGGATCCGGCGCCTGCCCGGTCGAATCCCGCCGCGCCTGCCACCAGGCGCCGTCCGTCGAGGCATTCAGGGCTGCGCCGGTCATTGTCGGCACCAGAAGACAGAATCCAAATGCCATGGCGAGACGCCGCCACAAGCGTCTGCGGCGCTTTGCCGGTTTCGATTGTTGTCGATACTCATCCTTCATCCATCGATGGTGACAGGCTGACCGCGTTTGTCCAGCGCGGCCGCTTCACAGTTGGGGGAGAAGCGCTGCCAAACCGTACCTCGGACACGAAAATTCCGCTATGATAGGCCATGACTGATGATCAATCATCTTGGCGTCCGGCCGCATCCGTCGAATGGGCGATCCGCGAGGCCTGGACGTTCCAAAAGCCCCATGAATTGGTCAATGAGGCCTGCCGGCGCTTGATCGCCGACGGCATTCCGTTGTGGCGCTTCACCTCCAACATTCTGGCATTGCATCCGGAAGTGTTCGGCGACGTCTATGTTTGGCACCGCCAAACCGGCCGCACCGAATACATCAGCGCCCAGCATGCGAGCCAGCAAGCGGCGCCGGTATTGACCGGCGACAATCCGCTCCGCCTCGCCGCGGAGCGCCGCGACATGGTGCGCCTGCGGTTGACCGAGGATCACCCCGAGTTCGAATTCCCGTTGCTGCAGGAACTGCGTGACGAAGGTGGCACCGACTATGTCGTCCTGCCAATGGAGTTCAATGACGGCTCCGTCGGCCTGGTCACCTTTGCCACGGATCGCGACGGCGGCTTTTCCGACCATGACCTCGCCGTCTTGCGCGACTTCACCATGGTCGTCGCCCGCCCCGCGGAAAACCTGGCGATTCGCGCGCTCGCCCAACGCTTCCTCGACATCTATGTGGGCCACGACGCCGGCCGGCGCATCCTCAACGGGCAGATCATGCGGGGCAGCGGCGACACCATCCATGCAGCACTCTGGTTCTGCGATTTGCGCGGCTTCACGGCGCTGAGCGATGCCCTGGCCCGCGAGACCCTGATCGGCCTGTTGAACGAATTCTTCGATTGCATGGCCGGTGCGGTGCAGAACGCCGGCGGCGAAATCCTGAAATTCATCGGCGACGGCATGCTGGCGATTTTCCCGGTCACCGACGGCCGCGACGCGGCAGCCGCCTCGAACGCGGCATTGCAGGCAGCGACCGACGCGGCGGCGGCGATGGCCCAGTTCAACGACACCCGCGCGGAAGCAGGCGCCGAGCCGCTCGGCTACGGCATCACCTTGCATGTCGGCGACGTCATGTACGGCAACATCGGCGCCTCCGGCCGCCTCGACTTCACCGTCATCGGCCCGGCGGTCAACCTGGTCAACCGCATGCAAAAACTGGCGCGCGAACGCGACCGGTCATTGCTGGTGTCGGCAGAGTTCGCCGCGGAATGCCGCGACCCGCGCCTCACCTCGATCGGCACGCACGAATTCCGTGGCGTCGCGGGTGGCCAGGAAATATTTATTTTGGATCGAGGAACCGGGTTATGAAAATCGACGGCGCTTGCCACTGCGGAACCATCACCTATCGGGCCGAGATCGACCCCGACATGGTTCTCGTCTGTCACTGCACCGATTGCCAGACCCTGTCGGGGACGGCCTATCGAACCGTCGCCTTCGCCAAGGATGGCTCTTTCGAACTTCTGAGCGGCACGCTAAAGACTTACGTCAAAATCGCCGCCAGCGGCAATCGGCGCGCACAAACGTTCTGCCCGGAATGCGGCTCGCCGATTTACGCCAGATCGCCCGGCGACAACCCAAAAAACGTCGGCATCCGTGTCGGTACCTGCCGGCAGCGCGACGCACTCCGCCCGTCTAAGCGATTCTGGTGTGGCTCGGCGCAAGCATGGAGCGAGGACATCAGTAGCTTGCCAATGGTTGAGACGCCGGGAGCCAACATCACCGTCATCGAAACCAAAGAATAAACATTATCTAGGGAACGGACACCGTGCCGCCCGGGTTCTACGTCGCCGTCAGCGGTTGGTAGCGGCTTTGCCGATAGCCTTCGGTGACGATGCTGTCCGTCCGCGTGGCCTGAGCGTGTTTGATCTCATTTTGCGCCACCGCGCGCAGATGCACCTCGTCCGGACCGTCCAGGATTTGTAGCGCCCGCCCCCAGCTCCAGAGGTAAGGCAATGGCGTATCCGGCGACAGGCCCATGGCGCCGAATACCTGAATGGCGCGATTGATGATCTTGGTCTGCAGCGGAGGCACGAGCGCCGTGATCATCGATATTTCGTTGCGCGCGGCTCTATTGCCCTTCTGGTCGATGAGCCAAGCGCACTTGAACACCAACAATCGCGCCTGTTCAATCTCGATCCTTGCATGCGCGATCCACTCGCCGACATTGCCGTGCTCGTGCAGATATTTGCCGAACGCACGACGGTCGAGGGCGCGTTGACACATTAGTTCAAGCGCCACTTCGCACTGACCGATCGACCGCATGCAATGATGGATGCGCCCCGGGCCCAGCCGTGCTTGCGCCATGGCAAATCCCGCCCCTTCCTCGCCCAGCAGATTTTCCTTAGGCACTTTGACGTTGCGGAAGACCACCTCGCAGGTTCCTTCCGGCGCCAGATGGTTCATGTAGCTGATATTCCGTTCAATCTCGATGCCGGGTGTGTCCATCGGGAACAGCACCTGACTGTGGCGCTTATGCCGCGGCCCGTCCGGATCGGTCACGCCGAGAACAATTCCCAATTTGGCACGCGGGTCGAGGGCGCCGGTGATAAACCATTTGCGTCCGTTCAATATATAGTCGTCACCGCTCCGGCGAATTGAGAATTCGATATTGGTGGCATCCGATGAGGCGACATCCGGTTCCGTCATCATGAAACAAGACCGGATCTCGCCCTCGAACAGAGGCTTCAACCAATGCTCTTTCTGTGCCGGCGTGGCGAACAGGTGGAGCAGCTCCATGTTCCCGGTGTCCGGCGCATTACAGTTGAAAACTTCGGATGCCCAATAGACACGGCCCATGATCTCCGCCATCGGCGCATAATCCAGGTTGCTAAGACCCGTCCCGGGCGCGTCGTCCGGCAGCGACGGCAAAAAGAAGTTCCATAGGCCCTCGTCCTTGGCCAGAGCCTTCAGGTCCTCGACCACCTGCGGCGGATAGATGCCGTTGGAAACATCGTCGTGATAGGCCTGCTCGTGGGGCAGCAGATAGTTCTGCATGAAGCCGCGAATTGCCTGCTGCAATTCGACGGACCGATCCGAAAAAGCAAAATCCACGTGTCGACGTCCCTTAACGTTTGGAATTCTGGTGCAAACTAGCGCGCTAACGGCAAGGCCACCTTGATCAAAGTCAACAGTTCCGCAGTAAGTGATGAACTTGCCGAAATCGCGCCTAACGTTGAAAGCGTCTCTGATTGGGCTTGTTCTGATTTCGACCGAGCGCAACGCGATGCAGTCATCGCTTTTTTGTTGGACAAACACACCCCTTAGGAAAAACTTCGGATGAATCCAAGCCGGATTTCGCTCCGGCCGACGTCAGCTAAACCGCTGATTCCAGACCTGGACCGATCGCGCCTGACAAGACGCGAATACCCACGGCGGTCTTTGACCGGTTCTGAAGGACCAACATTCGACTACCAGCGGCCGTTCAACAATGCCATCTTGTTCAACAGCGTTGTTACTTCAGGCCATCCAAGATCATGTCCTCGACAACACAGCGTGACCTACCTGGCAGCAATGCAAACTGTTCGCGATGCGCTATTTCGGGCTGCGCAATAATTCGCGGAGTCTTCCCTCGATGTGGCCACGTGGCACGATGGACGAGGAAAGGATGACAAACAAACACATCCCCGGCTTGTCCGGTGGCTTGGACGCTGGGACGACAAAATGTCGAGTCCGAGAGTTTAGGTGCCACGTCACCAGCGAACACGCCGCTGTCACCGTGAGGAAGGAGAAGCGGGGGTATGTCTCTATGCGACCCAACAATGATCTCTGTGGGCGCATCGTGTTCTGCAACATTGGTGAATAGAAAAAGCGCCAGCAGAGCGCGTCGACGACTATGCACATTCGCGAAGTACTTTCCGTCAACCTCATAACTGCCGTCGATGTGCCATCCAGCGTCACCAGGGTCTGATACACTGGGAAATCGGACGGGAACTGTTCCGCCAACGGCCTGTCGCTTGACCCAGTTCCCTTCTCCGAGAAGCGCATCGTAAAGAGACCAAAGCGCTGGGGACGTTCCTGCCTTAGCAAAAGCTGGACCCTCAGGGCATAGAATCCTTGTAACTGGCTTAGTCCAGGATTCGGGATTATGCAGATCGATAGATCGAGCCAGAAGTGCTTCTGCAATGGCATTGGTGCAAGCGAGGATGCTGCCTGCATCGAATGCCTGGGTAACACGAACGAATCCGTTTTCCCTGAACTCCTCTATGGCAGATCGCATATGCGGTTCCATTGATATATCGTATGCATGCCAAACGCACTGTAAAGGCCGCTTACAGATCGAATTCGTTTTTCTGTTTTTATCTGAGCTTTATTCCTTATATCCGCTCGTAGCGCATTTCGCCATTTGCGGGCCACGCCGGTCCTCGTGCGCTTTCCACACTGTTTTTGCCGTCGGCAGCACGAGGGGCTTTAACATTGAAATAAGGGCATTGCCGATGCATTCGCTATCAGATTACTACGGTCTCCGTACTGTTTGCTCTTGCAAGCCGGCGGCGCCGATGCGCACCGCGCCCGCTTCAAGCAAATTCAGCGAACCAAGTTTGCGCCGAATTTCTTGGCATACGAATGCCGTGTGCTTGGGATCACGCGTTGTGTCGAAAGGTAGATCGATCAGGAATCTGATGTCGTCATAAATCGTTCGGGACAGGCAAATGCCGCCGGGTTCCGCCAACGCAACCAGTCTATCCGCCGTGTTGTCTTTATCCGGCGGCCATGGATCGCCGGGTTTTGGGGCCACCTCATGGTTCAATCCGATATGCAGCCGCGGCATATCCATCGACGCGGTGTCTTTGCATGGTCCTTTTGGCGCCCGTTGGATCTCCACGGCACAACGCGTGCCCGCCAACGCATCGCCGAACCTGGCAACGAACCAACCATCACCGGCCACGTCGATCACTTGGCCTTCATGCCGGTCAACAATGTCGACGAGCCTGGTTTTGTAATCAATCCAAGCATGAGGCGTCGAACTGCGACCGCTCTCGGGCAAGTAAGCGGCCAGGATTGCAACAAGGTCGTCTGCCATGCGGCCGCAGGACCTCTCCCCGCTCAAATCAACCCGGCCAGCGGCGAGCTTGGGTCGGCGTAGCGTTTGAGCGGCATGCGGCCGGCGAGATAGGCTTGGCGGCCGGATTGGACGGCGAGTTTCATGGCGATGGCCATGCGGATCGGGTCCTTGGCCTCGGCGATGGCGGTGTTCATCAGCACGCCGTCGCAGCCGAGTTCCATGGCGATGGCGGCGTCGGAAGCGGTGCCGACACCGGCGTCGACCAGGACCGGGACGTTCGCTTCTTCGACGATCAGCCGGATGTGGACCCGGTTCTGGATGCCGAGGCCGGAGCCGATCGGCGCGCCGAGCGGCATGATGGCGACGCAGCCCATGTCTTCCAGTTGCTTGGCGGCGATCGGGTCGTCGTTGCAATAGACCATGACCTCGAAACCTTCCTTGATCAGCACCTCGGCGGCGCGGAAGGTTTCGGGCATATTCGGATAGAGCGTCTTCTGGTCGCCCAGGACTTCGAGCTTGACCAAGTTCCAGCCGCCGGCCTCGCGCGCCAAGCGCAGGGTGCGGAGCGAGTCGTCGGCGGTGAAGCAGCCGGCGGTGTTGGGCAAATAGGTGTAGGCCTTGGGGTCGATGAAATCCATCAGCATCGGCTGGTTGGCGTCGGACACGTTGACCCGGCGCACGGCAACGGTGACGATCTCCGCGCCTGAGGCCTCTAGCGCCCGGGCGGTTTCCTCGAAATCCTTGTATTTGCCGGTGCCGACGATCAGCCGCGACTGGAAGGATTGGCCGGCGATCACGAAGCCATCGTCGCCGGTGCTGTCGGTAACCGACTGGACAACATTGCCGCCGCCGATGAAATGCACGATTTCGAGCTTGTCGCCCTCGGCCAGCATGATCTGTTCGTAAGCGGAACGCGGCACGATCTCCAAATTTCGCTCAAGCGCCACTTTGCGCGTGTCGAGGCCGAGCTCCGAAAGCAGCCCGGCGACGGAAAGTGGCCCTGCCATCGCCCGCGCCTCGCCATTGATGGTCAAATTCATGGTCCGCCTTGGTCCTCTAATCAGTTGGTCCAGGTTCATGAGCCTGTGACCAAGTATGGATGCTACGCCGGATTTTTCAACCGGCTGCCGCCGCAAATCTCAACGCCGCCTCGGCCAAGCGTTGCTTGGCGGCATCTTGAGAATCAGCTATGACCAAAGAACACAGGGCCAGCTCTAAAGGAAATTCGCCGCCATGGCGACGACGATCTTCATCCTCAACGGTCCTAACCTGAACATGCTCGGGACCCGGCAGCCGGAGATCTACGGCCGCGAGACGCTGGCTGACATCGAAAGCGCCTGTATCGCCAAAGCCCGGTCCTTGGAACTCGTCGTCCAGTTTCGGCAAACCAACGGTGAGGGCCAGTTGGTGAGTTGGGTTCAGGAGGCTCGCGACAGTGCCGCCGGTATCATCATCAACGCCGGTGCTTACACCCATACCTCGGTGGCTCTGTTGGATGCCCTGACGGGTGTTGAATTGCCCGTTATCGAAATTCACTTATCGAACGTCTTTCGGCGCGAGGCATTTCGCCACCACTCCTATGTCAGCCCGGCCGCGGTCGGCGTCATTTGCGGCTTTGGCGGGCGGAGCTACGTGCTGGCACTGCAGGCCATGGCAGATCTTGTCCAACCGTGATCAAATGATCCGATAGTCGAGAGGAAACGAGCAGAGAATGGCCAGATTGAGGGTCGACAAACAGGTCATCCGGGACCTTGCCGCGCTGTTGAACGAAACCGGTCTGACGGAGATCGAGTGGAGCGAAGGCGACACGCTGGTCCGCGTCGGCCGCGGCGGGTCGCCGACCGGGAGCGTCGCTGTGGCGGCACCGGCGCTACCGCCGGCGGAAGGGCAACCGGTCGACGAGGCAGAAGGCGCCGAGCCAGCTGCCGAAAGCGAAGATTTGAGCCAACACGCGGGCGCCATCGCTTCACCCATGGTCGGCACCGTTTATGTCTCGCCGGAGCCCGGCACGGCGCCTTTTGTCTCCGTCGGCGACAGCGTCAGCGAGGGCCAGACCGTCATCATCATCGAAGCGATGAAGACCATGAACCCGATACCGGCGCCGCGCGGCGGCCGGGTCAGCCACATCTTGGTCGGCAACGAACAGCCCGTCGAGTTCGGGCAAGTGCTCATGGTCATCGAGTAGCGACTAGCCATGTTCGACAAAGTCCTCATCGCCAATCGTGGCGAAATCGCGTTGCGCATCCATCGTGCCTGCCGCGAAATGGGCATTCATACCGTGGCCGTGCATTCGGAAGCCGACGCCGAGGCGATGCATGTCCGCCTGGCCGACGAAAGCGTCTGTATCGGCCCCAACAGCCCGGGACAAAGCTATCTGCACATCCCGGCGATCGTCGCGGCGGCGGAGATCACCAACGCCGATGCCATTCATCCGGGCTATGGCTTTCTGTCGGAGAACGCCAATTTCGCAGAGATCTTGGAAGCGCACGGCATCACCTTCATCGGGCCGACATCCGAACATATCCGGCTGATGGGCGACAAGATTGCCGCTAAGGACACCATGCGGCGGCTCGGCGTGCCGGTGGTGCCGGGCTCGGACGGCGCCATCAACGACCCCGATGAAGCCCGACGCGTGGCCCGGGAATTGGGTTTTCCGGTCCTGTTTAAGGCTTCGGCCGGCGGCGGCGGCCGCGGCATGAAGGTGGTGCGCGACGAAGACGAAGTTGAGCCTGCATTGTCGGCCGCCCGTGCGGAGGCGCGCCTGGCCTTTGGCGACGATGCCGTCTACTTGGAAAAGTTCCTGAGCTTGCCGCGGCATATCGAAATTCAGGTGCTGGCCGATGGCCACGGCGATGTGGTCCATTTGGGTGAACGCGATTGCTCCTTGCAACGCCGGCACCAAAAAATTCTTGAAGAGGCGCCCTCACCTGCGCTCAATGCCGACACAAGGGCGCGGATCGGCGGCATCGTTTCCGACGCCATGACCCGGCTCGGATACCGCGGCGTCGGCACCGTCGAGTTTCTGTTCGAAAACGGCGAGTTCTATTTCATCGAAATGAACACCCGGCTGCAGGTCGAACATCCGGTGACCGAGGCGATCACCGGCATCGACCTGGTGCGCGAGCAAATTCGCATTGCCGCCGGCGGGCATTTGGATCTGACCCAGGACGAGGTGAAGTTCGCCGGCCACGCCATCGAGTGCCGCATCAACGCCGAAAACCCGATGACCTTCGCCGCCTCGCCCGGGCGTATTAGCGAATATCACCCGTCCGGCGGGCTTGGCGTACGGATCGATTCGGCGCTTTATTCCGGCTACCGCGTGCCGCCGCATTACGACAGTTTGATCGCCAAGCTGATTGTCTATGGCCGCAACCGCAACGAATGCTTGATGCGGCTGCGCCGGTCGTTGGAGGAATATGTCATCGGCGGCATCGAGACCACCATTCCCTTGCATCTCGACCTGGTAAACCAGCCGGACTTCGTCAACGGCGCCTACGACATTCATTGGCTGGAAAGCTATATTGCCAATCAGCGCGGAATGGGTAGCGCCGGTGGCTAGGGCTGATGCGTTATTGTATGATCACCATCTGCTTTGACTGCTGGGGTGGCGGCCGTGTACAGGCATTTCCTGACGCCGCAGATATTACTTCGAGCCTATGCCAAGGGCTGGTTTCCCATGGCCGAAGGGCGCAGCCAGACTGAGCTGTTTTGGGTTGAGCCCGAACGCCGCGGCATCATTCCAATGGACCAGTTTCATGTGCCCCGTCGGCTCCGGCGCACAGTGCGTCAAAATCCTTACCGCGTGACGATTGACAGCGCCTTCGACCGGGTCATTCGCGAATGCGCCGAGCCGATGGCGGGACGCGAAGAAAGTTGGATCAACGATGAGTTGATTGACCTCTATGGCCGCATGCACCGGCTCGGTCATGCGCACAGTGTCGAATGCTGGCAGGGCATGGACCTTGCCGGCGGCTTGTACGGCGTGTCACTGGGTGGGGTCTTCTTTGGTGAAAGCATGTTCAGCCGACGCCCGAATGCCAGCAAGATTGCCCTGGTTTTCTTGGCGGCGCGCTTGATGGCCGGCGGTTATCGCTTGTTGGACGCGCAATTTGTCACCGATCATCTCAAGCAATTCGGCATTCAGGAAGTGCCGCGCGATCAATTCCTCAGGCTTCTGGAGCCGGCCGCCCTGCTCAGCGGGAACTTCTATTCCTTGCCTTCGGGATTGGCGGGCGCCGAAATCCTGCAGTCGATTACCCAAACGTCGTAGACCGGATGCTCCAACGCCGATAAAGCCGGACTGGAAGCGAACATCCAGCCGTTGAACAGCGCGACCCGTTCGCCGCCTTCGCGCACATCGGCGATTTCCATGAAGGCCGAGACTTCCGGCGGCTCTTCGGGCGGTCGTTTGTGGCAGCGACGGACGCGAATCTCCAGGGTGCCGAAGCGAATTATTTGATCGATTGGCGCATCGAACGTTGAAATGCGTGCGGTGACTTTGTCCAAGCCGCGCAATACGGCGATTTGGTCGGTTGCGAGCGCCTCATCGGCTGACCAAGCAGCGCCGGCACATAGGATCGCCAACCCTGCCCCGGCCAGTGCTGGAACCGCTCTCAAAGCCGTGCAGCGAATCGCAAGCGAACGTAATCCGCTGTCCAATTGCCCCTCTCATCGCAAAGGCAGGGTCGCAGTAAGGCGACGACCTCTTGTTTGACCGTGTTCCGCTCGGCCGCCGGCACCGCGCGGAAGAAATTTTCGCCGAAGGTGTCGAGCCAGCCGGTGATATCGGACGGCAATGGCGTCGGCCGCGGCAGCAGTTCGATCGAGTCCACCGTGAAGCCCGCCTTCTCAAGGCGTTGGGCATAAGCCCCCGGGGTTGGAAAAAACCACGGACTTCGGCTCGGGCCGTCGATGCCGCGGCGCTCGAGCGCCGCGATCAGCGCCACCGTGATGGCGGCGACGTTGCCGTGGCCGCCGAATTCCGCGACGAATCGTCCGCCGGGTTTCAGGGCTCGACGGACCCCGGCAATGACCGCCTCGGGATCCAGCATCCAGTGCAAGGCGGCATTGGAAAACACCGCATCAAAGACGCCGTCGAAAGTGAGCGCGCCGCCGTCCATGACCTCGGCGTTCAGGCCTTTGGCCCGTGCCGCTTCGACCATGGCCGCACTGGCGTCGACGCCGACCACATCGGCGCCGGCGGCAACCAGCTTTTCGGTCAGGGTGCCGTCGCCGCAGCCCAGATCAAGAATTTTCTCACCCGGCTGCGGCGCCAGGTAGGCCAGCACCGGGGCGCCGAGATCGGCGACGAACCGGGCGTTGTGCGCATACCGGTCCGCCTTCCAGGTTTGCGTCTGCGGCGGCACGGCTTGTCGGTCCAGTATCGCGGCACCGTCATTCATTGGATTTGGCGGACCCGAACACGGCCTGGGCGATTAAATCCATCAGGTTGACCGCACCCTGGGTGATGGTCAGCTCTTCGCCGGCCGCCAGAAAAGTTTCACTGCCGCCCGGTTCCAAGGACACGTAGCTGTCGCCCAGCAAACCGTCGGAGGTGATTTTCACGGCGGTGTCATCGGGTATTTTCACATCGTCGCTGAGGTTAAATACCACCAACGCATCGAACGTCTCGCGATCGAGCGATTGTTCGACCACCGTGCCGACCTTGATGCCCGACATGCGCACGTCGCTGCCCACGGACAATCCGTCGACGCGGGTGAAGCGTGCCGACAGCTCATATCCGGTCGACGGTCTGACTTCGGTCGCGGTATAGGCGAAAATCACAAAGAACACGGCAATGATCAGCACCACGGCGCCGATCAGCGTTTCGACAATGTTGTTGCCCATGGCTGGATTCTCAATCTTGGTTCGTGGCCGTTACGACTCGTTCGGATTCCAAGCTTCGTAGTCGCCGCTTGCCTGAGCCCGGACACCGCCGCGGCTGGCGTGGCCGCGCGGCCGATAGGCATGCACCGTACCGGTGAGATTCGGCAGATGATCCTTTTCCCAATCATAGGTTTTCGGATTGTCAGACGGCAGATCGTCGACGGTGTGATGCAGCCAGGCATTCCAATCCGGCGGCACCTTCGACGCTTCCGTGATGCCCTTGTATAAGACCCAACGGCGGTCTTCGCCGTTCTTGGCAACGAAGTAGCGATTGCCGAATTGGTCGGTCCCGACCTGTTTGCCTTTCAGCCAAGTCAGAAACCGTGTTCGTATGGTCATTAACCGTTCACCCGCAACGAAATTCGGCGCGATAAAGCGCCGCGAATATGGCATTGCCCAGGGCATGCGTCCAGTGCGGATTTCATCGGCGAATTTCATCACGTCGTTGTTGAACAGCGAAACCGAATTCTATATGTTGAGTTCCCCGTTGCCGGCCCCACTACATCTGGTCGAAGACGGACTTAATCGAGGGCACCTTGCGTTACAGGGAACTTCGAGATGGCCGCTGCGTAAGCGTTGTTCGGCGCAACCGCGTGCGGCTCGAAACCGCGTTAGGGCAATTAGGTTCATATGAGGGACATTCGGGATGCAGGTTGACCGCCATTTCACGAGGGCAGGCGATTCGCCTTACCAGGGGTTGGACTTTCGCTACACCTCCAGCGAGATCAAGAATCCGGACGGCAGTACCGTTTTTCAGATGGCGGATATCGAGGTTCCCGCGCATTGGTCGCAGGTCGCCTGTGACATCTTGGCACAAAAGTATTTCCGCAAGGCCGGCGTGCCGACGCGGCTGCGCCAGGTCGAGGAAGCCGACGTGCCGGAATGGCTGTGGCGATGGCAGGCCGACGATGCGGCCCTCACCGATGTCGCTCCAGCAGCGCGGACGACGGCCGAAACCAGCGCCAAACAGGTCTTTGACCGCCTGGCCGGCACCTGGACCTATTGGGGGTGGAAGGCCGGTTATTTCGACGCCGAGGCCGACGCCCTCGCCTATTTTGATGAAATGCGCAACATGCTGGCTCAACAGATGGGCGCGCCCAATTCACCGCAATGGTTCAATACGGGCATCCACTGGGCCTACGGCATCGAAGGGCCGGCGCAAGGCCATCATTTCGTCGACTACAAGACCGGAAATTTGACCGAGGCGGAGAATGCCTACGAGCATCCGCAGCCGCACGCCTGTTTCATCCAGTCGATCCAGGACGATCTGGTCAATGAGGGTGGCATCATGGATTTGTGGGTGCGCGAGGCGCGGCTGTTCAAATACGGCTCCGGCACCGGCACCAACTTTTCCAATTTGCGGGGCGAAGGCGAGCCGTTGTCGGGCGGCGGCAAATCATCTGGCCTGATGAGTTTCCTGAAAATCGGCGACCGCGCCGCCGGCGCCATCAAGTCCGGCGGCACCACCCGGCGCGCGGCAAAAATGGTCAGCGTCGATGTTGACCATCCTGATGTCGTCGATTTCGTCAATTGGAAGATGGCCGAAGAACAGAAAGTCGCGAGCCTGGTGGTCGGCTCGAAGCTTTGCAACAGCCATCTCAATGCCATCATCGATGCCTGCCATGGTGCCGAAGGCGGCGCTGCTGATGTGCGTTACGAGCCGCGCAAGAACAAAGCGCTAAAGAAACAAATCCAGTTGGCCCGCAAGGCGATGATTCCGGAGAACTACATCCAGCGGGTCATCGACTTCGCCCGCCAAGGCTACAAAGAAATTTGGTTTCCGACGTATGATACCGATTGGGATTCGGACGCCTATTTGACCGTCTCCGGGCAGAACTCGAACAATTCGGTGCGCGTCACCGACGCCTTCTTGGCGGCCGTGGATTCCGGCGAAATGTGGCCGCTTATTCGGCGTACCGACGGTGAGGTCGCGGAAGAAATCAATGCTGGCGATCTATGGGATCAAATTTCACTCGCTGCCTGGTCAAGTGCTGATCCCGGTTTGCAATTCGATACCACGATCAACGACTGGCATACCTGTCCTGCGGACGGTCGTATCAATGCGTCCAATCCCTGTTCGGAGTATATGTTCCTTGACGATACGGCGTGCAATCTCGCGTCGCTGAATTTGATGGCATTCCGTACGGCGGATAACGGCTTCGATGTCGGGGCGTTCGAGCATGCGGTGCGGCTCTGGACCATTACGCTGGAAATCGCCGTACTAATGGCGCAATTCCCGTCGGCGCGGATTGCCCAACTGTCTTACGATTTCCGCACGCTTGGCCTCGGCTTCGCCAATATTGGCGGGCTGCTCATGGCGTTTGGCCTGCCCTATGATTCGGCCGAAGGTCGGGCGCTTGCCGGCGCGATCAGCGCAGTGATGACCGGTATCGCCTATCAGACTTCGGCGGAGATGGCCGGCGAGCTCGGCGCCTTTCCGGGCTACGCCCGCAATGCGGAACCGATGCTGCGGGTCATTCGCAACCACCGCCGCGCCGCCCGCGGCGAGAGCGAAGGCTATGAGGCGTTGGCCACGACCCCGGTGCCGCTTGATCATCAAAATTGTCCGGAACCGGCCTTGATCGAGGCGGCAAGCCGGGCTTGGGACGGCGCGCTTCAGCTCGGTCAGAAGCACGGCTATCGCAATGCCCAGACGACGGTGATCGCACCAACCGGCACCATCGGCTTGGTCATGGATTGCGACACCACCGGCGTCGAGCCGGATTTTGCCTTGGTCAAGTTCAAGAAACTCGCCGGCGGCGGCTACTTCAAGATCATCAACCGGACCGTGCCCGAGGCCTTGAAGACCCTGGGCTACGATCCGAAGACGATTGAGAAAATCGTCGCCTATGCGGTTGGTCATGGCAGCCTGGTCGATGCGCCTGGCGTCAATCCGGAGAACTTGGCGGCGCGCGGCTTCACGCCGGACGTCATCAAGAAGCTCGAGGGCGCTGCTGCCAGCGTATTCGACATCCGCTTCATGTTCAATCAATTCACTCTTGGCGAAAGTTTCTGCAAGAACGCGTTGGGGTTCACGACGGCACAGTTGGCCGACCTCTCGTTCGACATGCTGGCCGCCCTTGGCTTCACCGCGGCCGAGATCCAGGCCGCCAACATCCATATCTGCGGCGCCATGACCTTGGAAGGCGCGCCGACGCTCGACCCCGATCATCTCGCGGTATTCGATTGCGCCAATGCCTGCGGCCAGTACGGTACCCGGGCGCTCCCGACCAGCGCCCATATCCTGATGATGGCAGCGGTTCAGCCGTTCATATCCGGCGCCATTTCCAAAACCATCAACATGGCGAACGGCGCCAGCGTCGCCGATTGCAGCGACGCCTATATGCAGTCCTGGAAGCTCGGGCTTAAGGCGAACGCGCTTTATCGTGACGGCTCGAAACTGTCACAGCCGTTGGCGGCGCAAATCCTCGACGGCGACGGCGCCGAGTTGGCCGAGGAACTGGCCGACGAACCGACCGGCGTGCGCGCCCAAATCATCGCCGAGCGTATCGTCGAGCGTGTTGTCCATGCCGGCCGAAACCGGCTGCCGAACCGCCGCAAAGGCTACACCCAGAAAGCCATGGTCGGCGGCCACAAAGTTTACCTCCGCACCGGCGAATATGACGACGGCAGTTTGGGCGAGATCTTCATTGACATGCACAAGGAAGGCGCCGCCTTCCGCAGCTTGATGAACAACTACGCCATCGCCATTTCGATCGGCTTGCAATATGGCGTGCCGCTGGAAGAATATGTCGAGGCCTTCACCTTCACGCGCTTCGAGCCGTCCGGCACGGTCGCAGGCAACGACGTCATCAAGATGTCGACCTCCATCCTGGATTACGTATTCCGGGAACTGGCGATCAGTTATCTCGGCCGCAACGACTTAGCCCATGTAGAGCCGGCAGACATGCGCTTCGACAGTCTTGGCCGCGGCGAACCCCCGACCGACCTCGATAACGAGGATTATGGCAAGACGATCGAAGACGAACGGGTCAATCTCGCCATGGGCATGGCCTCGACCGGCTATCTCAGGACCAACCTCTATGTCTTGAACGGCGGCGAAGCGGTGGCTGACGAGCAGGTCCTGGCGCGCATGGCCGGCGGTAACGGCAGCCTGGCGCCAGTCGCCGCCACGCCGCGGGCCGTCGCGGACGTCCTGCCAGCGGTCGGTACCGAACTCGGGCGTATTCACGAGGCTCGGGTCAAGGGCTACGAGGGTGATCCTTGCGGCGAATGCGGCAATTTCACCATGGTGCGCAACGGCACCTGCATGAAATGCGACACCTGCGGCTCCACCAACGGCTGCTCGTGAGTTTTAGCGCGCTGGTCCAGTTTACGTCTTCTGCTTCTCGGCCTGATCGCGTTTGTCTTGGCGGCCTTTGTCGGCCTGGGCCGGGCGAATATGCAATTCCCGCATCTGCGCTTCTGATGCCGGTGCCGGTGCCCCCATCAGCAAGTCCTCGGCCTGTTGATTGAACGGGAACAGGATGACTTGGCGAATGTTCGGTTCATCGGCCAACAGCATGACGATGCGATCGACCCCCGGCGCCAGGCCACCATGCGGCGGTGCGCCGTAGCGGAAGGCGTTGAGCATGCCGCCGAAGCGTTCCTCTACGTCCGAGGCGCTGTAGCCGGCGAGCTCGAATGCTTTCATCATGATATCGGGACGATGGTTTCGGATCGCGCCAGAGCTTAGTTCGACGCCGTTACAGACGATGTCGTATTGATAGCCGAGGATGTCCAGTGGATCCTGGGTCTCGAGCGCCTCCAGCCCGCCTTGGGGCATGGAAAACGGGTTATGGCTGAAGTCGATTTTCCGACTGGTCTCGTCGAACTCATACATCGGGAAATCGACGATCCAACAAAACCGGAACACATCCTTCTCGCCGAGGTCGAGATCCGCCGCGATCTTTATCCGGGCGGCGCCGGCAAGTTCGGCCGCGGCGTTCGGCTTGTCGCAAGCGAAAAACACCGCATCGCCGTCACTAACGCCAGCGATCTCACGAATTTTTTGGACCCGGTCGGCCTCCAGATTGTTGGCGATCGGCCCCTTGCCGGCACCATCTTCATAGACGATGTAGCCGAGGCCCGGCGCGCCCTCTTCCCGCGCCCAGTCATTCATCTTGTCGAAGAAGCTGCGCGGCCGGCCGGCTGATTTCGGTGCCGGAATGGCGCGCACCACGGCACCGCCCTTGACGGCGCGGGAAAAGATGCCGAAGCCGCCGTCGCGGAAACACTCGGTGACATCGCTGATTTCGATCGGGATACGCAAGTCCGGCTTATCGGTACCGTATTTCAGCATTGCGTCCGCGTAGGGAATGCGCGGAAACGGGCTGGTCACCTGCCAGTCCGAGAATTCTTCGAACACGCCGGCCATGACCGGCTCGACCGCCTGGAAGACATCCTCTTGAGTGACAAACGCCATTTCCAGATCGAGTTGGTAAAACTCACCAGGGCTACGGTCGGCGCGGCCATCTTCGTCCCGAAAGCACGGCGCGATCTGGAAATAGCGATCGAACCCGGACACCATGATCAATTGCTTGAATTGCTGCGGCGCCTGCGGCAAGGCGTAGAACTTGCCGGCATGAACCCGGCTCGGCACCAGATAATCGCGGGCGCCTTCCGGGCTGGAGGCGGTCAGGATCGGGGTCTGAAACTCGTCGAAGCCGGCCTCGGTCATGCGTCGGCGGATCGAGGCGATGACCTGGGCGCGCAACATGATGTTTGCATGCATGCTCTCGCGGCGGAGATCGAGGTAGCGATGCCGAAGGCGGATATCTTCGGGATAATCCGGTTCGCCGAAAACCGGCAGCGGCAACTCGTCGGCCGCGGACAGAACCTCAAAGTTGCGAATGCGGACTTCTACCGTGCCGGTCGCGAGATTCGGGTTGATCGTGTCTTCGGTCCGCGGCGCTACTTCGCCGTCGATGCAGACGACGCTCTCCGCGCGCACCGCCTCCACCGCCGGAAAAATATCGGCGCCGGTTTCGATCACGCATTGCGTCAATCCATAATGGTCACGGAGATCGACGAAGACCAAGTTGCCATGATCGCGCTTGCGATGGACCCAGCCGGAAAGGCGGACCGTCTGGTTGACGTTGTCGGACCTCAGTGCGCCGCAATCATGCGTCCGGTAAGCGTGCATTTTTCCCTCGATGGTGAGAATCACGAATGGCGCCGATCAGCCGCCGCGGCTGAAAAACGCCGAGTGGTTCGGTGTTGTCAAGGCCCGTGTTGAAGCGCTTATTCGTGTCAAGTCAAGAATTCTACTTGCGTGCCGCGGCTTTTTCGCGAGACTTGGCCTCTGTGGTGGCATGTTGGTGTATAAGCAACGACGATGCAGTTTGTTACAGAAACCTCCGCGTTGGCCGCGCTCTGCGCGCGGCTCAGCCAAAACGACTATATCACCATCGACACCGAGTTCATGCGGGAAACCACTTATTGGTCCCGCCTCTGCTTGGTGCAGTTGGCCGCGCCCGATGGCGAGGCAGCGATCGTTGATCCGTTGTCGGATGAGCTGTCGCTGGAACCATTGGACGAATTGCTGGCCGATCCCGATACGCTGAAGGTTTTTCATGCCGCTCGCCAGGACATCGAAATATTCTACCATCGCGCCGGCAACGTACCGACGCCGGTTTTCGACACTCAAATAGCCGGCATGGTGTGCGGTTTCGGCGAATCGGCGGGCTATGAAACCTTGGTCCGCAAGATCGCCAAAGAGACGATCGACAAGACCTCGCGCTTTACCGATTGGTCGCGCCGGCCACTGACCAAGCGCCAGCTCAATTATGCGATCGCCGACGTTACCCATCTCAGGGTTATTTACGAAAAGCTGAATAAGCGGCTAATGAAAAACGGGCGCGCGGCGTGGTTGAACGAAGAAATGGCGGTACTGACCAGCCCCAATTCCTACGCTCTTCGGCCGCAAGACGCCTGGCGCCGGATCAAGACACGAAGCACGAATCGTCGACTGCATGCGGTATTGCGGGAGGTCGCCGCCTGGCGCGAGCGCGAGGCCCAGGCGCGCAACGTGCCGCGCAATCGGGTGGTCCGCGACGAGGCGTTGCTGGAGATCGCCGCGCATCCGCCGAAGTCGGCGACTGACCTCGCGCGCATCCGTGGGCTGCACCGCGGCTTCGCCGAGGGCCGCCTCGGCGAAGGTGTGCTGGATGCGGTCGGCAGTGCCACGGCGTTAGCCGACGAGGATTTGCCGGTGATCGATCGGCCGGAATCCCTGCCGCCCGGCATTGGCCCGTTGGTCGAACTCTTCAAAGTGTTGCTGCGGATGAAAAGTGAAGAGCATCACGTGGCACAAAAACTCATCGGCCAGGTCGCCGACCTCGAAAGAATCGCCGCCAACGACCACGCCGACGTGGCCGCCTTGCATGGCTGGCGCCGCGAAATCTTCGGCGAGGATGCGCTTGCCTTAAAGCACGGCCAATTGGCTTTGGCCGCCGACGGCCGCAAAGTCACGTTAGTGCCGATCAGCAACGGCCAGGCGGAAGCCTGACCGAATTTATTTCCGGGCAGCGACGGCCCTCGGCGTCGAACTCAGGCCGCGCCCTGGTCGATACCGAGATCGCGAAGCTGATGACGATCCAACCTCGACAATGCCTTGCGGAGCGCGAAGTCCGCGCGCGCCGCCCTATAGGCACCGCCGGCTTCGCGATACATCGCTTGCACCGACTTGATCGGACGCTCGATCAGGTCTCGTCCGCTGATGCCGGGAATGGTCGGGTCGACGAAGTGAACGGCGAGGTTTGTCATGGTCTGTCTCCTGGTGCGTCGTATCGTCAAACTCTTTAGACGACCTTTAACGCTGTTGATGTCGGCGAACCGTGTCGCGAACATGGGATGCGTTGTTTCTGGCAATGCATATAGGTAGTTTTCGGCTTGCCGCAAAACGAATTCTATTGCTATTGCCATTTAGAAAATCTAAATATTAATCTTATGAGCCAACGCCTGCCTTCGCTTAATGCCTTGCGTGCCTTCGAAGCGGCGGCGCGGCATTTGAGCCTGACCAAGGCTGCCCAGGAACTGCACGTGACACCCGCGGCGGTGAGCCATCAGATCAAGGCATTGGAGGCCGATCTCGGTGTCCCGCTGTTGCGCCGGATCAAAGGTGCGTTCGTTCTGACAGAGACGGCGCAGACCGCCCTGCCCGTTCTGCAGGCCGGCTTCGACCAAATCGCCGAGGCAGCGCGGCGTCTGCGCGCGGACGAGACGCGCCATTTTTTGACCATCAGCGTCGGCCCGACTTTCGCCGCGACTTGGCTGGTCCGTCGGTTGGGGGCCTTCAAGGCGGCCTTTCCCGAGATCGACGTGCGTCTGCAGACCACGGACAATGTGGCGGAATTTGAGCGCGACGGCGTTGATATCGGCATTCGCTACGGCACCGGGCAGTATCCCGGGCTGGAAGCCGTGCGCCTGTTCGACGAGGAGATCTATCCGGTCTGCAGTCCGCGGCTGTTGGACCAGGGGCCGCCGTTGGACAGCCCGGCCGCGCTGGTTGGGCACACCCTCTTGCACGTGGAATGGAGTCTGACGTCAGCCAAGTCAGAGACGCTCGATTGGCAGATGTGGTTGCGCGCGGCCGGCGTCGAGGATATCGACGCCGATCGCGGCCCGCGCTTCAGCCACGCCAACCTGGCGCTGCAGGCGGCTATGGCGGGACAAGGATTGGCACTCGGCAGCGAGTCTCTGGCACGAGACGATTTGGCGGCAGGTCGTTTGATCTGTCCGTTCGACGTCGTGCTGCCGGTGAATTTCGCCTATTACCTGGTCTACCCCGAAAGTACTGCGGAGCGGCCGAAGGTTGCCAACTTCCGACACTGGATCCTGGAGGAAGTCCGCGCCGGTCTACGTGGACAATAGCCAGTGTGGTGACAATCCGTCCGGACTGTCATGCAAGCTCATACCAACCTGCGGTGATAGGCTCGCGGCCAAAGGCGTCGGCCAGGTCTTTGAGGCGTCGCGATACGGTTTCGCCGAGCAAAGAACGGCGTCCAGGGTCGACGGCAACAAGGCCGACATCTTCAGGCGCCCTTACGGGTCGGTGGCTACCACGCCGAAGCTGAGCCCGATCGAAGACATACACTGCGCTATTCTCTGATAAGTTGATATTTATTATATGTATTCTCTCTGCTGTGTGATAGACTAGACATCGATGCCAGCGCAAGTCTTCAGACGGGCCGAGGTATTGCCGTTGGCCGGCCAACGCGACATTGGAGGCAATGATGGCTGATTCATTCTTTTCACTTGCCGTAGCAGGCGGCATCGCTTTGGTTACGGCTGTCGTGACCGGATGGATTCTCGCCCGTTATTGGAAGAGAATTCGCTTGTATTTCGGATTTTTCAAGACAGTCCGGTTCGGCCTTATCATAGTCGCCGTCCTTATCGTAGCTGCCGTCCTTCTGCCCCAGTGGCATGAGATCCTACTGAACGCCGCCGAAGAATTCCAAACAGGCGGTAGAACGCAGCAAATCTATTGGCTTGTTTTCGCCACATCAAGCTGTGGGATTGCGGTCTGGTACTGGTCGCGCGTCCTCTTTTATCTAACCATTGATAATGATCAAGCCTCTTCCGACGAAGGCCTTGCCGTAATTTTGAGGGAACACCTTCCTCGCGTTCTTGGACTTCTGGTGTTCCTCGCGGTTGCGCTCGCCTTGGCGGTCACTGCAACAGAATCCGGGGTAAAAATCAGGCTTTGGGCGACCGCGACGGCACTTATTGTGCTCGGGGCGCTTGGCTATTATTTGGCCATGCGCCGCGTCAAGATTTTCAAACTCAAGCGTCCGACCGGCCATATACGATCATTTTTAGACCTATTCGGACAGTCGCCCACAAGCTTGTATTTAGTCGTCTTCCTATGGGCAGCTAGTGGCCTGCTGACCTTGCTGTTCGCGCAATGGCCCGAAACTGTGGCACCGCCCATCGGATCCGGCGGGATCGTCCTGTTCGCGCTGGCTTCCATCATGTCGGTCGGCAGCCTGCTGGTCTATTGGGGCGATCGATTTCATTTTCCGGCAGTTACCGGCGCACTGGTGCTAGCCATCGGGTTCAGTTTGTTCAACGACAACCACCTAGTCCGGCAAACGGCAGTATTTCATTCGCACGACGAACCGGCGCAGACTTTGGAACTGAGCACTTCGCCACTCGATAATTTCAAGACGCTTGATGCATACTTTGCCGACTGGGTGAAAGGGCTACAGGAAAAGCACGAGAACGACCAGCCAATCCCGGTCGTCATCATCGCGACGGAAGGCGGGGGAATTCGGGCCGCCTACTGGACCGCAGCAGTGCTCGGCGAACTGCAAGACCGTGCCGGCGATCTTGATTTCGGACGGCACATTTTCGCAATCAGCGGCGTCTCCGGTGGCAGCCTCGGGGCCGCCGTTTTCAGCGCACAAAGAGCCGCGGATATCAAAGGCGCAAGTTTCAGGACGTCTGATGAGTGCAATAGGGAGGCCAAATCGGTCAGGCAAAGAGTGACGCGTGTCCTGGCCGCCGATTTCCTTGCCCCGACGGTTGCCTCCATGTTGTTCCCTGATCTGATCCAACGCTTCCTGCCGCTGCCCGCCGTGGACGATCGCGCCATGGCAATGGAAAAGTCTTGGGAGAAAGCGTGGTCGGATTGCGAGATGGACCAGACCCGTTTTAGCGAACCATTCGATAAACTTTGGGATTTCACCGGCGACGCGGACGAGGAAAAACGTTTCCGAGTGCCGCTTCTGTTTCTAAACAGTACGGTGGTGAAGACGGGTCAGCGGATGATTGCGTCCCCCTTGCCTTTCGAACCCGGAACGGCCTTTCACAAAGTATTCCACAACGCGCTGGAAACACGTCGGGAGCTTGGAACAAAAGCACCCCTCAGCACGGTGGTGCACACGTCAGCGCGATTTACCTATGTGAGTCCGGCCGGTACGATACGCCGACTCGATCGCAAGGATTCGAAATTGGCCGTGGAGCCGCGCTGGATTCGGGTGGTGGATGGCGGCTATTTTGAGAATTCCGGCGCGGTGACGGCGAATGAAATTCTGGCCCGGATCGCCATGCTAGACGCGCGATCCAATTCCCCGCGAAAAATTCGCCCCATCGTAATCCATATCAGCAATGAGCCTGTCACCAAACCTAAGTCCCGACCGCAGGATGCATCGGGCAAGCGTGCATTCATGAGTGAAGTTCTTTCGCCGCTTTGGGCGCTTCTCAATGTTCGCCCGGCACGGGGCTATCAAGCACGGGAACAATTAGCGCGAGAAGTCGCGAACATGGCTGGGGGCGCTCATTACCATTTCCGCCTCTGTGAAACGGAGGGGACCCCCCCGTTAAGTTGGCAGCTCTCCAAACTGACCGAAGAGAAAATGGATAAGCAATTGCCAAGAATGGGCGGTGCTCAACCCAAGGGCGCTGGCGCGCGGCACCAAAAGTATTTGGATGAAATTCTCAAAATTTTGACTGGAAAAGCCGCCTTACGTGCGGAAACCGTTGACGACATAGTAAACGAATCTTTCGGTATCGGTTGGGATTTCTGCAAGTGAATTTCATAGAGCAAGCACCGATCGAATGGCTGTACCAGTTCAGCGGCGCGATTCTGCTTGAAATGGAACAATTGCGGATAGGGGCGTGAACGGAAATGACCTTCTGCAAAATCGAAGGCTAGAGCATGATCGACCTACTCGGGGTCATTTGACCGGGATTATTTTGCGCTGTGGCGGCTTCGCGCGTCTTATCCGATATCCCACATCGCATGGCGACGCGCTCATTGCCACAGCGCAAAATAATCCCGGTCAAATGACCCCGAGTAGGTCGATCATGCTCTAAAGCGGTTTGCGTTTGTTGTGAATCGATTTAGGGATTCCCATGAGAACGAATGTCTGATTCATTTCGTGTTGGAGGTGAATCATGGGCAAGCCTTATTCGTTGGATCTCCGGGAACGGGTCTG
>Ga0315336_1002063_pt1 | contig 33157 bp, 19 predicted proteins | sample ASW5metaG_FD_204512 | JGI IMG/M metagenome (GOLD analysis project Ga0315336, IMG submission 204512) | Ammonia-oxidizing marine archaeal communities from Monterey Bay, California, United States - ASW #5 | ecosystem: Environmental > Aquatic > Marine > Intertidal zone | place: USA: California...
TTCCCAGTTACGATGCCATGCTTGAAGCGGCTCGCCACCGTACGACCGTCTTTTACCGCGACGGGCTATACGCCACCGTGGCAGTACAGGATCTCCCTCCGCCGGACGCCCAACGCCTCCTGGTGATTAACGGAAAAGTGGATGCCTCGACCGGCGCGGACATGCCGAGCCAGAAAATGTTGAGCCACCTGCCCATGCTTCTGCAATCGAATCCAAAGAATGTCCTCATCATTGGACTCGGGAGCGGAGCAACGGTCGGATCCATTCTCTGCTATCCCTCCGTGGAACGAGTTGACGTAATCGAAATCTCCAAAGAAGTCATTGAGGCAAGCCGGTACTTCGAGTCGATCAATGGAGTGTATTGGAAAGATGAGCGGGCCCACATTTTCCGGGAGGACGCAAAAACTTTTCTCCAGGTGACCCCGATTCAGTATGACCTCATCATCAGTGAACCCACGAATCCATGGATTGCGGGTGTCGCCGGCGTTTTCTCGCGCGAGTATTTCGATATTTGCAGGCAGCACCTCGGGCCCGAAGGGAAATTTGTCCAGTGGATCCAGGGGTATGAACTGGAAGATTCGACCTTCTACCTGATGCTGGAGACGTTTACGAGTATCTACCCCTACTACACGCTCTGGAATTCTTCCGCCTCGGACACGATTCAGATTGGATCCACAAAACCGTATGCGCCGGATTTTGAGCTCATGGAGTCCCGGATATCGATACCGGCCGTGCGCGAGGATCTCTCCGCACTCGGTATTGCGTCGCTATCCCCCATGCTTGCGATGCAGATGGCGGATCATGCCGGGGAGCACACGCATGTCCCCTGGTTTGGCGTCGTACACTCCGACTACTTCCCCGTATTGGAATACCTGGCACCACGAGGCTTCTTCGTCGGCTCAAAAGCAGAAGGAGTTAAGTGGCTGGACCGGCGCTCATGGTCTCCGGAAAACTCAGGCCTGTGGGCCCCGCAGTATCTAGAATCCCGGGAAACCAGGGCCTCAACCTACCGGGAAACCTTCCAGTATCTGGGCCGGCGGGAATCGCTGTACGAAGGACTCAGTCGAAGTTGGGCCTCCCGTTGGGCAACCGAATACCCGGAGGACGTGGAAGCGCATCTCGCGGTAGCAAGCGTCACACCGGCGAATCATTCGGGCGCATTCGATGCGGTCAATATCGAGGAACCGGGCAGTGAGCCCTGGCGGGCCTACGGGAAAGAACTGAGAGCTCGTCGATTGTTCGACGACTACATGAGCACCCGACACGCGCTGGGCAAGGGCGAAGCAAGAGCCCTTCTCGATCGTATCACCGCTTTGGAAAGCGGGCAGAAGACAGGTGGAAATCCGGAGTTCTCCAAGTGGAAAGGTTCGCTGCGGTTCGACACCGGAGATTATGCGGAAGCGGAGACTCTTCTTTCGTCTTCGTGCCGATTGTCTAAAGGCACAGAGACTTCCGAGTCACATATTCGAACGGCGATGCTTCTTTGTGAAGCCGCACTGGCTCAGAACCGGGACCAGGCAGCGGCGGCGTACTTCGACAATTATCTCTCGCCCCACGCAGGATTATTCGAAGTGGCCCTCCTCCGCGCCCGAATCGTCACCCGCGTGGCTGGAATGTAGATCGCACTTCCTGTTTGTTCTGTTCGAGATGACATCAGAACCGGAAGAAGACCAGGTACGAATCGATAGCCGCGCGGGCGAGAGGACCTTGCAATCCTCACAGATTCGCTTACGGTTCGATGCCGGAGGAGATCCAACCGGATCCGAAACCATTGAGAACGGCGAAAATTTATCATAATCCGCGATGCAGCAAGAGCCGGGCGACCCTGTCGGTTCTCCAGGACCACGGCATTGAAATCGAAGTGATCCAATACCTGGAAATGACGCCCAATCCCCGGGAGCTACAAGAGCTTTGTCGATTGCTGGGCGTCTCACCCACAGCCATTGTGCGCAGCAAGGAATCCCGATTTGAGGAGCTGGGCCTGTCGATGAAGGACAAGCGCACGGAGGAGGAGTGGTGCCGGATCTTGAGCGAGAATCCGATGCTCATCGAGAGACCGATCGTGAGAATCGGAGATCGGGCCGTGATCGGGCGCCCCCCCGAGAATGTGCTGAAATTGCTGGGACCTGATTCGTAGGGAGTTACTTGGGAATCCGGATCACATCGTCGATTTTGCGATGGCGGCGGCGGGTGTGTTTGCCCTCCGAGTCGGTTCCCTGGTGTCTATTCACCCAGGATCTGCGTACACCGGTAATGCAGAGAATCAGCAACACGAGCAAAAGGACGTCAATACCAACGCCCTTTCCTCCGTCCGTGAAGGGGTCATTGTGCTCCATGGTCGTCTGAATTGTATTCCAGCCGTGGGTGTAGAGTTTGGATCCCACGATGAGAGTAAGAATTCCAAAAAACACGACTTTCACGATGGCGATCAGAGTTTTCATCAGGTATTCGCGTCCTTTCTTACGTCGGCGAAGAGGCTTTCGGGAAGTTGGATACCCCGCCGGGTAAAGTACCCCAAATCAGCGGGGGGCGCTACTGCAATAAACTCGCCGGTAATGGCTCCATCCTCTGCCGTATTCAGAATCTCGTACCTGAACAGGTCTTGAACCACCACTTCACCGTCCTTCATTCCGCGGACTTCTGAAATATGGGTAATTTTCCGGGAGCCGTCCGCGATCTGCTCCTGCTGGATAATAATATCGAGTCCGGAGGCTATCTGTTGACGGATCGCATGTACGGGCAGATCCAATCCCGCAAAGAGAGTGAGCGTCTCCAGGCGATGCAGCGCATCGCGCGGAGTCGAAGCGTGTAGAACAGCCGAGCAACCCCTGTGACCACTATTGAGCGCCTGAAGAAAATCCAGGGCTTCCTCGCCTCGAATCTCACCCAGTAAGATGCGTGACGGCCGCATGCGAAGGCTGTTCCGCATCAGGTCTCGCAGAGTGATTTCACCGGCGCCCTCGATATTCGCCGGCCGAGTCAACAGCGAAACGACATGCTGCTGATTCAAATTCAACTCCCGCGTGTCTTCAATCGTGATGATGCGCTCTCTCGGACCGATCTCCGCAGACAGCGCCGCAAGCGTTGTTGTTTTCCCGCATCCCGTTGCACCGGAAAACAGAAGATTCTTTCTTCCGGGTATGCAGGCGGAGAGAAACCTCGCCATTCTGTCATCCAGCGTTCCCCAGCCGACGAGATCGGAGACCCCAGAGATGGTGTCCAGAAACTTGCGGATTGTGATTTGAGGACAGTCCAGCGCCACCGGAGGAATGATGACATGAACGCGCGAGCCGTCCGGGAGGGCGAAATCAGCGTAGGGCATCCTCTCGTCCAAGCGCCTTGAACTATCAGCGATCATCCTTTCCACGACAGCGCGCACATGTCCCACATCGGTAAAACGATTGGGTGCGATTTCCTTGGAGCCGTTGCGCTCTACGTAGATCGTGTCCGGAGCCGTTACCATGATCTCGGTAACGGCGGGATCATTGAGCAGCGGCTGGAGCGGACCGGCGCCCAGAAAATCATCGCAGATGCGCTCAGCAAGATCCTCCCGGCCGGCGTCCCCCAACTGCTTTCGTGCATCCCGCGGCAGCCGGTCAATCTCCCGAATCGCCGCGGACCGCAGTGACTCCCGCGTCACCGACGCGCCGAATCCACTCCCGGAGACAACCGCTTCGCGTATCTGCTGATGAATGGCGCCTACATCCATATCGAAATGGGAATCCTCCCCATTGATTCCAGTTGTCTGCTACCCGTCCTTAAAGTGAAAATCGAGCTCCCGCCGGGCGCTCTCCGGGCTGTCGCTGCCATGCACGGCATTCTCCGTCATGTTGTCCGCGAAATCAGCGCGAATGGTACCAGGAGCTGCTTTCTCCGGATTGGTGTCTCCCATGAGCTCACGCGCGCGGGGAATGGCATTTTCACCTTCCAGCGCCAGGAGCATCGTGGGTCCCGAGGACATGAATTTCACCAGTTCGGCGAAGAACGGCTTTCCGTCATGCTCGGCGTAAAACTGCCGGCACGTATCCTCGGACATGTGTTCGAGCCGCGCGCCGTGAATACGCAGTCCCGCCGTTTCAAAGCGATCCACGATCTTCCCGATTGCATTCTTTCTGACTGCATTCGGCTTGATCATCACCAAGGTAATTTCTTCTGCCATTCCAATTTTTCCTTTCTTCCGATCAGGTTATCCCGCCTCCTGCGGGCGGTGGGGCTCGAACATTTTCTGGCGCGCGGACTCGGCGCGCCGAGCTCGTTCCGCGGCCGTATCATACAGCACTTCCTGGCTGCGCAAACGTTTCTTGCGCCCACCGGCGCGCACTCTTTCATACGTTCCATCCGGCATGAGGCGCCGTGCTTTCACGGTATCCTTGAAATATGTATCCATCACCTCGACCAATCTTCTTTTGCCGGCTCGATCGTGAATCGGCACCAGAAGTTCGATGCGGCGATCCAGGTTCCGGGTCATCCAGTCCGCGCTGGAAATGAAAGTCAGCTCACTTCCTCCGTGATGGAAATAGAAGATACGGCTATGCTCAAGGAACCGGTCCACGATGCTGGTAACGGTAATATTCTCGCTCAGGCCGGGCACCCCGGGGCGCAGACAACAGATGCCCCGGATGTTCATCCGGACTTTCACCCCGGCGTCCGACGCTCGATAGAGAGCATCAATGATCGCCGGATCCACGAGCGAATTAATCTTCGCCATGATGGACGCTTCCTGTCCCTGCTTTTTTCGTTCCGCCTCGCCGTCAATCAGCTCAACCAGCCGGTCCCGGAGTCCCAGGGGCGCGGCCTCAATAATCCGGAACCGGGGCGGCTCGGAAAAACCCGCGATGGTGTTGAAGAAAACCGCAGCCTCGTTGCCGAGGTCTTCATCACAGGTCAGGTAGCTGACATCGCTGTACAAGAGAGCGGTTGATTCGTTGTAATTGCCCGTCCCGAAATGCATGTACCTGCGAATTCCGTCGGACTCACGCCGCAGAACAAGACAACACTTTGCATGGGTCTTCAATCCCCGAATGCCGTAAATGACCTGCGCCCCTTCCCTCTCCAGGGCCTGTGCCTGCTCAATATTCCGGGCTTCGTCGAAACGCGCCTTCAACTCGACGATTACCGTGACATACTTGCCGTTTCGTGCCGCCTTCATAAGCGCAGCCACGATCGGACTGCGGCGGCTGGTTCGATACAGAACCTGCTTGATCGCGATTACGCCCTCGTCCTCCGCGGCTTCTTCCACCAGCCGTACCACGGGATCGAATTCCTCGAATGGATGGATAAGCAGATACGGCTTCTGTTTCATCTGGTCGAAGATGGAGTGTACGGGGTCAATTCCACATACATTGCGGGGTGGCCAGGGCTCATACGTGAGTTCATCAAATCCCTCCAGCGATCCCAGGGTCATACAAAACTTCAGGTCCAGCGGACCGTCCACGGCATAGACACCTGCTTCCGGTACTCCCAGCGCATCCGTCAGCATTTGCAACGTTTTCCGGGTGACTCCTTCGGAGATTTCCAGGCGGACGCAGTCGCTGGATTTGCGGGCAATGAGCACTTCCTGCATTCCGGCCAGAAGATCCGGCGCCTCGTCCTCTCGAACCCCCAGGTCAGCATTTCTCGTGATCCTGAACGGCACGCATTCCAGAAGAGTCTGGCCGGCAAAAAACCGATCGCAGAAAAGACAGACCACATCCTCCACCAGGACATAGGCATGCCGTCCGGGCACCGGCAACCTGACAAACCGGTCCAGACCCAGCTCAATCGGGATCACCGCGATTCTCGAATCTTTGCTTCCCTCCTCCGGCTTGAGACGTGCGATCACGTGCAGCGATAGATCTTTCACGAGCGGAAAGCCCTGCTCCTTGTGAATCCCCATCGGAGTGAGGACCGGATAAATCTGCTCCATGAAAAATTGTTCGAGGTACAGAAGATGATCCTTTGTCAGTTCCTCCCGCCGGATCCGGGTGATGCCATGGGATGCGCATTGGGGTTCCAGGGCATCCCGATAGCATTCGTACTGTAGGGCCACCATCTCATGTGTCCTGCGGCTGATCTCCTTCAATTGTGCCGACGGCGTCAATCCGGCCGGATCCTTCTTCCGCCGCCCCGCTTCGGCCAGCGCGCTGAGCCCCCCGACCCGAACCATGAAAAACTCGTCCAGATTGGAACTCGTGATCGCGAGAAACTTCAACCGCTCCAACAGCGGAACATCCGGATCTTGCGCCTCTTCCAGGACCCGCTGGTTGAATGCCAACCAACTGAGTTCCCGGTTGAAATACCTGGGTTCAACTGCCGGGCTCAAGAATTCCCCCTTTTATGCGACCTCAGTTCGATACGCATACCGTATACCTGCCGGAAAAGATCATCTTTGTCTTTCAATGCCATCCTTTCGAGAGTGGGGTTTTCCATTTCCTGGCAATTCAGGATTACGGCCTCGTCTTCCAGAATACACTGGACGGACGAGATTCGTTGCTGGTGAGCCCGATCCAGGGAATCCGCAACCCGCAGAATTGCGGCGAGCTTGTTAACGATAATCCGGTGATCGCGAGAAAGGGTCCCGTACACATCGTGGTTGGCGCGCGGAACGGCACGGCGGTGATACCGCGCGATTACCGCCACGATTCTCATTTCACGGCTACTGAGACCGAACAGCTCGCTGTTCATGATCAGGTACATCGAGTGCTTGTGATGGCTTCGGGTGCTGATTACGTTTCCGACTTCGTGCAATAAGGCGGCGACATGAAGCATGGTGCGGTACCGGGGATCCAACCGGTGCATGGTTTGAAGCTGATCGAAAAGCGAAACACACAAGGTGGCCACGTGAACCGCGTGCGCCTCGTCGAATCGAAATTTCAGCCCGAGATCCATGGCGCCCTTGATGACCTGCGCCTCGATCCTGTCTTCCCAGGTTCGGGCTTCCGACATCTCGACCAGCAATCCGTCGCGCAATGTTTGAGAGGCCACGTACAGTTTCCTGGCGCCGAACGTTTTTGCCAGCATTACGATGGAAAGAAGCGCAGGCCCGAGCGTTTCCGCGTCGGGCACCGGGAGATGGTATTTTTGCAACAGCTCATCGACACTGTAATCGAGAATTTCAGCCGAGAATTTTTCGAGGTCTTTCACCGACACTTCGGCCGGGGCCCCCCGCTCCATGTCGAGACCCATCCGGGAAAGGGCAAACCTGATATCTCCCCCCAGGACCAACAGTCGGGGGTCCTCCCCCGGCTGCACTGTCCGGTGCATTTCGTCCAGCATTCTCTGGATACTGGACGTCAGAACATGCAGCGCACTCCCCGGCGACGTATGGTGGGTTTCCAGCATTTCGTAGAGCCGCAAGGCGCCGAGCCGGTAGGACCCCGCGTAGGTCATTACGGCGTCTTCAATCAGAAGAAGCTCCGTGCTGCCGGCCCCGACTTCCACGATGAGGGCGGGCTTTTTCCGAAGTGCCGGGACTTCGGTAAGAAGCGGCATGACCGCGAGGTAGGTAAGCCGATTGACTTCCATCTCATCAATCGCGTCGACATCAATGTCGGTCGCGGAATAGATCCGGTCCAGGAATATCTCCTTGTTGGAAGCCTCCCGAACCGCGCTCGTCGCGATGGCCCGGACGCTGCTTTCGTCGGTAATTCCGTATTCCTGGAGGACCCGGCGGAATTGAAGCAGCACTCGAACGCACTCCTCGGTTGCATCCTTTCCGATGCTGCCGTTTGTCCAGGTATCTTTTCCAAGTTTCACTGCCCGCTGAAGCGATTCAAGCGGGTGAACACACCCCACACCGTCAATCTGCGCGATGGCCATCCGGATCGACGAACTTCCGATATCGATCGCCGCCACGGTGCGAATGCCCGCCGGCACGGAATCCGCGCTCAAGGGGATGGCCTCCGTCATGCCGGCGCCCCCCCGGTGATCCCCTCCGTCACTGCCTGCCCCCAGGAAGCGGCTCCAAGCACTGCCGCGTCGTCGCCGAGTTCAGCGACCTTCAACTTGAAAGAATTTTTGTAGACGCTCATAACATTTTTTCGCGCCGACTTTTCCACTTCGGAAAGAAAGAGTTCGGGCATCGCCTCCACCAACCCGCCTCCCAGCACAACAACATCGGGCGCGAAAAGTTGGACCAATGTGGAAACCCCGATCCCAATCCAGGATGCGGCGCGACGCACGATGTTTTCGACGGCCTTGTCTCCCTCTTTGATGGACTGGGCAAGCAATCCGCTGCGGATCTCCGACAATACGCCTCCGGATTGTTCAAGCAAATACGGAGCTTTGCCCCGATGGGCCGCGACCAGCGCTGCGGCGGAGATTGCAAGCCGACTTGAAACAGTCTCCAGGCAACCATATTGACCACATCCGCATCGGGAACCACCGGGCTGCACCACAAGATGTCCGATCTCCATGCAGGACTGACGATCCCCTTGAATCAGTTCTCCCCGAAAGACCCCGCCGCCCCCAATCCCGGTTCCCGGAAATATTCCCACCGCGGTCCGGGCTTCCTTCGCGGCGCCGAAACGGAATTCACCATACACCCCGGCATCTACATCATTGATTACGAAAACCGGAATATCAAATCGAGATTCCAATACTTTGCGCACGGGAGCGCGGGTCCAGCCGAGGTTGGGGGCGTTCACTAGAATTCCCTTCTTCAAGTCAAGCGGGCCGGGTGCTCCGATACCGATGCCGGAAACTTGGCAAATCTTGATCTCGACCTGGTCCAGCGCTTCCTGAATGGCGTCGCCAAGCCGTTTGAGGCCGACCGAACTTCCTTCCTCTCCACGGGTCTTTCTCTTCTTTTTCGAAATGATCTCAAAGGACTCGTCAAAGACCACGGCCAGCATTTTTGTCCCGCCAAGGTCCACGCCAATCCAGTATTTTGATGATTTTTTTGAAGCCATCGAATCTCGGGTGTTGAGGCAGGGGAGAATAGCGAAGTGCGCTGCTAGTGGCAACGCATCCCGGGATCCCGCAGAGGACTCAAAACCCCGAAAGGTCAGTCATCGTCCACGGCGCGGGTTACAGTGGGACTTTTCTGCTCGGGAAGTTCATCGGACGAGGCCCGGTAGTCGTATAAATCAGGGAAATTCTCCCGCATATATGCTTCCACGGTCTGGATCGTGGGGCCGTACCCGTCCCGGTAGATGTATTCCTCGAGTGCCCGTGCCACGTCGTTGGCACTGTCAAACCGCTTAATCGGGTTTGGATCCAGCATTTGCCGAAGAATGGCAACCAGGTCTTCCCCCGCCTGTTCCTCCACGTATTTCCAGGGAACTGGCTGACTGGATATGTCCTCCGGACCGCCCTCCTTCTCAACGTTCCGCATGGGCCTCCCCGCCAACAACTCGAAAAGGACCGCACCCAATGCGTAAATGTCCGTACGGGAATCGACCGGTTTCCGGTTGGCCTGCTCGGGGGACATGTAAGCAATTTTTCCGGTCTGCCAATTGTCACCGATGATCGTCATCGTGGCTGCTTTCGCGACACCGAAATCGATCAGCTTCGCAAGCCCCTCGGTCGTGATCAATATATTGCTTGGACATACATCCCGGTGCACGATTCCCAGCCGCTCACCGGTTCGGTCCCGAAATCCATGCGCGTATCCGAGACCGCGAGCGATTCGGCTGACAATGTGAACGGCGAGAGGTTCGGGCAGCAGTTTCATTTTATGCCAGAGCCGAATCATCATCTGCATCAGGGACATGCCCTGCACGTACTCCATGACGACGTACCGGCGCCCGTCCTCGAGCGCACCCAACAGGTACATCTGGGCGATATTCTCGTGAACCAGGCCCGCCACGAGCTTTGCTTCGGCATCCAGGAGATCAACGAATTTTCGGTTCTCGCTCCATTTCGTGCGTAGCGTCTTCACCGCAACGCGCTTGCTGAAGCCCTCGCACCCCAGCATATCGGCTTCGTAAACCACGCCCATCCCCCCCCGGGCGATTACGGAAACCGGGCGAAGAGTGAACCGGTCATCAATGATTTCAATAGGCGTTTCGTCTTCGTAGGAATCCATGCGTACCTCTCGGCCAAGCATGCTGAATTCAAAGGGGTATTCAAGCTTTTTGACGACTCTTTTGCCTGGCCCCGCGCCGGGAATCCAGCTTCAGAATCTCGGCGTGCCGGAAGCATCCGGTAACGTGGTCGTTTACCACGCCCGCAGCCTGAAGAAACGCGTAGCAAATAGTACTCCCCACGAAACTGAACCCGGCAGCCTTCAAGGCAGCGCTTACCTCGTCGGATAGCCGCGTTGAGGCCGGAATCTCCTTCAGGGATTTCCACTTGTTGTGGATGACTTTGCCCTTCGTGAAAGACCAGATGAAGTGATCAAACGATCCATGTTCCCGCTGGAGGGCCAGAAATGATTCTGCGTTTTTCACTGAGGCCTCAATTTTCAGGCGGTTTCGGATAATGCCCGCGTTCTGCCTCGCCCGTTCCCGCTCCCGCGCCGTCATCCCGGCCACCCGCTCCGGGTCAAAATCATGGAACACATGCCGGAATGCCTCGCGTTTGTGCAAGACGGTCTTCCAGGAGAGTCCTGCCTGAAATGCATCCAGGAGCAAGAACTCGAACCACTTCCCGTCATCGTGCACCGGAACCCCCCATTCCTCATCGTGGTACCGGCGCATCAATTCATCATCGCCAATCCACTCGCAACGCTTTCGGGTGTCTGTCGGCTTCGTCATCGGAATCAGGAGGAGTTGTCAGAGAGCATGTCGATCAGCTGTTTCAGCTTCTCGTGCTCCTCAAGCAAGTCCTTCTTGCGTTCCTTTTCGTGATCAACAACCGTGGCGGGGGCACGATTCACGAAATCCATGTTGTCCAGCTTCCTCGTCACCTTGTCGAGTTTCTCACAGACCTTTCCGAGCTGCCTGGTAAGTCGTTCCAGCTCCTTTTCAATATCGATGAGCCCCTCGAGAGGCAGGTAAACGTGGCCCAGGGCGCTCAGGCCGCCGGGCGTGGCCTTGTCCGGTTCATAGGCTTCGTCAACGGTGATTGCTTCCGCCTTCAACAGCGTCGCAACCGAACCCCGGTCGGACGTCAGGCGTTTCGACAGTTCATCGCTTGCCGGTTTTACGATGTAATTCACCTTTTGCGAGGGAGTCAGATTGTAATCCGCGCGCAGGATGCGAGCCACGCGGATCAGGTCGTGCTTCGCATCGACGTAGCTTTCCGCAGCGGCATGGATCCCCGTCGCCTTGAGCTCGGATGATTTCAGCGCGGCGGGAAACGGCGCCACCATGATGCTCTCATGGGCCCCGTTGTATCCCATCGCATGCCACAACTCCTCGGTGAGGAACGGCATGAACGGATGAAGCAATCGCAAAGCGCTTGAAAAAACATGATGCATGACCAGGAGCGTGTTCTGCTTGCGCGCTTCGTCATCGCCATTGAGAATTTCCTTCGAATACTCGACATACCAGTCGCAAAACTGATGCCAGAAGAAATCGTAAAGTGACTTTGCCGCATCGTTGAGCCTGAACTTCACAAGGTTTTCTTCACACTCCTCCGAGGTCTTGTGCAGTTTGATGAGCAGGTGCTGATCATCGGGGCTCAGCAACTCCATGTCGAACCGTGGCTCATGAACGGACGGGGGCAGTTCGCTCGTATGCATATTCATGAAGCGGGCCGCATTCCAGATCTTGGTGCCGAAGTTCCGACCCATCTTGAACTTCTCATCCGAAACATAGACATCCTGCCCGGTGGCGGTGAGCATCATAAGACTGAACCGCAGCGAGTCCGCGCTGTATTTCTCAATGATTTCAAGCGGGTCGATCGAGTTGCCCTCGCTCTTACTCATCTTCTTCCCGTCGTCAGTGCGAACCGTTCCGTGGATATAGACCTCTGAAAACGGGATGTCCCCCCTGAATTCGAGGCCGGCCATGATCATTCGGGCGACCCAGAAAAAGATGATTTCCGATGCGGTGGTCAGGGCCTGGGTCGGATAGTAGAAGTTCAGCGCCTTATTGTCTTTCGGCCAGTCAAAGACACTGAACGGCCAGAGCCACGACGAGAACCAGGTGTCCAGAACATCAGGGTCCTGCTCAATTTTTGATCCGCTGCACGTCGGGCAGTGATCCGGGACTTCCTTGGTAGCCCACTGATGCTCGCAATCTTCGCAGGTGAAAACCGGAATTCGGTGTCCCCACCAAATCTGCCTCGAAATGCACCAGTCCCGGATGTTCTCCATCCAGTCCAGGTACACCTTGGTCCAGCGCTCCGGAATAAACCGAATGCGACCATCTTTCACCGCATCGATTGCCGGCCGGGCCAGCGGCTTCATCTTGACGAACCACTGTGGCGAGAGTCTCGGCTCGACTACGGTTTTGCATCGATAGCAATGGCCAACCGAGTGACGGTGATCGCGAGTCTGGTCCAACAGTCCGAGACGCTCCAGGTCAGCAACCAGGTTTTCGCGGCAGGTCTCCCGGCTTTGGCCCTCGTACGGACCCGCCTCATCGTTCATGGTGGCGTCGTCATTCATGACATTGAGCGCCGGCAGGCTGTGCCGCTGCCCCATTTCGAAATCGTTCGGATCGTGGGCAGGCGTAACCTTGACAACCCCGGTCCCGAATTCCGGGTCCACGAAATCGTCTTCGATCACCTGGAGTTCCCGCTCCAAGACAGGAAGAATAACGGTCTTGCCGATCAACTCCCGGTATCTCTCATCGCGGGGATTCACGGCAACGGCAACATCACCAAGCATGGTCTCCGGACGCGTGGTGGCCACGGTAACGTAGTCCTTCGAGGTTCCTCCCTGGATGGGATATCGAATGTGCCACAAATGTCCGTTTGCTTCCTCGTGCTCACTCTCTTCGTCGGACAACGCGGTGCGACACCGGGGACACCAGTTAATGATGTAGTTCCCCTTGTAAATAAGTCCCTTGTCATACAACCTGACAAATACCTCGAGCACGGCATCGCTGAGCCCCTCGTCCATGGTGAACCGGGTGCGGTCCCAGTCGCAGGAAGCGCCCAGGCTCTTCAATTGGTTGATGATGGTGGATCCGTATTTCTCACGCCAATCCCACACCCGTTCCAGGAATCCCTCCCGCCCCAGGTCGTCCCGGGTGATCCCTTCCTTCGCGAGCGCTTTTTCTACAACGTTCTGGGTGGCAATTCCTGCATGATCGGTTCCGGGAACCCACAACGCGTTCCTTCCCTTCATTCGCTGCCACCGGATGAGCACGTCCTGGATGGTGTCGTTAAGTGCGTGGCCCATGTGAAGGATCCCCGTAACATTGGGGGGCGGAATCACGATGGTGTAAGGATCTCCACCGGCCGATTCGTCTCCCGCGAACAGTCCCCTCTCCATCCACCAGCCGTACCAGCGCCGTTCCAACTCGGCGGGGTTCGGATGTTTGTCCAATTCCCGGGTCATGAGCGTTCCTCGTCTTCCGCTTCCTGGAGAAGCAATTTATATTCGACGCTGTCCACCAACGCCTCCCACGAAGCCTCGATAATATTTTCGGAAACGCCGACGGTGCCCCACGTGCTGTTGCCGTCGGTTGATTCGATCAGCACCCGCGTTCTGGCCGCGGTATGTTCCTCCGGATCGAGAATGCGAACACGATAGTCGGTAAGAACCACATCCTCTATCACGGGGAAAAACGGAGTCAGGGCTTTGCGCAAGGCGTCGTTGAGCGCGTCTACCGGCCCGTCTCCCTCCCCGACCGTATGCCCGACTTCGCCGTCGACGCGCAGCTTGATCGTAGCTTCCGAAATGCACGGCTCATCGTGCTTCCGTTTTTCGACGATCACGCGAAATCCTTCCAACGAAAAGAATGGCTTATGCTCCTTCAACACTTTTTGAATAAGGAGTTTGAAGGATGCCTCCGCCGCTTCGAAGGCGTACCCGTTTTTCTCCTGCGCTTCGAGCGCGGCCCGGATATCCCGGATCTCGGGAGAATCTTTCCTGAGGTCGAGCCCCATTTCGACCGCCTTGAGAAAGACATTGCTTCCGCCCGACAGTTCGGAGATGAGGATCCTTCGATGGTTTCCGACTTTCGCAGGGTCCACGTGCTCAAAACTTTCCGGATTCTTCCGAACCGCGTCCACGTGCATACCCGCCTTGTGCGCAAACGCGCTGGCTCCGGCGTACGCGGCTTTCGAATCGGGTCGGATGTTCGCAAGTTCATAGACAAGATCCGAAGCGGTTCTCAATTCGGAGATGCATCCCTCCCGGAGCAAATCGTGTCCCAATTTGAGTGCCAGGTTGGGAATGATGGAGCACAGATTCGCGTTCCCGCACCGCTCGCCGAATCCGTTCATGGTTCCTTGAACCTGCTCGGCGCCGGCACGAACCGCCTCGAGAGAATTCGCCACGCCGCACTCCGCGTCGTTGTGGGCATGAATACCGATGGGAGCACCGGTAGACTTTCTCACCGTTTCGCAGATCTCGTGGATTTCGTGCGGCATCGTCCCCCCGTTGGTATCGCAAAGAACCAGGATATCCGCGCCGCCGTCCAGGGCGGCGCGAAGCGTTGCCAGCGCGTGCTCCGCGCTGTCTTTGTACCCGTCGAAGAAGTGCTCTGCGTCATAGATGACGCTCCTCCCGTTCCCGGTAAGATGGCGAACGGTATCGCGAATCATGGCCTGGTTTTCTTCTTCAGTGCAACGGAGGACATCGCGGACATGGAGGCGCCAGCTTTTTCCGAAAATCGTACACACTTCGGTTCCCGCATCCAGAAGCGCAGCCGTACCCGCATCCTCCGCCACGGGTGCATTCGCCCGCCGGGTGCTGCCGAATGCGCAGATTTTCGCGTGGCTCAACTGAACGTTCCGAATGTCCTTAAAGAAAGCCATGTCCTTCGGATTCGAGGCAGCGTACCCGCCTTCGATGTAATCGACCCCGAATCTGTCCAGGCATTTTGCGACCTTGATCTTGCCCGCCGGGGAGAAGGAAATCCCTTCACCCTGCGCGCCGTCACGGAGCGTCGTGTCATAGATTGCAATTCGTCGCATGGTCTTGTCGTAATTGAAACGTACGGCGGACCGAACGTTTATGAGAGTTGTCCTTCCGTGACGGATGGATCAGGAGGCAGACAGCTCGAGTTCGAAGGCATTGTGAAGCACATCCATCGCCTGGTCCGCCTGGTCACCGCGGATTCCCACGGAAATCTTGATCTCCGAGGTGGCGATCATGTCGATATTGATGTCTTCGGCCGCAAGCGCTTCGAACATTCGCGCGGCGACGCCGGAATGTCCCCGCATACCGACACCGACAATGCTGACCTTGGCAATATCGTCGTCCACGACGACGGAGGTGGCGCCAACTTTCTCCATAATGCTTTCAACGACCTTCTTTGACTTGGCGAGATCATCCGCGGGAACGGAAAAGGAAATATCCGTATGTCCTTCAGCGCTCACGTTCTGAACAATCATGTCCACGTTGGTATTGGCTACCGAAAGTTCGCGAAATATCGTCGCCGCCGCACCGGGCCTGTCAGATACTGCCCGAATTGTCAGTTTTGCCTGGTTCTTGTCTACTGCCACTCCGCGGACCACGATATCTTCCATGTTTGCCACCTCGCTTCGCAACACCGTTCCCGGTGCGCCGGTGAAGCTGGAGAGTACTTCCAACTCCACATCATATTTCTTGGCGAATTCCACCGCCCTGGACTGGAGAACCTTGGCGCCAAGACTCGCCAACTCCAGCATTTCATCGTACGAAATCTCATCCAGCTTGACGGCATTTTTTACGACCCGCGGATCGGCGGTGAATACGCCATCCACATCCGTATAGATCTTGCACCGGTCGGCCTTCAGGGCTGCCGCCAACGCGACCGCCGTGGTGTCGGAGCCCCCCCGGCCCAGGGTTGCGACATCCATCTCCGGAGTGAGTCCCTGAAACCCGGCGACGATAACAATCCTGCCTTCCGCCAAATGGGCATGGATATTGTCGGGCTCGATTCGCTGAATTTTCGCCTTGGTATGAACGTGGTCGGTGTGGATTCCGGCCTGTCCCCCGGTCAGGGAAACTGCTTCATACCCATCCGCCTGGAGGGCCATGGTGAGAATCGCCGATGAGATTTGCTCACCGGTGGACATCAGCATATCCATTTCGCGGTCGCTGGGCTGGGGATTCACTTCCCGGGCCAGATCTATGAGTTGATCGGTGGTCTTGCCCATCGCGCTCACCACCACCACGACACGATCTCCGGCAGCACGCGCTTCGCCGATCCGCCGGGCAACACGGCGCATGCATTCCGCATCCGCGACAGAAGAACCACCAAACTTTTTAACGATCAAGGCCACGAGTCACTCCACAGGTCATTTGCAAAAGAGCCGAGTTTCATACTTCCCAACGACCCGTTTGCGCAAGCTTCTTCCTCCCAATTTTTAGTCTCATCCGGCGTAATCCCTTCTCCCGCAACGACCGACGGAAGCGGGGCCGCGAAGCGACGGCCACTCTCGGCACAGGCCCCACCCTCCGCAATCAGGGCAATTCGATAGGGGCGGAACCCGTCGTCGAGCACCTGGACCAGGGGACCGAGCACCGTCTGGTCGAGGACATCGAGAGCGCGAACCTTTTCCAATGGGGACCCGTATTGACCGCCTTCCATCGGTGCTTCCAAATAGACCATCAACGACTCGCACTGGCGCAGCATTTCGACCAATTCCGGCAGCGACCAGACCGGGTCCTCACCTTCCGATGACCAGGGGATCGACAATCCGACCGAGGTGGCGCCGCAAAGCCGGGCAATTCCTCGTCCCAGTTGGGAATTCGTGACAACGCCGCATGGAGTCGCGCGCGGCTTCAGAGATTCGGACCGGACCGGGGTACCTCCCGCCCATAGCCATAAACCGCTTGCGGGATTCTCGTGCAAATCGAGGCGAACCTCATTGACGGGATGATGTCCGAGCACGTCCGTCGCCTGCTGCAGGAGTTTGCGCACATGCTGGCCTGATTTTCCGGACGGCCATCTTTCGCGGGCCACCCTTCCTCGCACTTCGTACGGAGGTTCCGGATCCAGATCATTCACGTGAGCAACGGGGAATCCCACCGCAACCGTTCCGGGAGCCGTTGCGGCCACCCGAGCCGTTTCCGCATCCACTTCCTGGTTCAGCGCGGCGGCCAGTTCACGGGTTTCTTCCCAGCGTAGGCCCGCGACCCGGCTCGATTCAATGACTCCCTCGTCGAGGGTAACAAAGTCACCTCGGAATACGCTGAGGGCTCCGGGGAGTTCGTCCTCCACCGTGACCGCTTCCACCGGTCCCCGTCGGAGTTCGAGGGTCCGGTCCAATGCAATGCCCGAAAGCGCGCCAAGAAGGGCGGCCTGCGGCCACGCGCGCTTCTCAGACATCGGCTCGATCACGCCGCATCGGCCGCGAGCCGCGATTCGCGCGGCGTGGTGACATCGCGCCGCCTCCAGCGGCGTCCGATCGTCGAGATCGGCGATACGCCGGCCACAAACGCCTTCATACACTACCGTAACCGTTTTCATCTTCTATGGCTTGAAATTCAGAAACCCCGGGCAGGGCGGGTCGAATTGGGCATTCAACCGCATCAGGTTTTCACCACTCCCGATGTTTCAAAATCCTCGATCCGGTATCGCATTGTCGGTCCCCCCACTTCGCTCATGCCGTCAATCTCCTCCAGGGCCTGCCTGAACTTCCGCTCGAGAGAATTGTGCGTCACCAGAACGACCGTTGCGTGGCCATCCCGCGAGACAATCGGCTGGTGCACGGATGCAATGCTGATTCCGTGATCTCCCAGCACGTGCGCCAACCGCGCAAGCATGCCCGGTTCATCTTGAAGAAGAACCCGAAGGTAGTAGCGCGCAGGCATATCATCGGCGTTCCGGGTACCTGCGTACTGATTATGCCGCGCCAGCGCCGGAACCCTCCGTTCCGATCCGGAAATGAGATTTCGCCCGACATCGACAAGATCGCTGAGCACCGCACTGGCAGTAGGATCGGTACCGGCCCCCTTGCCATAGTACATGGTCTCTCCCACGTCCCGGCTGTCGACGAGGACGGCGTTGAACACCCCGTGTACTGAGGCAAGCAGATTGTCCTGGGGAACAAGCGTGGGTTGTACGCGGATCGAAATGCCGTCATCCAGATGCCGGATGCACGCCAGAAGTTTCATCGCGTACCCCAGTCGCCGCGCCTCTCGAATATCCTCGAGGCTCACGTCGCGAATTCCGCGGACTTCGACATCTTTCATGGAAGGGGTGAACCCGTAGGCAAGAGAGGCGAGAATCACGGCCTTGTGCGCGGTGTCCCATCCATCGATGTCCAGGCTGGGCTCCGCCTCGGCATAGCCGGAGGCCTGCGCCTCTTCCAGGACCGGCTGCAGGTCAAGTCCTTCCCGCTCCATGCGGGTGAGAATGTAGTTGCATGTTCCGTTCAGAATCCCATGGATGGCGTCGATGTGAGTTCCGATTAATCCTTCCCGCAGGGACCGGATAATCGGAATGCCTCCCCCTACGCTTGACTCAAAGTAAAGGTCGACATTTTCTGCTTCCGCGCGGCCAAAAATCTCACCGCCATGTTCCGCGAGAAGTGCCTTGTTCGCGGTAACCACCGGCTTCCGCAAATCGAGGGCGCGCAGGGTGAGTTCGCGCGCGGTGCCCGTGCCTCCGATCATCTCGACGACAACCTCGACTGCGTCGTCCTCAATGACGCTGATCGGATCCGTGGTGAACAAGGAAGGATCCACGGTGAAAGGCCGCTTCTTCGCCGGATCGAGAACTGCGATTCGCCGGATCGCCAGCCGGAAACCAGTCCGTCCGGCGATGAGCTCTCCATTCGCGTCCAGACCCTTGGCAACGCCGATCCCGACGTTGCCCAATCCCAATAATCCTATACCAATCTCGCGCATGTGAATTCGCCTCACCGAAGCGGGTCAGACTCCCGGGTCCCCCGCGCTGCATTGAATTGAGCGGCAGATCGTATCCCATCCCGTTCGGGCTACAAGCAGAATCCCGGATCGCGAGAGTTCGTCAATGTTCTCTTCAGCGAAGAAGGGAAATCAAGCCGCGGGACTCCGGGAAAGCAATTTCCGGCCGGCGTCCTCGATCGCCTGTTGAAGGGCCGGCATGGTAAACGGCTTCTCGATGATCGTAACCACCATGGTCATATCCGACGCTTCGGGGGGAATATCCACCGGGTAACCGGTAATAATGATTATCGCCACGTCCGGGCGCAAGGCACTGATCTCCCGAAGCGTCTCGGCCCCATGCTGGCCGGGCATTCGAAGATCAAGAAGAATGATGTCTATTTCCTTGTGAATCGTAAGCAGGTGCAGTGCCTCGTAGCCGGTCTCCGCCTGGTAGGCCTGACAGTTTTCATGTATGGCCCGAACCGCGAGGCTGCGCGTAATGGGATCGTCGTCGGCAACGAGCACCGTATGATCGTGCCCGCCTCCTTCTACCGCCTTGGGAGGCGTGCTGCTCTGCTTGTCGTCAACGCGAGCCACTTCAACCAGGCTCGAGGGAACAAACATCCCGTTCTGGTGCATGAACTTTACCAGATCGGACGGCCGAATCAGGTTCGTCCGGCCCGGCGTCTGGTAGGCGCCCAGCTTTCCCTGCCGCACCCAGGCGTACACCGTATTGCGGGACACCCCGCATATCTTTGCGGCTTCCGGAACCGAGAGGAATTTCGGTTGTGGGATGTCGGATCGCGCTCCTCGACGCGGTTGCGCCGAACCATTTTCGCTCTGCTTCTCGTCAATCTCACTCATGTAATCTTACCTCAACCTGTTGTTCCGGATTTCCGGTATTTCAGCTACTGGTTATCCAGAAACTGCTGCATCTCCATGGACCTGGCTTTCGTTTCCTGGGCCCTGTTCGATCCCGAATTGACCGCGTCGAACCCCGTTCTCGCAATGAGTACGATGCTGATCGCAGCGGCAATGCTCACTCCCCATGAGAGAACCGAGCTAACGGAATTTGCCCGATGGGTCAGCATCATCACCGGCACAACAACCAGCATCGACACCACAATGGCTGCGCTCATCACCGCAAAGTACAGGAACGATTCCTCCACGAATGAGCCGATCAGCGGCTTCAGAAACATAACCGCAGTGATCATGGAAGCAAGGCCCACGACCACTACAATCAGCAATCGGAAGGGCCCGTCTTTTTCCAGCCTGTTCGCCCCGACCATTCGTCCGAATACCAGGACCATGGCCAGCAACCCCAATCCGGCAACGACTAAACCATCCAGCTTCGGCGCAGGGTTCCCAAGCAGGTACAAGACGGCGGATTCAACCCGCTCAACGAAACTGTCCATTGATTGCACTTGTATTGAAAGATGTTCGACCTGTTCAGAATGTAACCCAACTTTTCGAAAATGTTAATGCTGGAGAAGCAATTCTTTGGCCAATCAGTGCAAATTGAACAATTTGAAGGTTTTACTTACTGGTTCCTTCGAGATTTATATCCAGTTTGACTTCCTTCCCGATCATTTTGTCGGAAGCCCCCTCGCCCCCAATCCCGAAATCGTGCCGTTTCAGGCTCCCTGAAAGCTCGACACCAATTCTTTTGTTCCCATAGGGATCGTCGATCGGCCCGGATACGACCACGGGAAGGGAGACTTCCTTGGTCACTCCATGCATGGTCAGCTTTCCGTTGAGAATGTACCCGTCTTTACCTTTCTTTACTCCCGTGCTCGCAAAGGTAATTTTCGGGAACTTTGCCGCATCAAAGAAGTCCGGGTTTCTCAAGTGGTCATCCCGCTTCTTGTTTGCGGTGTCGATGCTGCTCACTTCGATTTCGGCATTGGCCTTCAGACCGGTAATATCGCTGCCATCGTAGGTAATGGTTCCGCTGAAAGTCTTGAAGCTTCCTCGTACATTACTGATTCCCATGTGCCGGATGGAAAACCCGACTTCTGCGTGTGACGTGTCGATGGTGTACGTTTTCGCCGAAGCCGTGGTTGATCCGGCAACCAGGGTAAGAGCTATCAATCCGATTCGATGCAGGCTTTTCATTGTTCTTCTCCAATTCGTTCAGTTATCGCATTCGTTCCGCGGGGAGGACTACTCCACGACCGTTGTTGCGGTGGATGAGCCGTCCGCGACAAGGGCCTCAATATGTTGCCGCGCTTTATCACAGTAGCTTCCCGCGCCCGTTTCCTTACAAATATCCACAATTTTTCGCAACAGGAGAATTGCCTCCGGTGTGCGTCCCATCTCCATGAGAACCTCTGAAGCCTTCCAGTAGTGTTCCTCCTGAACCATCATGAGCATGGTATCCATTCTCCCCTGGTTCTCCTCCCCGGAGATCCAGGGATCCTTGGAAAGAATTTCCAATGCCCTGGCATCGCTCCCGCCAGCCAGCCATGTATCGGCCAGCAGCAGGGTCAACGTCGTAATTTTCGGCGACGATTCGCCCGTGACCGCCAGGGCCTCCTCGAGACATTGTGTCCCTTCCGCAATCCGGCCTCGTTCCAGCAATTCCTGGCCCAGCAGTGAGAGAAGGTATGCGAGCTCGTCCGCGGGCTGGTCCGAGAGCGAGGCCCGCGCCAGTTGGACCACATCTTCACCGCATTCCAATTCCAATCGTAACCGGCAAATTGCAGTCAGCCATGGCTCGAATGTTCGCGATTCGCCGGGCACGGATTCGATCATCTGAAGATACTCCGCGAGCCGCCCCAGCGCCGCCGTCTGCTCGAGAAATCGGGAAAAAATCCCGGACACGCCGGTAGCGCCCCATTTTTGACCTGCCACGATTCCATTGAGCCACTCGTCTGAGGACGCTTCGACGATCCGCCCGCGCATTGCCGGCGTCGCCATGGATTCCAGGTAGAGATCAATTGTATCGCCGGTTACGGGTATGTGTGAAAGCGCATCGAATGCGGCTTCCGACGCGGCTTCCGCTGCCTCGGCCAGGACCGGCTCGGCCTGGGGATATACCGCCCCGGAATCCGCAGCGCTCCTTCGAAAGATCTGAAAAAGATCTTTTGCCAGATGGTATGAACTTTCGTGGGCGCTCAGATCGGTGTACTGCAGTCGCTTTGCCAGGTAGATCACCTGTTTCAAGATTTGGAGGTCCGGAGACCGGGATTTCCCACTCTTCGAGAGTAGCAACGGAATCACCGAGTCCGTTATTGTCGTAGTCAGATCGTCCCGCCGATCAGCCCGGACAAATGATAGTCCCAGATCCCGGTAAGCGCCGCTGATCCCGAAGAGGAATTCGGGATGTCGCGCAAGTAATTCGTCATAGATCGAAGCGGCCCGGGAGAAGTCTTCGTCGCGTGATGCATACAGCGCCATCTCGTGCAGGAACCAGGGATCGCCGGCCATCTCATCGGTCAATTGTCTCTCGATCAGTTCCGCACCCCCATCGTCCCCTTCCGCCCGCTTGACCCAATACTCCACTTCCAGGCGCTCGCCCGGATTCTTCACATCGTCGCTCGCGCTTGTCACGCGAGTCAGGTCGGCTCTCAATGCCTCGGGATCCGCGGCGGCGTATTCCGCGAGGTCATTCTGGACCACCTCTTTCTTCAAATCGGAAAACTGTGAACGCAGATGCTCCGATGATTCGGTGAACAGATCGCGAAAGCTTCGACGGACGACCACCAGAGCATCCAGGGAACACTGGGCGGAGCGAAGTCGGTCAACGACTTTTCGCCGAAACGAGGCACGCTGGCTGGCGGAAAGGGAGCTGTCCGACCGTTCACGTTCCGGCCCGAATGGATAGGCCGAGAGAAAGTCCGCGGCTGCCGCGCGATTCCCTTCCGCGACCCGGCAGTCAAAAAGGTGAAACACGAGCTGTTCCTCGTCCGTCGTCAGCTTGTTTTCCGCGGCCAGGTCGAGCGCTGTCTGAAACCAGGGAACGGCATGGGTGGAAAATCCGCCATCCATGCTGACCAGTCCAAGCAGCGACAGAATGCGAGCTCTCCGGCGGCTTTCCGGCCACGAGGATTCCACGAGTCGTTGAAAAGCAGCCAAGTCCGGAGAGGGAGGAATCCCGCCACCATCAGCGCCCATGGCCACGAAGTGCAATACGGCGGTGGGCCCCCGCTCTTCCTTGGCAAGAGCCCGGGCACATGCCTGAACGAGATTCGACAGCTGTCCGGATTCCCCGGCGATGTCTATGAATTCGGTCAGGGATCCGTCCAGCCGATCCTTCTCGTCCCAAAAGAGATTCCATAGATTGACCCCTCCGATATCACCGTCGGCGGAGATGCCGAGCTCGGCAGCAAGCGTCTCATCCGCAAACATCGTGGCGTAGGCTTCGTATGCGCGCTGCTGTAAGCCCGCGGCCTTGTAAAGATTCAGTAGCGACTTGCGAACTTCAAGCCGGTCGGAAGAAGATACCCGCGGACCTGCGGCAAACCGGTCCAACGCCTCGGCGACCGACAACACGTGTTCAAACGAATCGACCGGAGGCACCGAGGAATGCCGAACCAGGCGCATGACCCCGTGGAGAGCATTTCTCCGCTCGTCCCCCTTTCGAATGCGTCCGATTCTCTTATTTACAACCTCTTCAATGGCCGCAAACAGTTCCGGCTCCCGGCCCGTTTGCCGGTAGACCTCAAGCAATCGAATGCAACGATCGTCGTCTGATAATTCCCAGAACGGTTTGAGGCGGATCAGCGTTTCGTACCACTGTAACGCGGTCTCATACTCCTCTCTCGCGGCATAGATCTCTCCCAGCAGATGCAGCACGTCAGGATCATTGCTGCCTGCTTTTTCCAGCCGGACGAGGATGCCTTCGGCTTCGGAGGAACCGATGGCGGAGAGAATCCTGTACAACTGGTGGAGTAGCCTCGGCGTGTCACCCTGAACCTCCAACTGCGACAGCACGTGGATTCGCACTTCTTCGAGCGCCCCCTCCTTCTGCATCTCCCCGAGATCGTCCTTCAGGAGCTGAGCGATGAACCGATCCGCCTCCGCGTAACGCCGGTTCCGGCTGTCGAAAGGAAAAAGTCGCTGTGCGTCTCCGGCATGACGCCACGCGATGGCGTGGAATCCCTTGGCCTTGGCCCTGCGGGCAAGATTAATATGCAGATCCGCTTTCTGGTCGGGTGAACGCACACCCCGTCCCGCGGGTCCCTGCAGGAGTTTCGGACGCTCAAAAACCTTCATCGCCGCCGTCCGGTCACCGCAGGCCAGGTGGGCCATCGACAGGTACGTGATCGCATCGATGGCTCGTGACGTGGAACCGGACTTCGCCGTCAAATCGACGGCCCGCTCAAGTGCCGGCAATGCTTCTTCTTCGCGGTTGACGCGAACCAGTTCCAACCCCAGCCGGCACAGCAAGTACGCGCGCTCATCGACTTTTGAACGGTATCTTGCCGCCGCCGAAGTCGCCTTCATGATCGTGGAAGTCGAGCACTGCGAAGGATCCAGCTTCAGCTGTGTCAGGGCAACCAGGTAACTCTTGTCACTCTCACCGGCTTCAAGAGCTTCCCGGCAGGCTTCTCCGAAAGCTTCCAACCGGTGGGTGGCACTCAATTCAGCATAGAGATCGTCGAGAAATCCCTTCACCTCTTCCCGAGACCAGTTCATGCCAAGGCTCCAGCCTGGCCGCGCTCCCCGGGATGGAATCTCCACGCCGAATGCCTTTGCGATTGAGGTGCTCCCCAGCAATTCCAGGTAGTTGGACAGTCGCTCTTCGGGATCCAACTCCATCCTGCGGACCGCGTGCAACCACGTGTCGGCCAGTCCGGACTCGTAGTTTCCGAATGCGGTGCGTCCGGCGATGGACATCCGCAGTGACCGCGTGACGGTCCGCGCCAGCGCCGGCTGGTCTACTCCCGGCTGCAAAGCATGCTTTGCAAACATCGACAGGTTTCCGACCAGGGCTGACCGCTGCTGCCGGCTCATTCCCCTGGCCTGAATCAGCGACGTATAATCCAGATCTTTCATCAGATTCGATAACTCGTCGAGCCGACCGGAACGCTGAAATGCCTGCATCAGCTTCTTGAATTCGTCGCGCTGCCGAAAAACAATCTGCGGATCTGCTTTCAGCACGGCGGAAAAGTGGTCGGCAGCCTCGGAAGGCTGGCTCATCTCGAGACTGTTCTTCGCCAGACGATTTCGCCATTCGGCATTTTCGGGCTGCCTTTCCGCCACTCTTTGTCGAAGAATTGCCGCGCGATTGGTGTCGGATTTGGCCATGTACAGCCACAGGAGATTCTCCCAGCGGGAAGAATCTTCCGGATTCTCATCGACCCGCAATTCCGCGGACACGATGATTTTGTCCAGGTCCCCTTCCCGAACCATTTCGGGAAAATGTTCCATCCTGATCTTGTCGACAAACTGCTTCGCCCGCCGCTGAAAGTGCTCCTGGTGCCGCGGAATATTTTCGCTCATGATGGCGTGCGCAACGTTCAGAGCTTCCACATAGAACCCCAACTCCTGAAGCTGCTCCATGATCGAGATCGTTTTCTGGAACTTGAGGGAGACGGCATTGGGTTGAAGGGTAGTATTCGACGGGGATTCCTCCAGCATGGCCATCAGGTAATCACGGGCCCTTTCCTTTTCCTCCGTTTCCTTGCAGGCACGAGTGAAATAGGTAAGCGCACTGGTTGCCATCCCATTGTTTCGCCGTAGAGCCGCGTTTTTCAATGCATCTTCAAACAAGTCAATCGCCAGATCGCTGCGGCCGTTGTTCACGTAGGCCTGACCCATGATGACACGCTTGTTCACCCGATCCAAATCACCGCTGCTCCGGCCCTGCCGCCGTCCCGATTGCTTCATCGCAAGGTCGAGCCAGGGTTCCACCGGTTCATCGGATCCCATGTAAATCCTGCAAAGAATGAGCAGGAAGGCGGCAGCGGGATCCCCCTCCACGGCTCGCTGCAAAGCAACATTTTCGATGTCCGGCAGTTTTTCGCAAGCCGCGGCCGATTTCACGGCTCTCAAGATCGTGGCGTTCGCACCTTCCCGAGACCAGTTCATCGCATGCAGTGGATTCGCCGCCAGATCGAATGTCGCCTCAACGCCAAGAAGCTGTTGAAACTCCTCATCCATAACGCAACGCAGGAAACTTTCCATGGCTGCCCTGTGATCTTCCAGCTTATCCTGCGCCTGTCCACGGATGCTGCTGATCTCGATTCCGTACTGCTGGCGGAAGTGGTGACTGGGCATGATCGAATCGGCGAGGGAACAAAGAGCAAGAGGAACATCGGGATCGATGGATCCGTTTCTTATGCCTTCCTTTGCGAAATTCAGGATGCTGGTGACCAGCGTCTCACGCTTCTTCCGAAAAAGCTTCTTGTGACCCATCAACGCCTCCGGAGTAATCTCCCCCAGAAGGGACGCAAGCTGGGCCGTTTTCTTACGCTTCAGGTAGGTCTTCGTGAGCAGCCAGTAGTGGGGCTGCGCCCCGAAAAAAGATGACGGATCGGATCGCAACACCTGCTCCAGTTGCTCCGCCGCATCGTCGAAACGCTGCTCCTCGGTGTAGAGCTTGGCTACACGCAAACGGATCGCCGCCGCATCGCGTCCGGCACCGAGCTTCTCCGTGAGCATCTGTACGGCCTCCTCCTCCCGGTCGCTTCCCCGATAGCACCAGAAAAGCAATTCCACCAGGCGCAATGCCTCCGGTGTAGCCTCCAGCGAAGCCTCCGTCTCTTCGATGATCTCGTCTATTCTGCCAAACTGCCGCAGAACCTCGATACTCGCTTCCCGCAGCGCCGTGTCCTGCGCATTCGAATTCCGGGTGACCTGGCGCAAGCTCTGGCGGGCGAGAAGCACGGCCTCCTCCTCATTTCCTCTCGAAGCTTGCATCTTCATCCGGTTCAGCCTGGACTGGGCTCCCGGGCGGGCCACCGCGGGCGGCGATTGCCCGCCGAGATTCCGAATCCGGTCGGCTCGCTGTTGTGCGCTCTCCGCCTCCGCGGAATGGCCCAGGGTGGTGAAATAGTCGGATAGATCCAGCAATTCGTCTGCGTTCAACCGGGTACGTAAGAGTTTTCGGGCCGTTTCCGCCGCGAGTTCCTGGTCACCCGCATCCAGCGAAAGACGAAGAATCCACTGCTGCGTGGCTTTGTACGCGCTGCCGTACGTGCCCTGGATTTGACGGGCCAGGTCCAATGCCCCCTCCACATTTCCCGACTGTTCGTAGAAGCCCGCCACGGTGAGCAGCAGCTCATCGTCTCCGGGACACAATGCCAGCACCTCGGAGAGAACCTCCCCGGACAGTTCGGGTTGTGCATTCCACCAGTAGTAATATGACAAGGCAAGGAGCGGAGTAATTCGTTCCAGTTCCCTGGCCGATTCCACCCGCGCTTTCAGGAAAGTTTCAAACTCGGATTCCAGGCCGGCATCCATCAGCATCTGGTTCATTCGCTGCAGCATGTTGAGCCGGCGATCTCCCCACCAGTATGTGGATTTCGGAAACTTCGAAGGTTGCAGCTGTTGCCGACTTCGCGATGATGACAAGGCGGTAAACGCCTGACCCGTAACCTTCCGGGATCGGACCGCGGGCCTGGTGCCGTCGAGATATCGGCCGAACAGCCGAATCGATTGCTCGTAGGCGTCGGGCTCTGTTTGCAGGATCTGCACCGCGATGTTCCCGAAAGAGGCGATGAGCTGATCGCGCATCTTTGCGGACCCCCGGGTGTCGTAGTAGGAGACGGCCCCGTCGATGCATTCCTCAAACACGTCATAGAACTTGGCCTGGTTCAACGCCTGCATCGACTGGGCAAGAATGAATACCTCCTGGTTCCCGCGGGTGACAAGCCGCCGCGCCGCGGCCATTGCCTCCTCCCGTCTTTCGGCGTGTATGTACATTCGCAGCGCGTGCCAATCGTAGTACCAGGCAAACTCAGGCTGCTTCTCACTCAGCCAGACACTATGCTCTATCATGGTCTGGAAGAATTCGTCGTCGAAGCCGGTGCGCATCTGGTTCCGGGTGGGCGTAATCAAGATGTGCCGGGCCAGCAGATCATCGGGATATTCGGCAAGAATCTCAGCGGCAATCTCCCTCGTAAACTCCGGATCCTCCAGGGCGAACGCCATTTGCAGAAGGAGATGGCGCTCCCCCCTGGATCCATGCCGCAGATCCTGCAACCACGCATCCAGATCCGGATCCTGGCCTTCGAGCATCGCCAGCATGGATATCGAAAGGGCCTGCATTTTATCGAAGTCTTCCGTCGTGTCAAAAGGGGGTGCCCGACCGCGCTGCGCGCGGACACCTACCGTTGCGTACTGACGCACCGATGAAATGTGGCGCATAACGAAAAACTCTTTCGGGAACCGGTGGGCCGAGTTGGAGGGCCGCACCTTTCGTGCAGATTCAGTTTGTGAACCGCTCTCGACTGCCGTCAGGGGCGGCGGCATAAGTGCAATATCCTGCAGAATGGGAACCGCTTCCGCCCATCGGTCCGCTTCCAGGTAAGCGCGGGCAACCCTGAACGCCACCCGCCAGTCGTCACCATGTTCGCGATGCAGACGAGCCAGCGCCTCTTCCGCCTCTGTGAAGAAATCAAACCTGCCGAGCTGATCGATCCAGGTGAACGTCCGGGTGATCTGCAGCCGACCGGAGTCGGACTGGAGCCGGGTCATCCCACGCTTCCATGCGGCAAGAGCCGCATCCCGGTCTCCGCCGTCCAGGTAGAGATCGCCAAGAGTCTTGTAGTTGCCCGCGGAGGGCTCGAGACTTACGACCTTCCGATGGTAGGCAACCGCCCTCTTCAAGTCCCCCTCCCGGCGGGAGAGGCCTACGAGCCGGCCCAGAACCTCGACGTCCTGCGGACGCCGGGCCGCGAGATCGAGCAATTCGCGTCGTGCGGATTCGGGGTCGTCGACTCCCTCGTGGGAGGATACGATCGCGAGAGACGCAAAGGTCGGGTCGCGGGCGGAACGCTTGATCCGCCGCAGCCTCTCGAGCATTTCAGGGAATCTTCCCTGCGCGAAATAGAGATCCGCAAGGGGCCTGATCACGGCGAGCTTGCCGGAGGTGTCTTCGGACAGATCCACCACCTGCCAGTACGTTTCAATCGCTTCCGGAATCATCAACTGTTTTTCATACATTGCCGCGAGCTCAATCCGGTACGACATGTCGGCAGGGGCGAGATGAATCGCCTGTTTCATGGTGGTGAGCGCCTCATCATGCTCTCCGATGCTCGCGTGGATGCGGGAAAGCATCCGGTACCCATCCGGAGAGGAGGGCAGCTCTTCAATGAAGGATCGCGCCGCTCCCAGCGCGCCTTCCAGGTCCCCGACGCGCTGAAATACCGACACCATCTTTTTGAGGTGGTCGGTACGCCGGTTGGGCTCAAGCTTTGACAGCCGCCGGAGCAGGCTGATCTGCCCCTCCACATCGCCGATGTCCTGGTAGATCCGCTCTGCAAAAGAAACGATTCGAGGCTCAACCGATGGCTGGTCCAGCACCCGGTCCACCCACTGTCGCGCTTCCTCCCGGTGTCGCAGGGCCTGCGCATACCGGGCGGCAAGAAGCAGGTCCTCCTGGTTGGGCTCCTCCTGCGCTTCCAGGTCCGCGCAGTGCGATGCATACGTGCCTTCGAGCTGATCGGTCCGGGCGAGTAATCGCATTCTCTGCACGATCAACTCGTCTCCAAAATAGATGTTCGGAACCAGCGGCTCGAGCCGGTCCGATTCCGCCAGGGCCTCCCCGTACTCGCCCCGCCGGATCAAAAGCCGGAGGTAGGCCATGCCGGCATCGAAATCCTCCGGCGCCAGTTCGACGGATGCGCGGGCCGCGGCCAGACTTTCCTCGTCGAAATCGTGGTAACTCAATACCTCCGCCAATCGGGCCAGCGATACCGCGCTTTCCCGGTCATCCGAGGCCATGGCCTGAAAGGCTGCCAGGGCCGAGGTGCGGTCTCCCAATGCCTCGTAGTGCTCACCAAGGTACTCATGGTACTCACCCACCTGCGGGGCCAACGCGGTGGCACGCCGGTACAACTCCGTTGCCGCTTCGTCGAATCCGGCATCCGCAAGAATAGTGGCAGCCTGCACGGCCCGCTCCGGATCATCCGGCCGGGTATCGGAGAGACTGCGAAGCATGCGCTCAGCCTCGACAAGTGAGTCGGGTCCCTCCGTCCACGCCAGCCATGCCAGCCCCAGCTCTTTTCGGAAATCAGCATGATCGGGATGATCGCGGACCAGGATATCCAGGTGAGGGATCGCTGAAGAGTAGTCTTCCATCTCGCGGCACACGGACGCCAGCTTCAGCCGGATCTCGGTTCTGGTGGGCGCGCGTTCGATCGCCTTTTCGAGAATCTCGCGCGTTTCCTGCAATTGATCCTGCAACAACAGTTGTTCGGCGAGGCGAAGCATCAATTCCACTTCATGGCCGGACGAATCAATTCGGTTTCGGTAGTATGCGACGAGTCCTTCGACATCATTCTGCTCATGGTACATTTGCTCGATCTGGGCGTGCACTTCGTGGAACATCCAGTTGTCGGGCCCCAGGTCCGCGAGTGCCGAATCGTAGAGGAAAAGCGCCCGCTCCGGATCGGCCCGTTCCACCTGCAGTCCCGCCAACTTGATGGTAAAGTAAATTCTCCGGTAGACGGAAAGGTCATCGCGCGCCAGGAGTCTCTCGTAGTGCTTGGCCGCCCCATCTACATCGCCTTCGTCGTACAGAAGTTCGGCGAGTTCCTCGACGATCTGGGTGTCTCCCGGATTTAATGCCGACATCTTTTTCCAGGTATTCGCGGCCTCCTCCAGACGCCCCGCCCGCAGATAGGCACGACCGAGGACCGGATAAATCTGCAGCAGATTCTCTTTTTCCGATGTTCTTTCCGCGGCGCCGGTCAACGCAGTCACTGCGTCATCGTACTCGTCCGCAAAGAGTGCCAGTTCGCCCCGGTAAAACAACGCATGCCACGAATCCGGCAACCGTTCCGCCGCGCCCTCGTAGTACCGGGCCGCCGCCTCCTGGTTTCCCTGTAGATCGAATACCAGGCCGCACACCAGCGCAAGATTCCCGTCCTCGGGATTTGCGTTTGCGCCCGATTCCAGCTCATTGATCCAGGAGGAGAGCGTCATGGACTCAACGTGAAGTTTGTACAGTTGCTCCAGGGCGGTACCCTTTCTGGGGCGGCGGAAGAGAAGGTCTTCGTAGCGCTGCATGCGCGCCGAGTCTTCGTCCTCCCCCGCAGTCGCCGACAGGGGAATCAGCAGCGCTGCCGCACAGAGAATCAGGGGAAACAACGCCAGGTGCCGAACGCGCGATGGGGGTAGGAATCGGGGGTTCATAGATTGCTTGTCAGACACATCACTACCATAGCACGTTCAAGGCGGTACGTAGAGCGCATGTTTTATGCCGATTTCATTCCAGTTTGGGCCCCCGTTCAGCCGGAATTGATGTATAGTGGGGAAAGCTCGGATGATTCCGGCTCACTGTCGCCAACATGAACAGCTATCTACGGACAACAGGTTTGGTTTGTGCCTTTCTTCTGGTTATCGCCGGTTCGGCTGCGGCCGCTTCCGGGAGAGCCCTAATCCACGTAGACGGCCATCTCTGTGACGGCGACCGGGTACTCATCCGGTGGAAAAAAGATGCTCGGATCCTCGGCGATTCGCTCCATGCCTGCTCCGCGGCACAATTGATCAACGCCCTGCAGCTTCCACCCGGCATCACCCTGAAAAACAACCGGTGTGCAGAAGCCCTGCACAAGGCAAGCGGCGGCACAAGAATCGCGAGCTCGAGCGGTCTGGATTTCACCACCTTTCAGGTCATCCGGTTGAACGGACATCTCGGCGTTGTTGAGGCGCTCGCCCTTCTCACGGGAAATCCTCTCCTGGAGTACGCCGAACCCGATGGCTTCGGCTCCGGTGGAGGCGTGATCCCCGATGACCCGGACTTCCCCCTGCAATGGCACCTCGAGAGGATTGCCACGACGAATGCCTGGGTGCATGGGCAAGGATCGACAAACGTGGTGCTTGCCGTCCTCGATACGGGCTTGAACCAGGCCCTGCCGGAATTCGCGGGGAGAACCGTTCCAGGCTACGATTTCGCCAACGACGATTCGGATCCCGACGACGATCACGGGCACGGAACCGCCGTCGCGGGAGCCGCGGCCGCAACCGGCAACAATGCAACGCTGGTTTCGGGAGTCACCTGGGATTCACGGATCATGCCAATCAAGGTACTGGATGACACGAACTTCGGCTTCTATTCATGGTGGGCCGAAGGCATCGATTATGCCGTTACGAACGGCGCGAAAGTGATCAATCTCTCCGCCGGGGGATCTTCAAGCAGCTCGACCTTGAGCCAGTCCGTTCTTCAAGCCATCGACGCCGGAGTCATATTCGTATGCATCACCCACAATGACGGCACGGGAACGATCACCTTTCCCGGTCGAATGCCCGAATCCATCACCGTCGGTGCCACGCGTGAAAGTGACGGCAAGGCCTTCTTCAGCAACTGGGGACCCGAGATCGATCTCGTCGCGCCGGGCGTGAATTTCTACACGGTGGGAAATGGCGGAAACCTGACAAACTGGTATGGAACCTCGTTTGCGGCGCCGCTGGTCTCCGGCGTAGCCTGCCTGATCGCCGCGGCCAGGCCTGCGCTCGCCCAGGCGGAAATGCACACATTACTTTGCGCATCGGCGGAAGATGAAGTCGGCGGCATTCTGGACACTCCCGGCTTTGACATCTACTACGGGTGGGGACTACTGAATGCGGACTATGCGTTGACGCTCGCTCGCACCGAGGCGATTCCCGGGCCGATCATGACCGGCGGCGTGGCGACGCTTCAATGGCCGGCCCCGGACAATGCCACGTCCCGAAACCCGTACAACGTCTCCTATGCAAGCAACCTCACCAGCTGGGTCACCATCGAGTCACCAACCAACCTGGTCTATGTGAATGGGACCGCAGCCTGGACCGATGACGGCACGGAAACTTCACCGGGATTCCTGCAAAGCAGCAACCGGAACTACCGCCTGGAAATTCAGTGCCGGTGATGAGGTCGACACCCGGGCGAGATTTGGGATCGAATCCACTTGCCTCTTTTCTTATTGGGGTGAGAATTGAGACCATCTTATGTTGAAAAACGACGAGTGGATCGCAGGAAAGGCAAAAGAAGGGATGATCACCCCCTTCTGCCCGGAACTGGTGACGCGGATGGGTGAGAGGCGGGTCCTGTCCTACGGTCTGAGCAGTTTCGGATACGACATCAGGCTCTCACCCCTCGACTTCCGTATCTTCCGCCATGTTCCCGGCACCGTCGTGGATCCGAAGGATTTTCAACCCGCCAACCTCGAATCCCGGGCTCTTCAG
>Ga0315336_1002064_pt1 | contig 33146 bp, 32 predicted proteins | sample ASW5metaG_FD_204512 | JGI IMG/M metagenome (GOLD analysis project Ga0315336, IMG submission 204512) | Ammonia-oxidizing marine archaeal communities from Monterey Bay, California, United States - ASW #5 | ecosystem: Environmental > Aquatic > Marine > Intertidal zone | place: USA: California...
CCCGTGGACTAATTTGTCACCGCCGTTCTCAACTCTGCTCGTTCGGCAGCTAAGCTAAGTCAGAATATAGCCGATTAACGCCAAGACGCCGAGAACGACACAGAAATAGACGGCAATCGTGATTCCATCGCGCATCTCGGATCTTCCTTCCCCGCTCGTTTGAATGTAAGCGGCGACATTGGCCGATGACAAGATGTCAACTGCAGAATGGCCGCCGAAGGCGAAAGCTTCGAGATCGAAATCCTCGGCCAAAAGCGGCCAGCGACCCTGATCACCGAACCGCTGCTCGACCCCAAAGGCGAGCGCCTGCGGGCCTAGCACACTCATTTTTCACTCGGCACACTTCTCGGTTGGACCAACAAAGCTTGAATCCTGGTCCGCTTCCGCGCGCTCGCCAAGTCCACGGCTGTTTGTCCTCGATCATTACGGATCCCTAAATCCGCCCGGAACTCTATTAAAGTCTGCACGGCCTCCGCATGATTCGACCACACCGCATACATCAGCGCCGTCCAGCCGTTTACCGTTTGCTGGTCAGGAACAGCACCATGTCTCAACAGCAGCGCGACAACGTCACCATGGCCAATCCTTGCGGAGGCCATCAATGCCGTCTTGCCGTCGGCATTTCTGCTGTTGGGGTCGGCGCCTGCGTGAAGCAGTCGACGAGCGCTGTTGGTATCGCCGTTCCAGGCCGCATACATCAATGCGGTTGCTTGGTCCTGAGCGGCAAGGTTGGGATTTGCACCATAGTCTAACAAAGCCTTGAGAGCGTGCGGCTGGCTTCTGGCGCTCGCCCTTGTCAACGGTGTGTGACCGGATGCCAGCCGTGTGTTGATCGCATCTCTGACGTATTTGGGAAGAGGCGTCTTCGTTGCTGCAACGGCGGGTGCCCCGCGGCTTGCAACGCTTTTTTGAAATTCGGGCCGAGGCTGCGGTATCTTCTGCGAAGGCCGGACGGTTACTTCCAGTTGATCAGGATTATTGAGATGCTGTCTCCGCCAGCCTCGAAAATCCGAAGAGAGCATATTTTCCGCGTCAGTGGCGGTAATCGCCTGTTTTTCTTGGTTCGGAATTTGCAATTCCTGACCGCCCGATTTCTTGCGCTCAGCTAGAAATTTTACCAGACCTTGTAGCTCGATCAGTAGTCGCCGCTGAGGCTCGCCGTCTGGCCACAATACGGCAAAAACCTGGTACTGGCGGATCGCCTGTTTACTCTGGTCGTCTATCTTTCCGTCGACTGGACCCGGGGGGAACCCGATTGCCAGGAGTGCTTTTTCCAATTCGAGAAGTTCGGCCTTGCTCAATTCTTTGTCGAGCTGAACGGTCGCTATTTGCGAAGACGAAGCCGTTGCCTGCTGCGAAACGTCACCGTCGCCCGACCTATTGAGCGGTTCGGCGGCATGGTTCGTGCCCGGGCTCAAACCCATGGGCAAGTGATCCATGGGGTCACGATCGAAGGACCTTTGGGAGGGAAGATCAAGGTTGCTGTCGACCACTGACACCACGTTTGCGGTTTCGTCGGCGTCAGCGGCCGGGCTAGGAGCCAAAACAAAAAACACCCATAAACCAATCAAAACGCCTATCGAACCGCGGTTATGAATGGGGTGTTTCAAATCTAGCTCTCAATGAATTTGGGTATTTTTTGTAATAGCCGTTAGTCTTAGATAAGTGTTGCCTGGCAAAGGAGCATTGGCAATAGTAGAAGCACCGGTCGATGCAATGGCGATGACGGCATGGGCGACACGGGGCGGGACGCTTGACAGTGCGCCAAGCCGCGTATTGCATTATCGTGCGAACAATAGTTTCAAAGCAGTAGCTTTAGTCCCATGAGCGGACATCAAACGTTTTATGACATTTCGGACCGTTGCGGTGGCACAAAGCGGTATCTTGGTATGATATCATTTCCGGCGGCCGGGGCGCATTTCCTGACCAGCGGATCGCGAAATAGCCCCCGGTCAACCTCAATTCGATTGGCAATTTCCCTGCTCTGCGCCACAGCCCTGTTCGGGACCAGCTGTACGTCTGTGAGCCAACGCCGCGTGGTCGACTGCTGGTTGATGGATGCACAAGACCTTGCGCTGGCTGCCGAGGGCGGCCAATGCGCCGACCCACTACGGCAATATTTTGAACCAGTGGCGATGGACAGCCCACCGCCGACAGTGAACCGTGTCGCTGACAGCGGTGCGGTAGGCGGCGGTGATCCTGATAAGGGAGCGGGAGATGGCGGTTCGGGTGGCGGCGATTCCGGTGATTCCGGTGGAGGCAGCTCCGGCGGCGGCAGCTCCGGTGATTCCGGCGGAGGCGGATCCGGCAGTGGCGATTCTAGTGGAAGTGGATCCGGCAGCGGCGACTCAAGTGGAGGCGATTCCGGCGGCAGCTCCGGTGACTCCGGTGGAGGCGGTTCCAGTGGAGGCGGTAACGGCGGTGGCAATGGCGGTGGCAATGGCGGCGGTAACGGTAACGGCGGTGGTAACGGCGGCGGTAATAGCGGTGGAAATGGCGGCGGAAATGGCGGTGGAAATGGCGGTGGAAATGGCGGTGGAAATGGCGGCGGTAACGGCCAATGAGAAATTCATTGGATCTTAAATGCGAGAATACAAAGCCGACTACACACCGGCGGGAATCGAGCTCAGCCGCATCATCTCTTTCAAGAAAAGCCACTTCGACGAAAAATCGGTCGCGCTGGGCTTCGTGCCGACCGAGATGGCGGCGCAAGACGAATCCTTCGAAATCGAAATCCTCGGCCAGCGGCGGCCGGCGACCGTGACCACCGAACTGTTGCCCGACCCCAAGGGACCACGGATGCGGGCTTAGCACGGTTACCTGTTGTCCCGAATGAGGCGTTCCACGCCGTCCCAATCGCCGATATTCTTGTAGTGCGGTGAGCGAAAGCTCCGAGCCCATTTAGAACTATGGGGTACGCTACGATCAGGTCTGACAGTTATGTAATCGAATTGTGTTGTAATTTATTCTCTGCCGGGTAGCTCGATTTCACCTTCCCAGTCCGACACTCTGTGCGGGAGTTTGAGAAACTTCGATTCCACGCGAGTTTTAGTCGTTCCCTTTCCGCTCATGCCCGCATACTTCCCGGCGGCAGCGACTATGCTCCAGCTATTGACGCCAAATCCCTCAACTTTCCATTTCATCGTGAAAGTGTCCGCATCCTCGCCATAAACGCAGATACCACCACCTCGTACTCCACCAGGGCCGCCAAAACCTGAGCCCACGCATCGGGCGAAACCGGGATCGATTGGGCCCTCGCTCACAGTGTATGACCCGACGTTGTCCTCAATCCAAAAAGTCTCATCGCCGGCGTTAAATTGTTCTTGCTTTACGACGTAGAAGTTCGTCGCCGAAACACGTTCGCCGGCCAACAGGCTTGCAGGCACCATCATTGCCGTGACAACCAGCAGAATTCGAAACATTTTGTAGTCCTTTTTTACCGAGGATGATTCCTAAAACGGCGCGTCACTTTAGCCAGCGAAAATGCTGTAGGTTATGAATATAGGTGCTTCTAAAGATGATCAATTCGAGCCCTACCAAAACAAAATTCTAGCAGCTTTGTCTGCAATGCGGTCATAGGCGCAATCCACAGCGAAAGACCGCTTTCCGTTTGGCTTTCGCCTGTCCACCCGCCGCATCAACAGATAACCAATGACAATCGAATTCGGGCCTCAAGCCTTGGCGCTTGGCCGCGCCGATACGGTTTCGTGCCAACGCTGAATGTTGGTGTAGCCGTCGATCGGAAAACGGGCGTTCATGCCGACGTCGATGGCGCAGAGGCCGGTGATGTCGGCCACGGAATAGGCGGCACCGGCGATATACGCATTGTTGGCGAGCTGTCCGTCCAAATCGCCGTAGAACGCCGGCACGCGAATCTTGGAGCGTTCGGCGATTTCCGGGATTTGCGGAATTTCTTGCGAATAGCCGGGCAGCGCCCGGCCGGCGAAGACCGGCGCCTTGTTGCGGAACGCCTCCGATATGGGCGCCATGCCGTCCATCACGATTTTGCGCTCCCACATTTCGATCAACGCGGTTTCCAGCGGGTTGGTGCCGAACAGCGGTGGCTCCGGATGCAAGGCCTCGAAATACCGGCAGATCGCCATGGCCTCGGCGATCTCGGTGCCGTCGTCAAGCTCCAGCAACGGCACGCGCCTGTGGGAATTGCGGGCAAGGAATTCCGGTTTCAGTTTCGGTTTGCCAGCTTCACCGACTTGTTCCACCGGGATTTCGATGCCCTTCTCCGCCAAAAAAATCCGGACGCGGCGCGGATTGGGGGCGACTTTCCAATCGTAGAGTTTCACTTGTGTTGCTCCTTGGGAGTTGCTTGGTGTCGGTTCAACCGGCCGGGCGCACGCGAGCCAAAGGCACGGCGAGGCCCGGCACGTCGACGGCCAGGCGATAGACACCCCCGGCGCGGTCGCTGTCGGTGCCGCCGGAACCGGTCACCACATAGAGGTCGCTGAGTCCGGCGCCGCCGAAACAGAGGCTGGTGACCATGGGCATAGCCACCGGAATCGATTGCCGCAAGCTGCCGTCGGCCTCGAACACATCAACCCGGCTGCCGTGGGCGATGGCAACCCAGACGCTGCCGTCCGTCGCCACCGCCAAGCCGTCGGGGATACCGTCTTCGACAGGTGCGAAAGTCTCGTGCGGCCCGAGGCCGCCGTCGTCGCCGACCGCGTAGACCCGCACCCGGTTGCGGCGGGATTCGGAGTGATAGAGTTTTTTGCCTTCGGGCGAGAAAGCGAGGCCGTTGGTCAACAGGACGTCCTGGCCGACCACACGGGCGCTGCCGTCCAAATCGATGCAGAAGAGATCGGCGGGCTTGGGGTCTTCGTCGCCGCCGACCGGGCGAAACGCCAAGGCGCCGGCATAGACCCGTCCGGCCGCGTCGGTGGTCAGATCGTTGAAGCCGATACGGCCGGCCTCGGGATCGCCGTCTAACAGCAACTGCGTTTCCCCGTCCGGGTTTTTCAGCGATATGTTGCGGCCCGAAACCACCAAGCCGCCGTTTTCATGCAACGCCATGCCGCCCATGCCGCGGCGGTGTTCGATGACCGGCCGGACCTTAGCGTCGGCACCCAAACAAAAGGCGCCACCGAATATGACGTCGGAAAATATCAGGCCGCGGGCGGGATCCCAGACCGGCCCCTCGATCAAACCATAGCCGCTCGCTAAAAGTTCCATGGGTCTGCTCCATCTCTCTGTCGTGCCTTCTATGCGTCAATAGTAGAGGCACAATGGATCCTTGGGCAGACGGCGCCGCAAACTTTTCCGGAACACAGTCGTTCGGAAAACTTGGGCACCTGCTCTTCCCCAAGCGGGCAAACGGACTAACATGGATGCAGTGACCGCATTCGGAGACCGCACCATGTCCAACAGAGTCATTTCCGCCGATTGTCATATCGACCTGATCTGGCTGCCGCCCGATCTGTTTACCGCCAACGCTCCGGCGGCGTTCAAGGATCGCATGCCCTATGTCACCGACGGCAAACCGGGCCCTCGTTGGACGGCCCGAAACGGCGTCGATTTCGGTCTGCAGAACGGCATGGGATCGGCTGGCCGGGAATATGTGCCGGGACAGATTCACCGCTCCGACCGCATGGCCGAGCAAGGCCTCTATGAAGATGGCAAGAATGGCATCCGGCGGCTGACCGACCCGGACCTGCGGATCAAGGATCAAGATATCGACGGCGTCCATGCCGAGGTGCTCTACGGTATCCTCGGCGCTTCGGCGCGGCTCGACGACCCGGAAGCGGCGACGGTAATGATGCGCATCTACAACGAATGGCTCGCCGATTTTTGCGCCACCCATCCGGACCGTCTGGCCGGCATTGCCTCAATTCCGGGCTATGACATCGACGCCGCGGTCACCGAAATCGAACGGGTCGCCAAACGCGGCGCGGTCAAGGGCCTGGAGGTGCCGAGCACCACTGGCATGAAACCGCTCTACCACAAACATTGGGCGCCGCTCTGGGCGGCCGCGGCGGCGGCCAAGCTGCCGGTGCATTTCCACACCGTCGGCGGCGCCAAACCGGATTTCGACTCCATGGAACCCTTGGAACAACGCCAGGCCTTTGCCGTGTTCATCACCGGATTTCAAATGAACATGGCGCAGAAGCTGATGGAAGTGATCTATGGCGGCGTCTTGGAGGACAATCCCGACCTGATCGTGGTCATCGGCGAAAGCGGCATCGGCTGGATCCCCTATATCCTGGACCATATGGACCTGGAATGGGAGGACCAGTTCCAGGACCTCACCTTGACCATGAAGCCGTCCGCCTACTGGCACCGCCAGTGCCGTGCCACCTACCAAAGCGATCCGGTCGGGCTCCGGCTGATCGATCTGCTAGGCGAGGACAACATCATGTGGGGATCAGACTTCCCGCATCCCGATGGGGTCTGGCCCGACAGCCAGGAATTCATCTCCCGTGAAATGGTTGGGGTCGCCGACGCGCTGCGCCAGAAGATCGTCTGCGACAATGCCGCCAAGCTTTATGGCTTGCCGGGCACCGACGGGTCCGTGGCATGACCAAGAAACGGGTGATGATCCAGATGCCGGTCACCGACGGCATCAAATCCGTATTCGACGCGCGCGACGACATCACTTACGACCGCTTCACCGAACTGAGCGAGGACAACATCCTGCAGCACATCGCCAATTATGACGCCGTCATTCTCGGCATCGCGCCGTTCACCGCCCGCATCATTGCCCAGGCGGAAAAGCTGCAAATCGCCTCGCGCCACGGCGTCGGCTATGATTCGGTCGACGTTGCCGCCCTCACCGACGCCGGCATTCCGTTGTCTGTAACCGGCATCGCCAATTCGGTGACCGTGGCCGAGCACGCGCTCTATTTCATGCTGAGCCTGGCCAAGCGCGGCCGGGTCTTCGACCGCGAAACCCGCAAGGGCAATTGGGCCGTGCGCATGGAAACGCCGGCCCTGGACCTCGCCGGCCGCACGGTGCTGATCCTCGGTTTCGGCCGCATCGGCCGGCGCCTGGTCAAGCGCTGCGTCGCCATGGATATGAACGTCCTGGTCCACGACCCCTATGTCATCCAGGACACCATCGCCACCGCCGGCGCCAGCCCGGTGAACGACTGGCGGGCGGTTTTGGCCGATGTCGACTTCCTGTCGGTCAATTGCCCGAAGACGGCGGAAACCGACGGCATGGTCGGTGACGCCGAATTGGCCGCCCTGCCCACCACAGCGTTCGTCATAAACACTGCCCGCGGCGGCATCATTAACGAGGCCGCGTTGGTCGCCGCCTTGCAGGCCAAGGGCATCGCCGGCGCCGGCATCGATCCGTTCGTCGTCGAACCGGCGACCGCCGACAATCCGCTGTTCGCGCTGGACAACATCGACGTTAGTCCCCACTCCGCCGGGGTCACCATGGAATCCATGTTCCGCATGGGTCACTGGGCGGCGCGCAACGTCGCCGATTGCTTCGACGGCACTTTGACACCGGACAACGTGATCAATCGCGAGGTTCTCGGCTGAGGCCGCGGGCCTCGGCGCATCGTTCGGCGGTATGAACTTCGGCTTCCAGCTCGCTGACTTCCTGTGCCGAGCGTCTCACGGCGGCATCCAAGACGCGCGGGTGCTTTTTCACCGGCTTGCCGACCAACACATCGAAGGCCCGGCAATCGCGTTCTTGGGCCAGCATGGTGGCCCGCGAGCGGGCCTGGCTCAGGGTTCGCCGCAATGTCGTCAATTGGCTGTCCGCTCCCATGCTTCCCTCCTCCAGTCGGGCGGCTTGGGGGTGGCGGGAGCATAGATCGCCTTAGGATTGGCGCGCCTTGATGTCGATCAAACCGCCCGGGCCAATTCGGCAAAGCCGTCGAGCCGTGGCAACACGCGCTCGGCATCGCCGGTCGGGGCCGCCAGGATGGCGCGGCTGAAGCCGGCGTCCTGGTAGCGCCTGAGTTTGTCGGCGTCAGTCCGCAACTGACAGAAGATCGAGAGCGACAGCTTGGCCGGATCGCGGCCGGCCTCTTCAACGACGCGCCGAAGCTTTTCGACATAGGGCGCCGGGTCCTTGATCAGCACGTCGATCGGCATCCAGCCATCGCAATAGCGCGCGACGCGCGTGAGCGAACTTTCCGTCGCGCCGCCCATAAGCACCGGCGGATGCGGCGACTGCAGCGGCTTGGGATGGGAGATGATCCGCTCGAACTGGACGAATTCGCCTTCGTAGCTCGCCTCTTCCTCGGTCCAGATCGCCTTCATCGCCTCGATCCGTTCGCGCAATAGCTTCCAGCGGCGGTTGAAGGCGAAACCGTGATTTTCCATTTCATCGGCGTTCCAGCCGCCGCCGATACCAAACAAAAAGCGGCCGCCGGACTGCCGGTCCAATGTCGAGATGGTCTTGGCAAGCACGATCGGGTCATGCTGCACAACCAGGCAAACGCCGGTGCCGAGTTTGAGGTTGGTCGTCACCGCCGCCGCCATGGCCAGGGACACGAAGGGATCGGCCATGTGGTAGTACGGTTTCGGCAGGTCGCCGCCACCGGGAAACGGCGTTTTTCGGCCGGCCGGAATGTGGGTGTGTTCGCCGACCCAGAGCGATTCGAAGCCACGCTCCTCACAAGCCCGCGCAAGGCTCGCCGGCTCGATGCCGTAGTCGGCGTTGTAGGAGAAGATGCCGATATCCATTGCCAATCCTTTTGCTTGGGTCCCCGCTCAATCGTCGGCGGCCAGGCGATAGCCGAAACCGTCGCCGCGGCGGACGATGTGGCCGGCCGAGGGTGGGGCGAAATGCGCCGGCGCCAGCAGGGTGTCGGTGTCGCAGCACCGTTCGATGAGCGCCTGTCGAGATTTGGCCGACTGCGCCTGATCCTCACAGGCGCGGCTCGACCATTCCGGGCGCACCAGCTGCAGCGGGTGATGGATGACGTCGCCGCTCAAGACTGCCGTGGCGTCGCCGGAGCGCAGATTGACCACGACGTTGCCGGGTGTGTGACCCGGCGCCGGCTCGAACCAGATGCCGGTATCAAACTCGTGGTCGCTGTCGACCAGCACCGCCTGGCCGGCCTCCATGACCGGCAGTACGCTGTCTTCGAAGATGTTGGGCACGGCGCCTTCGACGCCGCTGTTGTGGCGCTCCTCCCAGAAACCGTATTCGTCCCGGGCGAAGACATATTTGGCGTTCGGGAAGGTCGGCACCCAGCGGCCGTCCACCAGCCTTGTGTTCCAGCCGGCGTGGTCGACATGCAGGTGCGTGCACATCACGAAGTCGACCTGCTCCGGCGTTACGCCGGCGGCGGCCAGGTCGGCCAGATAGGAATTATTCATCATATGCCACATCGGCCGCGCCGGCCGGTGCTTGTCGTTGCCAACGCAAGTGTCAACCAAGATGACGTGCCGCGGCGTGCGCAGGATGTAGGATTGGAAAGTGAAAATCAGCTTGCCCGATTCGGGATCGATGAAGCGCGGCATCAACCAATCCAAGTTGGCTTCGATGACGTCTGGTGTCGATTGCGGCAGGAACGTCGCCGCATCGATAAACGGCACTTGGCTTTCGACGACGCGGCTGAGCGCGAACTCACCAACATGCTGCATGGCTGGAGACTCCCTGGTGGAATGGCGGCACGATGAACCAAGGGTTCCACGGGCCGGCGCCACCGGTCAAGTCCAGGCCGGGGCTCGACGCGCACCCGCGAATTGGCTATGAACGCCGTCGCCTTTTGTCATGCATTGGAATCCAAGATCATGAAGACCCGTATCACCGAGCTATTCGATATCGAGCATCCGATCATCCAGGGCGGTATGCATTATGTAGGATTCGCCGAACTGGCGGCGGCGGTATCGAACGCCGGCGGCCTCGGCATCATCACTGGGCTGACGCAACCGACGCCGGAAGACCTGGCCAAGGAAATCGCCAAATGCAACGATCTGACCAACAAGCCGTTCGGCGTCAATCTGACCTTCCTGCCGGGCTTCACGGCGCCGCCTTACCCGGAATACATCGAGGCGATCGTCGCCGGTGGCGTGCGCATCGTCGAAACCGCGGGCCGCAGCCCGGAGGCCTACATGCCGGCACTCACCGCCGCCGACATCAAAGTCATTCACAAATGCACTTCCGTGCGCCATTCCCTGAAGGCGGAAAAGATCGGCTGTCACGCGGTCAGCGTCGACGGCTTCGAATGCGGCGGCCATCCCGGCGAAGACGACATCCCGAACATGATCCTGCTGCCGCGCGCCGCCGAGGAGCTGTCGATCCCGTTCGTCGCCTCCGGCGGCATCGGCAATGCCCAGCAAATGGTGGCCGCCCTGGCGCTCGGCGCCGACGGCATCAATATGGGCACCCGCTTCATCGCCACCCAGGAAGCGCCGGTCCATGAGAACGTGAAAAAGGCCCTGGTCGCGGCCAGTGAATTGGACACCAGGTTGATCATGCGGCCGCTGCGCAACACCGAGCGCGTGTTGGCCAATCCGGCGGTCGAACGCATCGTTGAGATCGAACGGGAAAAAGGTGCCAGCCTCGGCATCGAAGATATCCGCGAACTGGTCGGCGGCGTCTATCCGCGGGTCATGATGGAAGGCGACATGGACGCCGGCGCTTGGAGCTGCGGCATGGTCGCCGGCCTGATCCACGACGTCCCGACCTGCAAGGAATTGATCGACCGCATCATGCAAGAGGCCGAGGAGATCGCCAATCAACGGATCGCGAAATTGTTCGCGGCGTGAGGGCCGCGCGACAGCCCAGCCCATCGCATCCGGTCGTGGTTGTGGTCAATAATTTGATGGACGGTGTTCATGAAATCATGCCGCGTTCACATCATGGGCGCTTCGGGTTCCGGCACCACGACGCTGGGCCGGGCACTTGCCGATAGGCTCGCCGCTCCGCACCACGATTGCGACGACTACTATTGGCTTCCAACGTCACCGCCGTTTCGCGAAAAGCGGCCAGCCGCCGATCGCCTACGCCTCATGGAACAGATGTTCCTGGGTCGATCGAATTGGGTGTTGAGCGGTTCGCTTGACGGTTGGGGAAACGTTTTGATTCCCTTATTGGATCTCGTCGTGTTCGTCCGCGCCCCGACCGACTTTCGCCTAATGCGCCTGCGCGATCGCGAAACCCGTCATTTTGGCGCGGAGGCAGTGTCACCTGGCGGATGGCGGCATGACGAAACCGAACAATTCATCGACTGGGCATCCCACTACGACGACGGCAGCCGTGAAGGTCGAACCCTCACGCGTCATGAGGCTTGGCTTAAAACCGTGACCTGTCCGACATTTCGAGCCGACGGCGCCCGAGCGATAGTCGATATCGTGCAGGACATCGTCCAAGCACTCACGGATTGACCGGAGTTCCACGACGTTACTGTAGCGCGCGGTAGCTTCTCGGCGGCGCGCCGTATTTTTTCCGAAACGAACGCGAGAAATGCTGCAAGTTCTTGAAGCCCCATTTCATGGCGATGGTGCCGATCGGGGCGTGCCGGGAGGCCGGGTCGGATAGCTCGCGGCGAATATGCTCCAATCGGGCATCATGAATACGCCGCGTAATCGACGTCTCGCGTTTCGCCAGCAGTTCGTTGATGCGCCGTACGGACATGTTCATACCCGCGGCAACGTCGGTCCGGGTCAGGTCCGGATTTTTGAGATTCGATGCGATGAACGATTCGATGCGAAGCATCGTCAACCGGTCTTGACGCCCTAAATTCGCAAGTGTCTGACCCGTTACTTCGGCCAGGCCGCTGCACAGCAGTTCAACCACCGCGGCGGCCATATGGCTTTGGCCTTCCGGCCCAACGCGATCGGCTTGACGAGCGATAGTGACCAGGCAATCGGCAATAAGGCTTCCGCTATCTGTTTGCCCACCAATTGGAATGCCGGTCAGCATGTCGGCGATGGGCACGCGCTCCAGGATCGCCTGTTTCGGCACCTGGATGACGAGTTGATCGAATGGCGCATCAAATATCAGCTCGTAGGGATCGGTACTGGCGTACAGCGCGAACCTGCCAGGCGCCAAAACGGCTTCCCTTTGATGTTGATGAATACGCCCGACGCCGCGCATCTGAATACTCAACAGAAAGAACTCGTCGGTGTCCCGCGAAATATCCCGGCGTCTGCGATAAACATGCTGAGGATCGCTGCTGACGAACGATAGGCGAACCGAAGCCATCTGCCGTAACGTAATGTTGCCGGCGAAGGCGGCTTGCCGCGGCGCTTCGCAGCCGAGATTGACGTAGGCGTCGCAGATTGCCTCGCGCCATTAGGCGAACCGGTCCCGGGCGTGAACGTCGTTCGTGCTGTACGTCGATGCCGGTGACCCCACGGTCGGCTCCTGTCGTCCTGCCAAGCAGTACGCGGCAAAGAAGCTTAGGGGAGTGACGGCGTCCGGGTCAAAGCCCATCGACCCTTCTGAAAAAAGATACCGCCCAGACGGTCAAGTCCATCGCGGCGCCGGCTCAAGCCTGTTCGCGGACAACGTCTTCGTCCGGCAACGATGCCGTTGCCTCATCCTCGACAGCGGCCAGCCCCTCGCCAAAGCTCATGGCGACCGGTTTCGGCGTGTTGTCGAACATCAACCGAAATACGTCGGGACGGGCGTAGTGGCCAACCGGATCGGCAGCCGATTTGGCATAGGCGATCATCGCCAAATCGATGTCGGCAATGAGCAGGCCTTCCTCGTCAGCCGCCAGCGGTTCGGCGAGCGGCGACCCGTCGGGACCGAATATGCGCGCGTGACCACCGCCGGCTTGCAGGAACTGCCGCTTATCCGGGCTGTCGCACAGCATGTCTACCATCGCCTCGCTGACCGTGGCGCAAGCCGCTACGACGAAACACTGGCCTTCGGCGGCATACATTTGACTGGCCGCGGTGTTCACTTCAGGTCCGAGCGCATACGCCGCACCGGTATAGAGGCTGAAACTCGGCCATGCGGCGACATGGACCTGCTCGTTTTGGGCGTACATCGCATATTTCGTGAGCGGCTGCAGATGCTCCCAACAGCAAAGCGCGCCAAGCCGGCCGACCGGACTGTCGTAGACGGCGATGTGGCTGCCGTCGCTTTCGCCGAATACCGTCCGCTCCACATGGGTCGGCTTCAATTTGCGGCGCCGCGCGATCGGCTCGCCGTCCGGCCCATAGATCCATTGCCCCATATAGAGCGACCCGCCGGCACGCTCCGACACACCGAGAACGGCGGTCAGTTTGTTGCGGCCAACCGCCTCGCGCAGCGCCATGTCTTGCGGGCTGTCAACAGCGATAGCGTTTTGATGGTAGCGGCCGACGAACTGCATACCCCAAGCCGGCGCGCCCAGCCAGATCCACCAAGGGTAGCCGGGTATCCAAGTCTCAGGGAAAGCGATCAGATCGACGCCCTTGGCACCGGCCTCGTCGATCAGTGCGACGGCTTTTTCCACCGAGCCTTCCAAGTCCAAGAATTCCGGTGCCGCTTGCACGGCCGCGACCTTGAATGACGTGTCCGACATGCGACGAACCTCCCACGGCTAAGTTGCTGCATTGCCGGAACAGGATGCCATGGTCGGTATTGGTCGGCTTTGCCCCGTGGGCGCTTCGAAATGACTGCATGGGCGCCGCTTGTCTACGGCTCGGCGGTCGTGCGCCTGAGCGGCCGTTGGTCGGCGGTGCGCAGGACCTTGACCAAGGCCATGACATGCTCCTCGCCATGACCGGCCTCGACGGCTTTTTCGAATAGGCCGGCCAGGTGGTCGGGAAAGTCGGTATTGATGCCGGCATCCCGGCCCTGCCGTTGGATCTGCTGCAGCGCGGCACCCCAGACCTGGAGCGTCGCCGTGCAGTGGTCGAAGCCGGCTGTGTGGATGACCGTGGCGTCGTGGTGGACCATCGAGTTTTCTTCAAACAATGCCGCGAAATCGTCCAAGCCGACGCCTTCTGATTCGCAGAGCCGGGCGGCATGGGTGACTGCCAGGAAACGGCCGTAGCTGGTACACAGCCAAGCCAGATCCAGAACCGACGCGGCGCCGACATTGACGCCCAAATAGCGCACCGTGCCGCCCAAGCATTCCAGCAATGGACCGGCCCGATCATGCGCCGCCTGGTCGCCGGCCAGCAATATAATCGATGTATCAGTGCCGATGTTGCCGGGGCCGGCGAGAATGGCACCATCCAGGTAGGTAGCGTCCTGGGCATGCACCCAGGTGGCCGCGGCCCGTGCCTCCCGCGGCGTACCAGTGCTGAGCTGAATTACCGTGCGGCCAGCGAGAAGCGGGGCGACCTCGGCCGACGCCAAAAGCGCGCTGGCGACGTCATAATTGTCGATGCAGATCAGGATGACCGGACTGGCGGTGATGGCGGCCGCCACATCCGGCGCCGCCGTGACGCCATCGTCGATGAACGGCTGCATTTTCGCCGGCGATCGGTTCCAGACGGTCAGGTCGTGACCCGCCTGTTGCATGACCCGCGCCAGCGCCGCTCCCATCAGGCCGAGGCCAACAACCGTAATGTCGCTCATAGTGCCTTCCCTTCATTGTTCCCGAGGACCCCGCGGTCAGTATATCGTGAAATCACGGCGCTGCATTGCCGAATGCAGCGGTTCATAACGCCCCCCAAATGCGCTATGGATGATGGTGCAGGGAGGTGCAAGATATGGCTCAGATAACCGTCCGGCCGCTGTCCGGCTCACTCGGCGCCGAAATTACCGGCGTCGACCTAACTGACGACCTCGACAATGGAACGGCGGCGGCACTACATCAGGCCTTTCTCGATCATCAAGCGGTTTTCTTTCCCGATCAACAGCTCAAACCCGCTGATATGCTGCGCTATGTGAGCCGGCTCGGGTCGCCGTTGGAACATCCCTATTTGCAAAGTCTGGACGGCTTCCCCGGCATCCACGAACTGCGCAAGACGCCGGACGAGCGGGTGAATTTCGGCAACATCTGGCACACCGACTTCACCAACCTCGAACACCCCTCGCTCGCCAACGCGCTCTACGCCATCGAGACGCCCGACTGCGGCGGCGATACCTTGATTATGAGCATGTATGAGGCCTACGAGGCGTTGTCGCCGGGCATGAAGGCGTTGCTGGATCCGTTGATGGCGGTGCATGGCCGCCCGGCAAGCTACCAACAAGCCCTGGCCGCCCAAAGCAAGCGCGATAGCGACGTCACCCGCGGCGACGAGGCCGGCGAGCAATACGGCGCCGCCGTCGAGGCCGAGGTGCTGCACCCGGTGGTGCGCAGCCATCCGGAAACCGGCCGCCGGGCGCTCTACGTCAATCCGGGTTTCACCCTGCGTTTCGACGGCATGACCACGGAAGAAAGCCAGCCGCTGCTCGACTTCCTCTACCGCCATTGCGAACGGCCCGAGTTCGGCTTTCGTTATACTTGGCGGCCTCAGACGCTCGGCATCTGGGACAACCGCTGCACCATGCACTACGCCAGCAACGACTATCACGGCAAACTCAGGGTCATGCACCGTATGGTCGTGCTGGAAAGCGAACGCCCGGCCTCTAACTGAACTGCACAGGTAATATAATCAGTTCGACCTTAGGTCGCGCTCAAGCTCCGCGGCGTAACGACGGCCGTAGCGCTGCCAGGAGAGCAATTGACGATCGGCTTCGGGTAAAGGCCTATTGCGCAGATCGCCCGCCAATGTCCGTTCAATCTCAGCCCCGAGCGATTCGATATCGTCCGCTGGCACGACCTTTATCCGCCGCGCCAATTCCGGCGAATGCGCCAAATCCAACCCACCGGTACGATCCGTACAAACGACAGGCAGTCCGACGGCCAGCGCTTGCGCCAAAACCATGCTCAATCCTTCTTCCCGCGACGCCAGTGCGAACATGTGCGCCTTGCCATAGAATTCACTGAGTTCGGTTTGTTCGACGGGATCAATGTGCGTAAATCGAGGATGGGTGGGAAAAGGCACATCGCCTGGTGGTCCGACGTGAACCAGCCGAACATCATCGAGACGCAAAATCGCTTCGGCCAAAATGTCGACGCCTTTGCGGCGGATCCAGCTGCCGACGAACAAGACTGTTGGTTGCAAGTTGGTCGGTACGGGCTTAGTTGGAAACATGGCGAGATCAACGCCATAGGGGTTTTCGAATAACTTCGCCTGCGCATCGGGATCTCTCTGAAAACTGTCCCTGACCTGTCTGGACGGCACAACGATCCGGTCGGCAAGCGCATAGCCGGCAAGTTCGCGCTCTATTGCCATTTTCGAGGGCTGTCTGGCCCCGGCGGCCGCCAGAATTTCCTGTTGAGCCAGAATATGGTGACTGCCGCGCTCAAGGAAGATACGTGTACCGTATCTTGATTTCGCCACCTCGGCGGCCTCGAATATCAGGCCGGACATACAAACCAACACATCACTGGGTTTGAGGCGTCGAATGATCGCGCGGTTTAACGCACGATCATAGGACCGTTCATGCTGCTCCGACTTCCAGCTTGGGCCGATCCGAGACCGGATGACATGAGGCGCCAGGCCGGGCAGTAAATTGACGCGACATTTCATCGGCAAGCCAAGCCGTCGAACGCGAGCTCTCGGTTCATGGGAATAGAACCGAACGTCGTGGCCGAGGCCATCAAGCTCCCGTGCCAGGTCCAACACATGGAATCGATTGCCCGTTGCAATCCCGACTCGCAAGACAACACCGCCATTCGTCACCTTCGGACATCTATGACATCCGAAATTTGCAATCCCAATCAATATAGTGCGAGCAATTTCATGACAAGACGGCGTTGGGATTGGGCGAAACGGAAAATGCTTGAATAATATTAATGATGTATGATATATGAAAAGCTATGGGCCCGCTTCTTTCCAGTTCGCTGCGGATTCTCGCCGTCTCAAGAATGTATCACGGGCGCAACGATTATTCGTTTGTACGGGCCTTTCGCAGGGCCGGCCATTCTGTTTTGGCCGAATCCATCGACTGCTTCTTTCCGGTTTGGGAGCAACTGGGGCTGCGTGTACTTAAGCGGATGCTGACCCCCGTACTTGTGGGCGAATTCAATCGGGCATTGATCAGGCAAGCAACGCATCTGCGGCCGGACTTGTTCTTTGTGTTCAAGGGCCAATACGTCACTCCAACCACGTTGGCCGCCATAAAAGCAACAGGAGCCATCGCCATCAATTTTTTCCCGGATACCGGTTTCGCCGACGATGGCCGGTATCTGCCGAAGACGATCGGGCAATATGACTGGGTTTTCACCACCAAACCGGCCGGCGTTCAGGATTTGGCCGAGAACTATGGCTTCGCCAATGCGACATTCTTGCCGCACGCGTTCGACCCGGAAGCGCACCATCCAGTTCGTCTTGATGACCAAGACCGCGAAAGATTTGAATGTGATGTCTGCTTCGTTGGATTTCCCACGCCCAAGAAGCAACGGATCCTTTCGGAAATCCACACTCGTTTGCCGGATATTAAGATGCGCATCTGGGGGCCGAGAACTTGGCGTACCGTTCGAGGGCTGGCGACTGTCTATCAGGGGGCGCCGGTATGGGGAACGGAATACGCCAAAGCGATTCTGGCCTCGAAAATTACTCTCGGGCTCTTATCGGAAGGCGGACCGAGCGCGCCATTTGGAGATGTAATCACGGCTCGAACATTTGAAATTCCTGGAGCTGGCGGCTTCATGCTCCATGAGCGGACCGAGGAAGCGCTCCACTATTTCGAGGAGGAGACAGAATGCGCGTACTTTTCCGATACGGAGGATCTCGTCGGGAAGATCAGATACTATCTCGACCGTCCTGATGAACGCACCGGGATTGCGGCGACCGGTCGCCAGCGCGCCCTGTCGTCCGGGTATTCGGTCGACGATCGCATCGCTACCGTGCTCGACAAATACGCGGAACTGCGCCGCACCCAGCTTGCCGCCGATCACCGGGCACCCGGCTCTCTATAAGCCTTCGCCACCATCCAGTTCTTTATCCGAAGCGGAATAAGCCGCTGAATGCCGATGAACAGCCGGATAAGTCTTTCTCTCAAACTGATCAGCGAATGGCCCTTGAGCATCGGCGTACCGCGCCAACGCGTCTGCTCATGATAGAGCCAATACAGACCCTTCAGCGGATGTGCGCAAGATGATTCCCAGGGTTTCGGCAAGCCCGTGAAGTGAATAATCGATGGGTTGGCAACGGCGGCGCAAATCGCCCGCGGTGAATCGGTAAACAAATATTCGGCCGATTCCATCCGTGATTCCATATAGAATTCAACCAAGAACAAATGCGTGTTGTTCACATTCCATTTTGGCTCCAATTTGAGCCAGCCTGTTTTGAACATGGCGTTCAGCAGATCCATATCGGATCCTCGCATAAGGCGTAATTGTTCGTCCGCCTTTATTCTGGCAATGCGGCGGACCTGGTCCACATTCTGCATTTTCTTCAGATTGAGCAGCATCAGCCCGGAATTGAAATATGGCGCGTCCGCTTCAAGGCCGACGCGGCTATGACGGCCGGCCAATCGATGCCAGGGGTTTTCGACGGCAGCGAAATAATACTCATCGATGACCTGATCCCAAAGCGATCGAATTTCACCAACGACTACGACATCTGAATCCAAATATACTATTTTGTCCGTGACCTCTCCCAACAACTGAGGCAGCAGCAGGCGAAAGTAGTTCGTTCGATCGCGTCGACCTTGAAAGCCGGTTTCGAGGCCGTGCAGTAGGCTATCGTCAACGTCTATGAACGACACGCGCGCGTGATCGAATTCAGACAAAGACTCTTCAATGTTTCTTCTGCTTGCCGCATCGAGCCCGGCACACAAGACATACAAATTCATGGATTCGGCTGGATTGTTCTGGCACAGCGAAAATAGGGTAATCGTGGCATGTCGGGCGTAAAGCGCATTGGTGGCGATGGCCACACTTATTGTCCCAGGGGCCTGTTCAACCACCGCCATTCATTCCCCGATAGGGCGCGGAAAAGTCCAGTTCCCTGGCGGCCAGTTGTTTACCGTTTTTTCCGAGCTCGAACCGCAGGTCAGCATTTCGACAAAGCTCGAGCAAGGCGCCAAGCACGTCGTCCGGCTGAAGCGGATCAACCAACAGGCCATTGCAACCATGCCTAACCACGTCTCTCACGCCCCCCGCATCGGCGGCTAAAACCGGTTTTTGAAAATAGCCGGCTTCCGAATAGACCGTGCCGTAGCCTTCAATACTATCATTCTCCCGGTCGAAGTAGGTCACCATGGCGACCAGGTCACAGGCGGCATAGAAAGCCGCCAGTTCGCGATCAGAAACCTCGCCCATGAAATGAACCCGGCCATCCAGTTTCGATTCTTCAACCAGTGCCTTGAGTGAGGTGGACTGATCACCCGCTCCACAGACAACATAATGAAAGTCAATATCCGTCTGCAATACGGCGGGCACCAGCCGTATAAGCCTGTCTATGCCCTTGCGGCGCACCAGCCTGCCCACGGTCAGCATCACAATGGCATCGTCTGAAATCCCCAACAGTTGGCGAATCCTGTGGCGATTCTGCGCCCTACTGCCGGCCTCGGCGTCTTGGCCAAACCGGCCCGGTCTGACACAGGGATGGATGATATGTGTAGCGACTTGATCATCAAGATGTTGCTTTAGGTGATCACGGGTGAATTGGCTGTTACACACGGCCGCCTGGGATCGGGTGATAGATTTTTTCAAAAACCATTTGTGCAGCGGTCGCCTCAGAGCGCCGATGAGATCGTGGCCATGCAAATAGACAATGGTGTTGGTGGGCAGTATCACCGACAATATCCACAGGACCGAGGAATCATAGCCATGACCCCATTCGATGTATCGATAGCGGTAACGGGCAAACAAGCGTAGAGCCGCAAACAGCAACGCGGTCAGTCCCACCAGCTTTGCCAGCCCGGAAACGATGGGGTTGGCATGCACATGGTCCAGCGCCGGCCAACGATAGATTGGGAACGATTGTTGCCGGTCGAACTGCCGGTCTCCCGGCCATGCCGCCGCCAACATGATCAGTCGATCCGGCTCCTGCAAACAGCGATGATAGACATACTCCTCGATCCCCCCAATTCTGGGTAGATAGGCGCGCGAAACGACCAGAATGTCTCGACGGACGGCCTGTCGGGTTTGATCATTTCTCTTAACGATCATGGCCGACAGTCATGACCGGAAGGGATGCACCGCCCGCCAGTGCCGGGCGATGTCGAGGCGGCGGGTGATCCAGACCCGGTCGAGTCCCCGTACGTAGTCCAAGAGCCGCTCCAGCCCCGCCGCCCGCGCCGGGTGGCCGATCAGGCGGAGATGCAGACCGATGGACAACATCTTGGGCTGGCGTTCGCCTTCGCGCCAGAGCATGTCGACGGCATCGCGGATGAACCGGAAATAATCGTCGGCGGTGGCAAAGGTGTTGCGCGCGAACTTGGAATCATTAGTGGTCAACGAGTAGGGCACGATCAGATGCGGCGTCTCGCCGACCCGGGTCCAATAGGGCAGCTCGTCGGCGTAGGAATCGCTGTCGTAGAGGAAGCCGCTCTCTTCGACCACCAAGCGGCGCGTGTTCACCGAGGGCCCGTGACGGCAATACCAGCCGAGCGGCCGCGCGCCGGTGGTCCGGGTGATCGAGGCGACAGCGCGGGCGATATGGGCGCGCTCTTCCGCCTCGGTTAGGTGCCAATGCTCGATCCAGCGCCAGCCGTGGCAGCAGATGTCCCAATCGGTCTGGGCGATGGCAGCGGCGGCTTCAGTGTTGCGTTCCAGCGCCAAGGCACAGGCGTTTACCGTCACTGGCAGTTGGCGCTCGGTAAACAGCCGATGCAGGCGCCAGAAGCCAACCCGGGCGCCATATTCGAACATCGATTCCGCGGCCAGATCCCGGCCGCCCGTGGGCAGCGCGGCACCCGGGCTGTCGGTCAGGCCGGTTTCGCTGAAACCGTCGCCTTCGCCGATCGCCGGCTCCGAGCCTTCCTCGTAATTGATCACGAAATTGACCGCGAGGCGGGCACCGCCCGGCCATTGCGGATCGGGTGGAGACGCGCCATAGCCGACGAAATCCCGCTGTAAATGCGCCGGCTCCTGATCCGTCATACCCGCTCCCCTTGGCAAGGTTCTAAGAACACCATACCGCCAGCAAGCAAACAGGCCAACGCGACTCTGGTTCCATCGGAGATCGGGACAAACGCCGTTTATGGACCGCACCATCACAAGTGAGTGACGATGGCTCTTCGGCAGTTGGATTGACGGCCTGCCTTCCATTAAGCTTTGACGATGCGAACGTTCATCCACATCGCGCTCGCCGTGGCCCTGCTGCTGGGCACAGGCGCCTGTATGTCCGACGGCTACGACTTCGAGGCCGAACTCTGGGGCCGGGGCGCGGAGAACGCCAGCTCATCGCCTTGCGCCGGTAAGACATGCTTCGGCGATTGAGCCGCCCCGCGCGGTCGAAGATCCTGGCGCTGCTGACGATCGTGCTGCTCGCTGGCGGCGCTTCCGCGTGCAAGTCGAATAGTAACGTCAGCTATAGCTACCCGAGCGGCGGTGGCGGCGGCGGCGGCCCCTAACTCCAGCGGCTTTTGCCCGCGGAGACTATGCCGAGATACACCACTCACCGTAGATCTCTGTCCGCCAACAGGCGCCGCAGAATATCGAGTTCCTCTTTCGGGATCTGCCGTTTATTCGACACGGTGAACGGCTTCAGCGGTTTGCCTATTGTCGCGAGGAGTTGGGTGCGGTCGCTGCCGAGCCAACGGTCCCAAAGCCCTAGGGCATCGTGCGGACCGTGCCAACCGCGCGTTCTGCCGAAATAGCTCGTCGACACAACCTGGCTGTTCCGAAAGGGGTTGGTGATCAGTTTGTTGACCGTAATCGGCGCGCCGGGAAACACTGAGGTCAGGTTGTTAAAATAGGCAAGCGCGGCGCATCGGCGTTTTGATACCGGCGGGCCTCGCGACGCCGAAGCATCAAGTCCGGCGGTGCGCCGGTCAATTGCAACGCGGCGAATGCCATTGCCCAATACCCGGCCCCATCCCGCGACCGCAAGATGCGCCAGGCCAGGCCCAAGGGGTCCTGAAAATGCTGAGGCACGCTGTTGTGCAGATGGCGGCGGAGAGTACGTTTCAACATAACCTACAGATCGAACCAACTGCGCCATTGCCCCGGGCTCCGGCGCACATAAGGCTCAAGCAAAGTGCCTAATTCGCGGGCCGCCCACGCCGCATGCTCCGGCGCCGAGCGCGTGGCTTCATTCACCAGCGGCGGCGCGACGGTAATCACGAACCGCGCATGGTCCTGCTCGATCGAAAAGACCGGCAACAAGGCTGCTCTTTGATGATACGCCAGGGATGGCGCGCCAGCGGCAACGGAGATTGTGCCGTCGAGAAAAGCCACCTCGGTAGACCGCGCACGCTCTGCGCCGGTAGTGATCGAAACCACACCGTTCGCCCGCAACCGGCGACGCAGCCTGATCAACGCGGCGGTCGGGCCTGCCGGGGCGATGACCACGCGTTCGCGGAGATAGCGTTCCTCGATGGTGGTTCGAATGGGGTTCAGGAACCGCGCGCCGAACCGCGTGTCCGAATAGCCATGCCGCCAAAGACTGAGGTGACTGACTGGATAACCCGCACGATGAAAGGCCATTTTCGCGACCAGGTTATGGGCGTGAAAATTGGCAACCCACAATATCACGCCCCGGCCGTTTCGCAGGCCGGCATCGATATGCTCGGCCCCCCGCAGTTCGATCTCCGGTTGCCAGCCGCCCGGCCTGTAGTCGCGAAGGACGCGCAAACTTCCGACGATGAAATTGGCCATGCTTTCAAGCTGGATATCCCGCGCCGAGTTGCCGTCCAACCGGTCGCCGGCAACTGCCGCGATACGGTCGACATTGTCGCGCACCGGCAACGCAAGCGCGGCGGCAACCGGGGCGGCCATGCGCGCCAGTTTTCTCCAAGCCTTCTGCGGAAACAGCCAGGACACAATCGCCATGCCTGGCAAGCCGAGCACGGTGACTACGTCCTTGATCGAAATTAATCGGATCGGATCATTCGCCCGAGAGGCCGGCGCTTGCCGTTTCCCTAATTCCGGTTGATGCGACTCCGTAGCCATGGCCAATCATAGCACCGGCTGGATTTTCATACATGCCGTGCGAACCAGTCGATGGGCGCAAGAATCGGATATTCATGGAATTGAGCGTCGTTCAGGCTCCTTACCAAATTACGAATGGAGCCGATCATTGCACGCGATCAACTGGCTGAGGTTTTCCGCCTATGGCATGCATGGTGCCGATCAAATCGCCATTGTTACGGTGCCGCTCATCGCAGCACTGGTATTCAACGCCGCGCCGGAGTTCATTGGAATGCTCGTTGCCTGTCAGGCCTTGGCGCACCTGCTCGGATCGATCCCATTCGGCCTTATCGTAGACCGAATTGACGCGAATAGGGTCGCCGTGGCGGCGACAGTAATTTCAGCAGTAGGCAATGCGGGTGTTGCGTTGAGTATCTATGCCGCGAGCCTGGTCTGGTTCGCAATTATGGTGACGCTCTCTGGTTTCGGTATCGTACTTTTCGTGTTGGCTAGCCTGTCAATTGTTCCAACGATTGTCGAGACGAGGCGATTGGCTGGCGCGAATGCTCGGATTGAGATGCCGCGTGCACTCTCGGCTTTCGCGGTGCCCCTGGCGATTGGCGTTTGGTTTGGCGAGGGTTTCGCGCAATTCGTCTTCATTTTTGCTGTGCTTTTTTCGATTGCCGCAATGGCGACGACACTTAGATTACCTCAATGCCCAACGCCGACCCGGCCGAAGAAAAATGTGTTGAAAATGATTGCCGATGGAAGCGCGTTCGTGTTCCAGCACCCTCTGCTCCGGCCAATCACGGTTTGTTCTTTGTGTTGGAATCTTGCGTTTTCCGCCTTGCTGGTAGTCATGGTGCCGCTGATCATCGACTATTATCACGCTGAACCCAGTGTTTTCGGTGTCGCATTGTCGGCATTTGGCGGGGCCATGATTGTTGGATCATGGTTGAGTGGACAGATATTCGAAAGCGTGCGTCCCAATGTGATTCTGCTTTTCGGACCGGGCAGTTCGCTGTTGGCGATGCTGGCGCTTTATCTTATTCCGGCAAAGGGGCCCGTCGAAGCCATTTATGCGGTGTTCTTCTTGCTTGGCTTTGGACCATCGATGTGGATGATCGCGCAGAATTCCGTTCGCCAGTTGGTTACGCCAGCACCAATGCTTGGCTGCGTGAACGCGGTAATCCAAACAGCGATTTACGGTGTCCGCCCGCTCGGCGCCTTGGCCGGTGGCTTGGTCGCAGGAGCGCTGTCTCCGCGTGCCGGCGTACTGTTCGTGTTGCTTGCCTTCGGGCTCTCATTTGCCGCGGCGCTGTTCAGTCAGCTTCGCGCTGTGCGGAGCTATGTTGCGTTGCGCAACGAATTGGACCTAGCGTAAGCGACCCAATTCACCCTATGAACCGCGTGTCCGAACGTTCTTGCGGAGGCTGTTGATGTGATCAAATACGCGCCCGCGGCCGAAACAGTGGCCATGCTTGCTAAATCCGACGAGATGGCATTTCTTGACGTACGCGAAATCGTTCCGTTCGGAACCGGCCATCCATTGCTCGCGACGAACCTGCCGCTTTCCCGTTTGGAATTGTCGGTAGGTGCGCTCTTGCCAAGGGCCGGTGTACGCATCGTCATCACCGATGGCGGCGACGGCCAGGCCGAACTTGCCGCCCAGCGGCTCGACCGGCTTGGATATAGTGATGTTGCGGTCCTCGAAGGCGGTGCGCCGGCCTGGGCAGGAGCCGGAGAAGCGTTGTTTCCGGAAATCGAGGTTCCCGCGAAGGGCTTCGGCGGTTTCGCCGAGCGCTCCGGACATCCCACATTCATCACGCCGGCAGAGCTTGACCGAGCCCTGCACTCAGCGGAAGACTGGTGCGTCCTCGACAGCCGCCCCCGCGCTGAGTACCGCAACGGCAACATTCCCGGCAGTGTTAATGCACCGGGCGCTGAGTTGGTGCGATGTTTTGACGACCTTGTCCCCGATCCGTCGACCAATGTGGTCGTCAATTGCATGAGCTTCACGCGCGGGACTCTCGGCGGCCTCAGTCTCAAGGCTGCCGGGGTTCCGAACGCCGTCTATGTGCTGCAGCACGGCACCCGAGGCTGGCTCCTTGAGGGGTTGGCGCTGGAGACCAACGCCAAGCGCTTCCCTGGGTCGCCCTCGCCGGCCGCCGTGGAAAAGGCAAAAGGGCGCGCCAACCGGATTGCTGAACGCGCCGGAATAGCGCGCATCGACAGTACCGAATTAGCGCACTGGCACGCCGACCCCGAGCGTACGACTTATCTGTTCGACGTCCGAACACCGGCAGAATTCGCGGCAGGCCATATCCCGGGTTCGCGCAACGCCCCGGAGGGATCGATCGTGATGAGCCCGGAACGCTACTTCGCGGCGCTAAACGCACGGATTGTGCTAATCGATGACGACACCGTGCGGGCAACCATTACCGCACTTTGGCTCGCCCAGATGGGCTGGGGCGACGTCGCGGTATTGAAAGATGGGTTAGTCGGAAATGTATTGGAAACCGGTCCAGAGCCGACACCGACGGTTGATTTTAGCGATGGACTGACGAGACGTATTTCCGCCGCGGAATTGGCAGACTATATCAAGGTAAATACGGTTCGAGTGATTGATGTCGGGTTGTCTGATTCCTACGTCGATGGCCGTGTTCCGGGGGCCCTATGGTGTTCGCGTGTTAGACTAGGCGCGTATCTTCGGGACCACCCCTATGACGGCCAAACCGTCCTAACCACGGAGGACGGCGTACTGGCATGCCTCGCCGCTAACGATCAGAGCCCGCCATTATCCAACCGGTTGCTGGTTCTCGCCGGCGGCAATAACGCCTGGCGCGCGGCCGGCCACGAACTCGAGAACGGTCCCGGCCAGTTCACGTCCGAGCGCGACGACCACTGGCTGGCCTCCTCCGAACGTCCCGGCGATCCGCGCCAAAACGTCCTCGATTACTTGGCTTGGGAACTGACCCTGCTCGATGACATCGAGCGCGCCAATCAATCCCCATACAAAAACCTGATCTGGAAGTGAGTAAACAATCGCGCACGATGAGGCGACGTATCAGTCGCACTGGAGAAGGTGTAAACCATCTATCCGGACGAAAATTGGTGACCCCGAGAGGATTCGAACCTCTGGCCTACAGATTAGGAATCTGGTGACCGCCAGACGAGAAGCGTAACCGGTTCAAGGCGTTGCGTCGAGCGGCGGTGAGTCGGGTACCGAATAAGCACCGAGCTTTCCATAGTAGCACCTTCCCGTCGTCGGATCGGCGCAACTTCATAAGAATTAGAATGAAATCCCCTTGGTTGAATTGGATAATGCACGACAATCCTAATTTGGGGCTTAAGGTAACAACTTCAATATTCAGCAAAATTATTGGGAAAGGTGGACTATGATTGTATTTTTGCGGTCATCCTCATTAATACCGGTACCTGCGCCAATAGTTGGAACAATTTTCCTTCCAATGAGATCTCCCACGTGAACTGCGATTGAGTTCGCTTTGTCCTTAGCGGTCTCATCATAATAGAATACAGCCGCTTTCTTTGAGAAGAAAGATGGCCAGCCACTAATTTCACGAACACTACGTTCACGAAAACCCATTTCCAAGAATAGTAAATTAAGTACGGCGGACAATGTGTCTTCGTCCAAGTCCCTGTAAACCAAGCTAACTTGGAACAAGCTACTCGATAAGCGCGAAATTTGGTTTCTGCTTTCGCTAATCAGCTTATCGATATCATGCACTTGTTGATTGCCTGGACGGGAAATCAATGCTTGTCTGAGGCCGACACTTAACCGAGCAACCTGTTGTTGAAGAGCGGTGATCGCGGATTGATAATCTTCGAGCTGCTTTACGGTCTCAATTCGCCCCTCTCTTTGTTCGCTCAGTGCCCTCTTCAAAGCGTCTCTCTCGGCCAATACCTCTTGGGTTCTTACCGCTAAAGACGCAACAACTTCGTCAGACTCAGAAAATTTAGCGGTCATCTCTGAAGTTACGAAATATGTAAAAATTACAGATACAACAGTTACGATTGCCAGAATTGGGATAATTACCACAATCCAACGAGAATAGATGACAGACTCCATAAACCGAGAATCACTTACGATCATTTTGTCGATGCCCGATCTAAAGGCAAAATCTTCAGATCTTCGTCGGCGTGGGTTATCAGGCATTTTCAACTATCCAGAGCATTATACGGTTCGCTCGCGTCATGCATGATTTGCAACAGGCTCTTTTGATCTTCATGACCTTCGTCATAACCAACCACTCCATTGCCCGCTCGGGCCGATCCGACGATGACATGCAGTCGCCGACCCCTTTTGTCTTCCAACTTTTCAATCAAGGGTTTATATGCGGCAATCGCATCCGATATTTTTTTGGGTGAAAGTGGCGATATCATGTCTATCTTGTTAATAAATAGGACGACATATTTTGAACTTTGAGCCCTTCGCAAAAGAATTTGCATTACAGGTTCGTTGTAGATTCCAATTTGGTAAGCCACTCTATCTGTATCGATCTCCTTTTTTAGGGAGTTCTGTGTGTCTTTCTCATAAGGGAAAAGATCAACAACTATCACTAGGAGAGTAGCGGGAATCATCTGCAATCTATTGTTGATAGCGTCGTCCTCAAGAGCTTCAGGCAGATTCTGGCCAACATAGTCATCGATGAAAATTCTGAATAATCGACGTTTCTCTCCTTGCTCTGACTGAACTGTCATTTCTTGAATAAGCGAGTATGTCGAGATCGAATCCGTTGCAATTGCTGGAACAGCCTCCGGAGCGGCGGTCAGACTGCGAATAATAGTTGTTTTCCCACTTCCACCTTCACCTACAAGTACAACGTTTAACGCCCTTGAATCGTATTCTAAGTCCAAACTAATGAACGGATCCGCAAGGCGTGAGAGCGCTTTCCTTGCGTTATTGCGAAGATTGTTGAAACTAATCTTTAGCCAAGCGAGTGCTGCCAGCAATCCAGCGATTAACACTCCAATAATCTCAGTGTAGTGCGGCTTCAGACCTTTCAGAAAGACATCCCATATCGATTCTGGTTTTGGTATTTGTAGTGTGGCACATTTGTCTTGCACTTGAGCTATTACATTCTTGTCAGCCTTAGCAATTGCATCGCAAATTTTGGGAAAGCCTCCATTTGGACAGGTAGCCGAATCTAGTATTTTGGGACAAATCTCTTTCTCTGTGATTGAGAGTAACTCACTTTTTACATCGGCCAGCGCAATCCTGGGTCCCCATTGGCATAGAATGATTACCAATAATAATAATCTAGACATCAAACGCCCCAATGCTTGGTGTTTTCAAACGTAGGTAGGTTCCCACCTGAAATTCAAGCTGTCAACAGTGGCACGATATATGATTTGGCAATACAACCGTTCAACGGATCAAGCAGTGGTAAATTTTGATCGCAGAACGCCGATGTCTGTCTGAATATTGTACAAGGCACTTTAACTAATGCGCCAACGACGCCAGTTGAAGTACATAAAGGCGATGGTCCGCTTGGCGTTCCGATGCTCATAAAGTGTTACAATATCTCGACTCTATAACTCCTAGTTTGTTTGCCTCTCGGCGGGTGACACTGTTATGATTCGCCTTAGGCGCCCGTAGCTCAGTAGGATAGAGCACGAGATTCCTAATCTCGGGGTCGCGAGTTCGAGTCCTGCCGGACGCGCCAACAAACTCCTTGGTGATTGTTGCCAGAATGCCCTTAGACAAAGCAGAAGCGCTAGAGCGGCTAAATCGCCAAATATCCCATATTCCAAATCCTCAGTCAGTGGTATTGGATTCCGTACAGTTCGAAAAATGGCAGCGTGACACACAGGTTTTACTCACCCACATTTTTGGCGATGGATCGAGTCAATCAACGGAGTTTTCCGAAATCTCGTGGACGCCTACGGCCTGGGTTTCTGGAGACGACTAGGCATTCGTCCGTGCATATACGCGCGGACTGGAGACAGCCCACGCCATATTGTCTTCAATGGTCGAAGAGATCGAGGAATTTTGGAACGCATCTGATGATGCTACACCCCCGGATGCGATCACGATAATTAGGCTGCTTTGCACGAGATTCCATTTGGTGGCACAACAACTTCGCACCTGACACCAAAACAGATCCACCATCGAGATGAAGGACGAGTACGACGTCCAAGATTTAATGCATGCCCTTCTCAAACAACACTTCAACGATGTCCGCGCCGAGGAGTGGACGCCGAGCTACGCGGGCAAATCATCTCGAATGGACTTTTTGTTAAAGAATGAGAAGCTTGTCCTTGAGACCAAAAAAACCAGACTGGGCTTGGATCACAAAGCTGTTGGGGACGAATTGGCCGTCGACATTGTGAGGTACAAGAGCCATCCGGACTGCTTAATCCTGGCGTGTTTTGTGTACGACCCTGAATGCCGAATTGGAAATCCCGCTGCCTCGAGAGTGATTTGAGTGGCGATGAACACGGGCTTGACGTGCTGGTGATCGTAGCCCCGAAGTGCACCTAATCTCGGGGTCGCAGGTTCGAATCCTGCCGGGCGCACCATCTTCATGCCAGACCGTATTCCAACCCACTGAGTTAGTTCAGCAATTCAAGTTATTGCTGTGTGCGGTTGTTTCTCATTGCGCCGAACGGAATTAGCAGGCTGCTACACATCCAATAGATTGCATGAATTTAAATCGCCTGCGATTCTAGCTAGTTGTAGGTTGCGAATCCAACCCTGCCTTGCTAGAATTTTATCCCGGACTTGCAGGCAGACTTGTTGTCCGGTTTCGAGACATATGATGCAACGTCAGGAACGCAATTGTGCTTCCCCGATGCTTATTGCGGTATGATGAATATGCAATGTATCGCCATGTTCGCGTAGGAGTGCTTGCAAGTCCATTCCGCTGAGAGGAAGTGTGCGTTATCTTGAAAATTTGAAAAGCGCAGAGAACCGAACAGACTTAGCAAAGATACTCGGTTTTAAGCCGAGGGCACTTACGGCTATCGTCTATCAGACACCTCTGGATAAGAAGTACACCACCTTCGACATACCCAAGAAAAGCGGCGGTGTTAGGACGATCAAGGCCCCGAATCCAAAGCTGAAAAAACTCCAGACTCATCTCGCCCATTGCCTCTATGCGTGCCTTGACGAAATCGAGGAAGGGCGTGACGCAACCCCCGTCGCCTACGGGTTCAGGAAGAACGGAACGATTGTAGCGAACGCGAAAAACCATAAACGGCGACGCTATGTCTTGAACCTCGACCTCGAAGACTTCTTCCCCACATTCAATTTTGGTCGAGTGCGTGGCTTCTTTCTCAAGGACAAAGCTTTCGGGTTGGAGGAGGAAGTTGCCACTACAATTGCTCAGATCGCCTGCGATGGGAAATCTCTTCCCCAAGGCAGTCCCTGTTCTCCTGTCATCTCCGAGTTGATTGGACAGATTCTGGATCTGCGCCTTCTCAGGTTCGCAAAAAAGCACGGCGCAAAATATTCTCGCTATGCAGACGATTTAACATTTTCGACAAAACAGAAGGACTTCCCACCTGCTCTCGCACAGCAAGACCGTTTGGATTTGTCGAATTGGACTCTCGGCGATGAACTGGTACGAAAAGTCGAGGGCGCTGGCTTCAAAATTAATGCGGAGAAGACACGCATGCATTGCAGGGACAGCCGCCAAATGGTGACTGGCCTTGTCGTCAATGAAAAGGCCAACATCAAAAGTGAATATTATCGCAGGGCCAGGGCCATGTGTGACTCCCTATTTCAAACAGGGGAGTATTTCAAATCCGTCATTCCTCCAGACGGTCCCGATGACGAGCCACAGCCCGATCTAACGAATAATCTCAATCCGCTCGAAGGAATTCTAAGTCACATCTATTATGTGACACAGAGCGAAGAGCGCAGGCCAATTACTGATCAGCGCAAGTATCCAAGGGCTATCCGGGTGCTCTATCGGCGGTTCCTGTTCTACAAATACTGCGTAGCGCCCAAAGCACCGCTCATTGTTACCGAAGGGAAAACTGATCCAATCTATCTGAGAGAAGCGATCAGGCACCGCAGCGGCTATCATCCCCGGCTAGGAGAGCGGGGAAAGCATGGGTTTGAGTCTGCTGTTCGGTTCTTCAATTATGAAAGACAGTCACACGAGATCATGGACTTGGGAGGGGGATCAGGAGACCTAAAATCTATCCCGATAGATTATCTGCGGAATTTCGACGCAGAGAAAATAAGTCGAAAGCCATTCAAGCACAAACCGATGGCGCATCCGGTTATCCTCGTTATTGACAACGACGATGGCCTCCCTCCGATTGCCAGTACGGTGAAGAAGAACTTCGGAGTATCAATCACTCAAGATTCGACCGATGATTTTTACCACATCACTGAGAATCTTTATCTGGTCAAAACGCTCGAAACAAATGGACAGAGCTGTATTGAAGATATGTTTTCGCAAAAATTAAAAGGTACTCTCCTCAACGGAAAAAAGTTTAGCACGAAGGCAAAAATCGATCCTCAGACCGAATACGGCAAAGAGGTTTTCGCAAAATCGATGGTTAAGCCGAATGCGAAAAAAATAGATTTCTCGGGCTTTGATCCGCTGCTTGACCGAATTGTGTCTGTACTGGATCATTTTCCTCTACCCTAGGGATAGTTACCCGGCGCCGACGACCATGGCGTCGACCTGATCGTCTTCGACAAGCACACCGGGGCATGCTGCCGGTACAGGTGAAAGCCTGAACGAAGGCGCCGCAGCGCCACGGCACGGTGCAGTTCGACGTCCGGAGTTAAAGTGACACTCCACTTAATAGGTATGTCGTGCCAAGCCCGCCAGGCCAATAATGCCTGCCATGTCTCCGGGTCGGACAGGCCAGAATCTGGCGACCCCGAGAGGATTCGAACCTCTGACCTACAGATTAGGAATCTGCCGCTCTATCCTACTGAGCTACGGGGCCGCTTTGGGCGGTTATAGCACGTTCCCGTAGGCGAGCGGAATCGTCGTGTGCCGGCGCCGCGCCTTGCTCGACATCGCCTCGGCCGTCGGTTAGCATGAAACGGCTATCCAAGCAGTAAAAGAATCGGGGGCTCGCTTCGGCGGATAAGGCTTGGCCTGATGAGGCGCATGAGCGGGCATGGTTGGGACTGAGCAAGACAGCGTCCAGGTTACGGTCGTCACCCCCGCCTATAATTCCACCCCCCATATTGCCGACACCATCGCCTCGGTGCGGGGGCAGACCTTCACCGCTTTTCAGCATCTGATCATCGACGATGGTTCGACGGACCAGACCGTCGCCATGGCCGAGCAAGCGGCGGCGGACGACCCGAGGATTCGGATCCAATCGGTCGCCCATGGCGGCATGGCCGCCGCGCGCAATCGGGCGCTCGAACAGGCCGATACGGAATTCGTCAGCTTCTTGGATGCCGACGACGTTTGGGAACCGACTTTCCTGGAGACGCTGGTGTCGGCGCTTCGTGCGGCAGGGCCGGATGTCGGCGGCATCTTTTGCCGCTCTCGCATGATCGATGCCGCCGGCCGGACGTTCCGCCGGTTCGGCAGCGCCGGGTGGGCACCGCCGGGCCGCTACGATCTGGCGCGCATGCTGGAATATGTATGCCCGCCGGGAAACTGCAGCTGCCTGATTCTGCGGCGCCACTGTTTGGAGGAAGTCGGACCTTTCGACGACAATCTCATATGCATCGCCGACTTCGATCTTTGGCTCCGCATCGGCCGCAAATCGTCGGCACCCAATTTCGTCGCTATCGCCCAACCGTTGGTAAGCTACCGCCAGCATGGCCGTAATTTCACCGCGCTCAACCGACGCCAGATAGACGCCGAACTCCGCCAATTGTTTGAGCGCTATGTTGGCGATCTAGACTCCACGCACCGTGGGCGCGTTGCAATCGGTTTCGCCGCTTACGCAATGCGTAACAGTGATCAAGCCGAGATCCGGCATTGGCTGACCCAAGCGCGCGAAGCGGCCTGGCGCGACCATTTTCGCAACCGCCAAGGGATCGTCACCTTGTTCGCCCGTATCTTCGGTGTCGGCGTCACGCGATTCCTGCTCGACCTCGGCAAACGGCTATACCGAGAAAGCCGAACCTAGCCCGAATTATTCATGGTAGCGAAAAGCGTTGATCGAGATGAGCGGTGTTGGCCGGATTGACGGCGGTCATTTTGGTTTGTTTTTGATCGCAGGTTTGAGGTTGAAAATGGGTTTCATTCGGCG